>Ga0307422_1001058_pt1 | contig 14478 bp, 11 predicted proteins | sample SalMarWE160290MG_FD_202153 | JGI IMG/M metagenome (GOLD analysis project Ga0307422, IMG submission 202153) | Salt marsh sediment microbial communities from the Plum Island Ecosystem LTER, Massachusetts, United States - WE1602-90 | ecosystem: Environmental > Aquatic > Marine > Intertidal zone >...
GTTCCGCATGGAAGGGCCATCGCTCAAAGGATAAAAGGTACTCCGGGGATAACAGGCTGATCGCCGCCAAGAGCTCATATCGACGCGGCGGTTTGGCACCTCGATGTCGGCTCGTCACATCCTGGGGCTGGAGAAGGTCCCAAGGGTTCGGCTGTTCGCCGATTAAAGTGGCACGCGAGCTGGGTTCAGAACGTCGTGAGACAGTTCGGTCCCTATCTGTTGTGGGCGTAGGAGATTTGCGAGGACCTGACGCTAGTACGAGAGGACCGCGTTGGACAGACCTCTAGTGTACCTGTTGTGGCGCCAGCTGCAGTGCAGGGTAGCTACGTTTGGAAGAGATAAGCGCTGAAAGCATCTAAGCGCGAAGCTTACCTCAAGATGAGATCTCCCTTAAGGGTCGTTCAAGACTAGGACGTTGATAGGCTGCAAGTGTAAAGACGGTAACGTCAAAGCTGAGCAGTACTAATTACCCGTGAACTTTCATACGAGCCTTTTTTCGAAGTGATAAATATCTTTTTCTTCTGATATGTTTTAATAAAAGTATTGAGATTAAGAGATAAGAGAAATGAGATAAATCTCATAATCTACTATCTCACATCTCTAAAGATTTTAGGTGGCTATAGCAATGGGGTTCCACCTCTTACCATACCGAACAGAGAAGTTAAGCCCATTAGCGCCGATGGTACTGCATTAGCGGGAGAGTAGGTCGCCGCCGTTTTTTAATCCTGACTTACACTTTGTAGTGTATTGTCAGGATTTTTTTAACATTAGCAAGCGTGCACAAATAACATTTGTATAATATTGAATTTTAGTACATTATTCCTGGTATTTACTTAAATGACTGTCAATATTTTATTATAGGAAAGTGTATAACTTTTAGTAAGATTCTTTTTTTAAAAACAAGATTTGATCTTTATTTGGTAGAATAGGATTCTGGCCGGTTAAAGGCAACCCAATGAGAGTATACCTATATATTATTCTTTTGCTGACTCAATCAGCTTTATTGGCACAGGTCGAGAATGATTCTGTCCCGGTTGTTTATTCATGGAGACTCGAAAATTATTTTTCAGAAATTAAAAGTATCAAAGTAGATACTAGTCTTGAAAATTTTCAATTTTTCTATCCAAACTACCAATACTCGGTGAGTAATTCATATTTAGGTAACCTGGGCACAGCATCGTTATCGAATATAGTCTCCGACAGAATATTTAACGATGATGCTTTTTTTATTAATTCTTTCTTACCCTATTTTCAAACTGTGAAGAACACTCAGTATTATAATACCCGAAAACAATTTTCACGACTTACCTATACTTTCGAAAATCTACGTAGTAGCAGGGAAGAAACATTTGAAGCTTTTCATACACAAAATCTGTCTCCTAAACTCAATATAGGCCTGCGATATCACAATATCTCAGCGAGAGGACAATATCGATATCAAAAGGTAAAACAAAATTCTTTCAGGTTATTTGGCAATTATACCGGACAAAAATACATGCTTCATTCAAGCTTCAATTTGAATTACGCCCGGAATAATGAAAGCGGGGGTATTATTGATTCTTATTTTCATGATAGTATTAATATTGGTAGTATTGAGATACCCACTGTTTTTAATGGTTCCGGTCCTCCAAAGTATGATTCTGATGCAGAAAATAAATTAAGGTATTTAGATATACTCGTAAGTCAGCGTTTGAAATTATTTACACTGGCATCGAAAACAGATACCGCTGAAATTAAAAAAGGCCGAAATATAGCCGAACCTATCCTTACCTATGTTTTCAGGCTTAGCCGGTCAAGTAAAAGATACATTGATTCTGATCCCGTTTCACCGGGCTTATATGATGTATTCTATTTTGATACCCTTTCCACCAACGATTCGGTTCTAAACTTTCGTGTTTCCAATACACTGCAATTAGAATTTAAAACAACTTTCAGGAGAAAATTCCAGGCTGGCATCTACGGGCTTATAGGATATGATTTCGAAAGGTATCACTTCTTTTCTGAATGGGATACTACCTATATTCCAGGGAGTGACACATTACTTACTCCAATAATTGAAGATAGTGGTGATACACTGAAAGGTATTGATATGACCGAGCAGTTTACAAATACATTTGTTTCGGCGGGAATTTATGGAAATTTCAGGAACCGGATTCGAGCTCAATTTTCCGGAACCCTTTATCTGGCAGGCCAAAAGAGCGGTCAAACTGAAATCAAAGGCTTGGTAAATACTGATATAACTGTCTTCAAAAATAAATATCAGATTGATATTGAAGGAATAATAGAGAACAAAAAGCCGGGATACTTGTTAGAAACCTATTATTCGAATCATTACATGTGGAATCAGGAATTGAAGTCACAAAATGGATTTCGTTTGTCAAGTGTATTACGGAGTCCGTCAAAGAATTTTGAATTACGGGGTAATTATTACGTACTTCGAAATTTTGTATATTTTAATGAGCAGGCTAAGCCCCAGAATTATGAGTATATTCTCAATTATTTTTCGATCGAAGCAACAAAAACTTTTAAGTTATGGAAATTTTACTCGTTGAACAAAATTGTCTATCAGGTAACTGAAAACACAAGTATTTTACCCTTACCCGATCTGGTGATTTACAATTCCACTTATTTTGATCATACTTTCAGGTTTAAACTAACAGATGGAACCCTACAGGCGATTTTTGGTTTGGACATTTATTATAACACCAGTTTCAATGGATACGAGTATACTCCTGCGTTGGGTGTGTTCTACGTTCAGAATAATGAAAACATAGGCAACAACTATCCACTCATGGATTTGTATTTAAATATTAAACTGAAAAGGACCAGGTTTTTTGTCAAACTGCAACACTTTAATAGCTCGTGGTTTGAGAGGAATTATTATTCGACACTGCATTATCCATATAATCAAAATGCAATTAAGTTCGGATTGTCCTGGGTATTTTATGATTAAACAGCGCGTGTTTTTTGATTTGATATAAAAAGATTTAATATGAAATTAAGAAAAAGTTATAGTGTCATACTATTTGTAATACTTGCATTTTCATGTATCAGGTTGGGAAATCCTGTACCTGAAGAAAAAAATAATTCGGTACTGGAGGAGGTTTTAGAAAGAGGAGTCCTTAGAGTAGTGACAGACTTTAACTCTACAAGTTATTTCATTTACCGTGGACAACCAATGGGTTATCAGTATGAAATGCTTCAGGAACTTGCTAATCATCTTGGAGTCAGACTTGAAGTTCGTGTGAATAACAACCTGGAAGAGAAATTTACAATGCTTGAAAAAGGCGAGATCGACCTTATAGCTGTTAATCTGGCAGTAACCAAAAAGCGTAGGGAAAGGCTGGCTTTTACGGTACCTCATACACAAACACGGCAAGTTCTGGTTCAGAAAAAACCTGATGACTGGCAAAAGCTCGCCGGTAGTGCCATAGAGGATAGTCTGATACGAAATCAACTCGATTTGGCAAATAAAACTATCTATGTTCAGAAGAATTCATCCTATGCAAGACGGCTTCGGAATTTATCCGATGAAATCGGCGATTCAATTAATGTGGTTGAGTTGGATGAAAGTGATGAACAACTTATAGAGAGGGTAGCCAGGGGAGAAATTGATTATACGGTATGTGACGAGATTACTGCCCAGGTTGGAGAGCTATATTACAATAATATTGACATTGCAACCCCGGTTAGTTTTTATCAAAATCTTGCATGGGCTCTTAATAAAGACGCTATCGATCTCAAACAAACTATCGACAGTTGGTTGACTGATTTTAAACAAAAACGAAAATATGCGCTTATTACCCGTAAGTATTTTCAGAATAAGCGATCGGCAGAAATCGTGGCCAGTGATTATTATGCCAATGTATCAGGTAAAATTTCTCCATACGATGCTTTGATTAAAGAGTTCAGCGAAGAAATCGGATGGGATTGGAGACTCGTAGCATCATTGATCTTTCAGGAATCAAGATTTAATCCACATGCTAAGTCATGGGCCGGAGCTTATGGCCTGATGCAGTTGATGCCGACTACTGGCCAGAGTTTTGGTGTTAGTCCTTCTTCACCTCTTAAAATGCAGATTCGGGCAGGACTTATGTACCTGCAATGGCTTGATGAGAGATTTGCTTACATTAAGGATCCCGAGGAACGTAAGAAGTTCATTCTTGGCGCATACAATATTGGTTTGGGTCATATAATTGATGCCAGGTCATTGGCAGCTAAAAACAAAAAAGATCCGAATATTTGGGACGATAATGTTGCTGAGTATCTGTTATTAAAATCAGATCCGACATTCTATAACGACCCGGTAGTTAAATATGGCTATTGTCGTGGAACTGAAACATATCAGTATGTTGCTGATGTTATGGAACGCTACGGACATTATAAAAATCTGGTAGCTCAATAGGGTAAAACCGAAAATTTGAGTTGATAGTATCAAAATCCTGGAAGTAGTACTCCGGGATTTTTTCTTTCAATCCTTCTGAGAATTTCTTTAAATTCTGCAAGTATCATCGAAGTTGCACCCCAGACTATTTCATCTTCGATATCGAAGTAAGGGGCATGTATTTCATGTTCTTGTATCATGAAATAAATGGTTTTACTATTTTTTTTATCAAGTAATGCTGACAGGTAGCATGGAATTAAATATTGCACTTCTTTGCCATTAAGTATGAAATCCTTTTTTTCGTCGATATAAAAAACAAAAGGAGTAACATCGAAGCTACTTACCTGAATATTCAAGGGTGTAAGGATTCCCAAATATTCGGTAGCACTTAGTTCAACACCTATCTCTTCATAGCATTCTCGGATAACAGTATCATAGAGAGACGAATCGTTTTTGTCGACTTTACCTCCTGGAAAGCTGATCTGACCACTATGATGGCCCTTGTAATCTGTTCTTTTGATCAGTAGAATCTGGGAGGGTATTTTTACAGGTGAATAAATGATGACGGATACGGCTGCCTTTATGGATTTACTATCCGGTAGGTTCAAAAAAGGCTTATGAGAAGGTATCATTTGGTTCTGAAAACTTACTCCGGGGAGTTCTTTTTTCAGTTCTTCTCTTACCAATAGTTTCAGCGACATGTCGGATCAGTTGTAACGAAGGGTTTTTACCGGTTCAATCCTGAGAATAATTAAAACAGGGAGATACATAGCGATGAAGATCATAAAAAGACTGCCCAGATTTGTTAAAATTATAATTGGAAGTGTAAGATTAACAGGGACATAATCGATGAAATAAGATGCCTGATTCAGTTTCATTATTTGAAAATTATCCTGCAAAAGGGCTATGGTTATAGCAATAATATTACCAATGATCATTCCCTTAAAAATGAGAAATAACGCTTGATGGAGGAATATTTTTTTTACGGTTTGGTTATTTGCACCTATGGCTTTTAAGAGGCCAATAGTTTGCGTTCGGTCAAGTATCAGAATAATAAGTCCTGAGATCATATTTACTGTTGCCACAATGATCATCAGGAGAAGAATTACCACTACATTCATATCGAGAAGATTGAGCCACTGAAAAATCTGGGGATATTTTTCTTTAATATTTACAATTTTCAATCTTGACCCATCCTCGAGAAAATGAAAACCTGCTATTTCCCTTACCCTGTCTGTAATAAAATCAAGCTTTCGGTAATCGTCGATGAGAATTTCAAAACCTGTAATCTGTTCTTTGTCCCAGTCGTAGAGCTTTTGTATATGTCCGATGTCGGTGAGGATAAATTGCTTGTCGAATTCTTCAAGACTGGTTTCGAACAAGCCACATATCTTAAAACGTCGGGGACGTGGCCTTGTATCGAAAAAAAACATAGGAAATTCATCACCCACCTTTAATCCAAGAAGTGATGCCACTTTTCTGGAAATAAGTACTTCATCGGTTTTTATGGAATCCTGCACCCGGAAACTTCTTCCTTCAACCAGGTTCGATTCGAAAAAACTCCAGTCATAATCTGCTCCGACACCTTTGGCAATTACGCCCTGGTTTTCTTTACCTGCTTTGATAATTCCCGGTTTTGTAGCGAAAACCTGTATGTGTTTAATACCGGGTATTTTTTCTATTTCCGGCAGAAAACTCTGATTAGCTGAAACAGGCAGGGATTCGAATGAATTATTGGAATCGAAATTCAGAATCTGAATGTGGCTCCCGAATCCCACAGCTCTGTTCCGGATTTCCTGTTTAAATCCTGTAACCACAGCCAGCGTAATGATCATAACCGCAATACTGAGGGCTATAGAAAAGACAGATAGCTGTACAATCGATCGGGAAAGCATTTTTTTACCTTCTTTATCGAAAGTAAATCTTCGGGCGATATATGATTCGACATTCACGAATTAACGATGGGTAAAGAGCATAAAAGTACTAAATTAGCCCCGGTTATACTATGTGGTTATGTTGAAAAACCGGAAACCTGTTTTTTTTAGAGTAATAATTTATCTCATCTTGTTAATACCTGGTTGCTCCCGATCTCAACCTGTGGCGGATATTCTACCAGGAGCATACAATACGATGCAGTATCTGCCCTTAATCTCCGATAAAAAAGTAGGTCTTGTTATCAACCATACTTCGATTCTGGGGAAGACCAACCTATTGGATAGTCTGGTAAGTCTTAAAGTAAATGTCCGGGCAGTTTTTACCCCTGAGCACGGCTTTAAAGGAACAGCCGATGCAGGCTCATATGTAAGCGATGGGACATACTCAAACTCTGCTATTCCGGTAATTTCATTATATGGTAAAAAGAAAAAACCTGATACTGAAGATTTAAAAGGGATTGACATTATGGTCTTTGATCTGCAGGATGTGGGTGTCAGGTTTTATACCTACTTGAGTACATTACATTATATAATGGAGGCATGTGCCGAGCAGCAGATACCCTTACTTGTGCTGGACCGTCCCAATCCTAATGGCCATTATATTGATGGTCCGGTTCTTGATTCGGAGTACAAATCATTTATCGGACTTCATCCTGTGCCGGTAGTATATGGAATGACTATTGGCGAGTATGCTCAGATGATCAATGTAGAATACTGGCTTACCGATTCCGTTCAGTGCGAGCTAACAGTCATCAAATGTCAACATTATACTCACTCTTCGTTATATAGGCTTCCTGTTCCTCCGTCACCCAATTTACGGGAAATGAGGGCCGTTTATTTGTATCCTTCTGTTGCTTTATTTGAAGGTACGGTGGTATCGGAAGGACGCGGCACAGAATTTCCTTTTCAGATGATTGGACATCCGGAATATCCGGACCACACTTTTTCATTTATTCCTCAACCGATGGAAGGATACAGTCTCAATCCTAAATTGAAGTTTATAAATTGCTTTGGTATGGATTTGCGGGAAATCCCCATTGATTCGCTACAGCATGAAAGAAAAATAAATCTCAGCTACCTGATTGATTTTTATAACGATCTTAACCTGGGAGAAAATTTCTTTACCGATTATTTCGATCTTCTGGCAGGTAACCATGAATTACGTGATCAGATTATTATGGGATCGACAGTTGAAGAAATACGGCAATCGTGGATAGAAGAGTTGGAGGGTTTTAAAAAAATCAGGGTAAAGTATCTGCTCTACCCCGATTTCGAATAATAATTCTATTATTTAACTCCTACTATATTTTCAACACCGGTTTTTTCCGCAATACGACCGGGATATTCCATAAGGCCTCTCCGCAAACACTCCATAGCAATGCTTATTTGTTCCTTATTAATAACATAGGCGAGTCGGATTTCTTGTTTGCCTATTCCTCCTTCGGTATAAAAACCTGCACCGGGAGCCACCATAATCGTATTCCCTTTATATTCAAAATCGCTTAACATCCACATGGCAAATTTTTCGGAATCATCAACAGGAATTTTGGCCATAACATAGAAAGCGCCTTTGGGCTTCGAGCAAAAGACTCCCGGAATACTGTTCAGGGCATCGACAATATAATTGCGTCTCGAGAGATATTCCTCAAAAACTCCGTTCATATACTCATCGCTCGAATCGATGGCGGCTTCTCCAGCTATCTGGCCCACATACGGAGGACTTAATCGTGCCTGGCAAAACTTTAAAGCTGTATCGCGCAATTGTTTATTCCTGGTTATTAGGGCCCCTGTTCGCAATCCTGTAGCGCTATAACGTTTCGATAGTGAATCGATCAGAATAGCATGATTATCGATCTCTTCCAGTTGCATAATCGATATAAATTCTTCGCCATCGTACACAAATTCACGGTATACTTCATCGGACAGCAGGAATAGGTCATACTTTAAAACCAGATCACGTATTTGTTCCAATTCCTTCCGGCTATATACATGTCCGGTCGGATTATTTGGATTGCAGATTATAATACCCCGGGTTTTTTCAGTTATCTTTTTCTCGAATTCACCGATAGGAGGCAATGCAAAACCATTTTCGATATGCGAAGTAATGGATACCACGTTTACATCTGTCGATGTGGCAAAACTGTAATAGTTGGCATAAAAAGGTTCTGGTACCAGAATTTCATCACCTGCATTCAAACAGGTTAATAAAGTAATGGTAATCGCTTCGGAACCACCTGTGGTAATAAGAATATCTTCATAGTTGACAGAAATGTTGTGGCGCGTATAATATTCTACTAATTTACGACGCAGCGATTCCATTCCTGCGCTATGGCTATATTCAATAACATTTGCCTTCAGATTCCGGATCGCCGCCAATGCCTTATCAGAAGTGGGTATATCGGGTTGCCCGATGTTTAACCTGATAACTTTCTTGCCTTTGCTCATAGCTTCTTCGGCAAGTGGAACCAACTTCCTGATCGGGGAGTTTGGCATAAGCGTTCCTCTTTTTGAAATCTTTGGCATTGTTTTAATTTATTAAATGATTATTAAAAACAAACTCACAGATAAACGTATCTGTGAGTCACGATTATCCGTATGGTTTACACTATTATTGGACTGCCGCTTGAGTTGCCGGTTCAACATTTCCCCGGATACGCAGCACGATTGGTGTTTCAGAGGCATTTGAATACACAGTGATACTCTTATTGAATTGTCCTATCCGTCTTGTGTCGTATTTAACCTCAATAGAGGCTGATTTAGAAGCATTAATCGGTTCGCGGGGCCAAACGGGCACTGTACACCCGCAAGAACTCCGAACATTGCTGAGCAATAGAGGCTCTGTCCCGGTATTCGTGAAAACAAATTCAAATGTTCCGTTTCCACCTTGTTCAATAGTACCATAATTATGGTTCATTTCAGCAAACTCTATAGCTGGTCCAAATACAGACTCTGTTTCTCCACTTGCGGGAGTTTGAGAACAGCTTATTGTAAAGGTTGCAATAATAAACATCAAACTCGCAATAATCTTTTTCATAATAATTAATTTTTCAGTTCGCAAATTTAAAGATATTTTTTAATTATTTATTTTATAACAATAATAATGCAAAAATGATCACTGAATAAAACAATATACTAATATACATTATTCAATAAACAGGACTAAGGACTTTTATAAACACATTAAAAAGATCAAAAATTGAATATTGTATACAGTATATTAGCTTACTACGAGTCAAAATAATAAAGAGTTTTAACATGAGCCACTTTTTTTTATTTCATAAATCAATCATGCTTTTACTCACATACAAATTATAGTCTTAATTATTTTTTATTTTTACGCGATTTTTCAAAGTATCAATAGGAACAAGCAGATTTCATTATGGAGATTCCCAGCAAGTATAATCCAAAAGCAGTTGAAGATAAATGGTATCAGTATTGGATGGATAAAGGTTTTTTCAGGTCGGTGCCTGACAATCGAGAACCCTATACCATTGTAATCCCTCCGCCTAATGTAACGGGCGTACTCCATATGGGTCATATGCTGAATAATACGATCCAGGATATTCTTATTCGCCGTGCCCGGATGCAGGGAAAGAATGCCTGCTGGGTGCCGGGTACCGATCATGCTTCTATTGCTACTGAAGCTAAAGTAGTAGCCAAATTAAATGAAACAGGCATTAAAAAAAGTGATCTTACCCGTGAACAATTTATGGAACATGCTTGGGAATGGAGAGAAAAACATGGAGGTATTATCCTGGAACAACTTAAGAAACTGGGTGCATCGTGCGACTGGGACCGGACAAGCTTTACCATGGACAAAAAACTCTCTGACAGTGTAATTAAAGTATTTATCGACCTTTTTAATAAGGGTTACATATATAAGGGAGTACGTATGGTAAACTGGGACCCTAAGGCTAAAACGGCCCTGTCGGACGAGGAAGTCATTTACCGGGAAGAAAAATCAAAACTCTACTATGTACGATATAAAATAGAAGGTTCAGACAACGAATGGATAACTGTTGCTACCACACGTCCGGAAACTATTCTGGGAGATACGGCGGTATGTGTGAATCCGGCGGATAAAAGGTTCCGGCATTTTAAAGGAAAGAAAGCTATTGTTCCCCTTGTGGAACGTCCGGTTCCCATCATTTTTGATGATTATGTCGATATGGAATTTGGTACGGGATGCCTTAAAATCACACCGGCCCACGATGAGAACGATTATGAGATTGGGCTGAAACATAAGCTGGATGTCATCGACATTTTTAATCCGGACGGAACATTAAGTGCAGAAGCACAGTTTTTTGTTGGAACCGACAGGTTCGAGGCCCGGAAACTCATTATTCCTGAATTGGAGAAAGCAGGCAACCTGGTAAAGACAGAAGATTATGTAAATAAAATTGGCTATTCGGAACGCACCGATGAAGTAATAGAGCCCCGTTTATCGGCCCAGTGGTACATGAAAATGAAAGAGATTTCGAAACCTGCCCTGGAAAATGTGTTGAAAGATAAGGTTCAGTTTTATCCGCCAAAATTCAAAAACCTCTACCGTCATTGGATGGAAAATATTAAAGACTGGTGTATCAGTCGTCAGCTTTGGTGGGGGCATCGGATACCGGTTTATTACTTGGCCGACGGGGAATATGTAGTGGCAGAAACGGCTGAAATGGCACTTGAATTGGCCCGTAAAAAAACCGGTAATCAAAATTTAACTGTATATGATCTCAGACAGGATGAAGATGTACTGGATACATGGGCATCGTCATGGCTATGGCCCATTTCGGTATTCGACGGAATTAATGAGCCCAATAACCCGGATATCTGGTATTACTATCCCACTACTAACCTGGTAACGGCTCCCGATATTATCTTTTTCTGGGTAGCGCGTATGATTATTGCCGGTTACAAATTCAGGGGTGAGAAACCTTTTAAAAATGTTTACTTTACCGGTATGGTAAGGGATAAACTCCGGCGAAAGATGTCGAAATCGCTGGGTAATTCACCCGATCCGCTTCAATTGATTACTACCTATGGTGCCGATGGTGTCAGGGTGGGAATGCTGTTGTGTTCACCTGCCGGAAACGATTTGCTATTCGATGAAAATCTAACGGAACAGGGACGTAATTTTTGTAATAAACTCTGGAACACTTTCCGCCTGATTAAAGGCTGGGAGACTGACGAGAAAGCCATCCAGTCCGAAGCAGCACTTGCAGCCATTCAATGGTTCGATAGTAAGCTGAACCAGTCGATTGCTCTTATTGAAGATCATTTTTCAAAATTTCGTATCAGCCATGCCCTGATGGTTATTTACACCCTGGTACGCGATGAATTTTCCGGCTGGTACCTGGAGGCGGTTAAACCCGCTTACCAGCAACCCATCGATGAAAAGACATACCATCAGACAATTGAGTTTCTTAAGAAAATGCTGAAAGTGCTCCATCCTTTCATGCCGTTTATAACGGAAGAAATTTATCAGCGATTACGAAAATCCAATGAAAAAGAGAGTATTATGATTTCTGATATGCCAGTGAAAGCTGCTTATGATACCGGTCTGCTGGAGGGATTTGAAGAAACCAAGGAAATAATCACTACCATCCGGAATATCAGACAGGAAAAGAATTTGTCTAATATAGATAAACTACACCTGAAGATTACGGGCAGGGCAGAAAAATTTAACCAGACATTTTTACCGGTAATATACAAATTGGCCTTTATCGGGGATATTGCTTTTGTCGAGAAAGCTCAGGATGGGGCAGCTACTTTTTTAGTTAAAACTACAGAATATAATGTACCTCTGGGCGATCTGCTTGATGTTGAAACCGAAAAGAAGAAACTGCGAGAGGAATTGAAATACCAAAAGGGATTCCTTCATTCTGTAATGAAAAAACTCGGGAATGAGAAGTTTGTTAACAATGCTCCAAAGCAGGTAGTTGAAATTGAGATGAAGAAGAAGGCTGATGCTGAGGCAAAAATTAAATCCCTGGAAAAACAGATTGAAAATCTTATATAAAGTTTAAGGTCCCAACCTCCTTATTTTCCATGTTGCCTTTTCCGGGTAATACTCGAACCGGTCGTGCAGCCGGCTTTCGCGACCCTGCCAGAATTCAAAAAGATCGGGAACTAGACGGTAACCGCCCCATTGTGGCGGGCGGGGAATAGTACTGGCTTTAAATTCGTCCTGGAGCTTCTTTTCCATTACCTCAAGAAATTCGCGTGAGGGGATCTTTTCACTCTGCGGTGAAGTCCAGGCACCAATACGGCTCCCCTCGGGACGACTTTGAAAGTATTCATCCGATTTTGCAGCATCGACTTTCATTATTTTTCCTTCTATTCTGATTTGTCGTTCCAGTGCATTCCAGGGAAAGAGGAGCGATCCGAAAGGGTTTTGTTCTATTTGCCGTCCCTTTTTGCTGTTATAATTGGAAACCTTTGCAAGACAAATATTGTTAATAAAAGTTTGATAATCAATGTGATGGTATGGTTTTCGCGTTAATTTTTTACGTAAATTATGGCTATGATAAAAAAGACATCTGATATGAGCTTTAGCCAAATGTTCGTGGAAAAAAGGACACGTAAAAACAAGTTTCTGCGTCAAATTAATGTCATTGTTGATTGGCAACCTATTGAGAAAGAGATTAATAATATTTACAGGAAAGGATATAGTGCAGATGGACGTCCATCGTATAGTGGTTTATTATTATTCAAGATGCTTTTGCTTCAAACCTGGTATAACCTGAGTGACCCGGGAGTAGAAGATATGGTCAATGATAACCTATCCGCCATGATGTTTTGTGGCCTAATGCTTGAGGATAATGTACCAGATCATAGTACTATAAGTCGGTTCAGGACAGACCTAACGCATAAAAAAGCATTTGATCGTTTGTTGAACAAGATCAACAAGCAGTTGGAATCAAAAGGCATCATGGTCAAAGAAGGAGCTGCAATGGTAGATGCATCATTGACTGATACTCCCTGTTGTCCAAAAGGAAAGACAACCTATGAAATAGCTCAGGACAGGCAAGAAGATGATCGTAATCAAGAGCATAAAAAAGAGGAAGAAGCATCAATGAAATTAGTAAAGAAGCAACAACCGGGGGTTGATGCAGAAGGTAGATGGGTGAAGAAAAACGGCAAGTTGCATTATGGCTATAAAAAACATATATCGGTAGATGAAGAAGGATTAGTTCTGGCCGTTCATACGACCACGGCAAATGAACATGACAGTAAAGGGTTGAAAGAAATAGTCAGGAAAACCCCAAAAAAGAAAATGAAAAAAGGAGTATTTGCAGATAAAGGTTTTAAAGTACCGAACAATGATATCTTATTGAAAAACAGGATTATAAAAAACAGAATACAACATAAAGCGTATAGGAATAGGCCTTTAACAACGTGGGAAATCAGGTTTAATAAGCTGATAAGCAAACAACGTTATAAAGTGGAAAGGACATTCGGAGGAATGGTGCGTTGGTTTGGAGCAGGTAAAGCCAGATATGTTGGGATAACGAAAACGCACTCTCAACATGTAATACAAGCAATAGCCTACAATCTTTACCGGTCGCCTGGGATAATTATGGCTAATTGCATCAAATAGCCCAAAGTGTGGGCACAGAAACCTCAATTTTGAGGTGAACACGAAAAGGAAATTGATTTTTCATCAGAAAAAGAACTGAAATCATCTGAAAATTAAAATATTAACAGAGAAAAATATTAATTGGCTAGTTTTGCAAAGCTCTCGGTTCACTATATGTTCCTCCATTTGCGGTAATCCATTCGACAGAAATAACTGATGCATCTAACCGGATTGAATCGTTTTCAGAATTAAATGCATCTATCATTTTTTGATTAGGTTTACAAAATCCCCACCCTGCCTGTAATTGCATGTTCGTACCACTCCATATCAAATCCCTGACTCCCATAAGTTGCATGTTCAAATTACCCTGAGGATGTTCTCCGCCGTTTTCATCCCATGTAAATGAGAATTCATCGGTATAATAAGCTTCGAAAATATTCTCAGGATTTCCATCTTTCATCTCAAAATACTGTGACCAAAGTTCACGAAAATCAGGATTAAGATAATATTCTCCTGAGGTATAAACACTATTTAACATATTGAATGCCTCGTCCCATTTGGGTTCGTTAAGTGTTGTTGAATGATAAACA
>Ga0307422_1001064_pt1 | contig 14405 bp, 12 predicted proteins | sample SalMarWE160290MG_FD_202153 | JGI IMG/M metagenome (GOLD analysis project Ga0307422, IMG submission 202153) | Salt marsh sediment microbial communities from the Plum Island Ecosystem LTER, Massachusetts, United States - WE1602-90 | ecosystem: Environmental > Aquatic > Marine > Intertidal zone >...
TTTTTGTTATTGAAATGGGATAATTTCCAATCATCCCTAAACTAATTAGCACCAAGATCGTTACAGCGAATGGTTGCCAAATCACCTGGTGGAAGTCAGGTGAAAACCACTCTAGAATATAGCTTTGCATGGCAGAATCAGTCAGAGTTTGGAAAGGATAGGTTAAAATCCGAAAACCTGTTGGATTTAGGAGTGTCGCCAAAACACTGGTGATAAGTACACTGAATAGTATCCAAAGAGATTTTTGTATTACTACATCAATATTCTCTTTTCTGCGATACCTTAAAATTACGGTCTCTAGTAAATAGCCGATTATGTAAATAACTTCAATCGCAATTCCGATGATATAACCAGCATGAAGATTAACCCATAAGACTGTGATCATTGGTATGGGAATAAGAGTTCTAAAATTTCCATTACGTCGATATCGATCGAGCAAATATAAAAATATACTAGTAAAAAAAAGGGTAAATATTTGTGGGCGGACACCCCATAATGGTTCTGATGTAATCGCACCCAAAAGAAGCATAAACCCAGCTATATAAGGCTTTGATTCTTTGGGACATCGTAGATAAGTAAATAAAAAAGATGCGGTTATGATTCCAGAGAAAATAAAAATTAGCAATCCATAACCACCTAACTTAAATGATTTAAAAATGAAAAACTCCGATAGCCACTCATGAGTAACCCATTGTTTTGCATTAGCTGTAAACGAAAATGGATCTACACGTGGTATTTCTTGGGTTTGATCAATTAGTTGACCTGTACGCAAATGCCACCAGAAATCCGGGTCAGCTATGGGTTTTAGCGATATATAGAATATTCCACTAAATAGAACAATAAGAAATAGATTTCTGATAGAAAATTTCAAAAATGACCTCTTCTCGATAGTTAAGATAATAGTCAATAGGTTTTCATTTTTTTACTTGAGAAGCATTACACACATAATCTTATCAAAGTCCATTTCAGAAGACAATAATCAATACCTTTAATTCTGCACACATTTTTTTCAAGAAAAGATTTTCTTTTACCTTCTTTTGAATGATATGCTTCTATGACCATCCAGATAGTGTTTAACAATTAGTCACATTAATACAGCTAAAGAATTTAGAAGATCAGAGTGAAATGCAATTGAGGAGGTATTCATTCTATATCAAATCAATTTAATTTTTAGTTCAGAAAAAAAACTGACCTAATCCCACTGAATAGATCCTTAAAACTCATGATTGCTTAGTCTTGTTCCTTTTCACGGAATAATCGTTTGGGAATAATGTAAATGAATATGGTGTGCATTTATTCTCATCCCATTCATTAATATAATTGACATTTGTTAAAATTTATTATGCCATACAGTAATAAAATGTCCGATATCTCTAGAAAGAATTACCTAATTCACATGTGTATGTTTAGAACACGCCCTACGAGACTGCACAGCTGACCTGAAATTACAACTGCAACGAATAATTCCATGGTTAGATTTTAAGATAAATGAGAGTGTTAGATGAATAACTAGGAATACAATTAACACGGTTCATAGGTATTGATCTAGCTGCTGGGAGTACAAAGTGGTGTAATCTTTCTCTTAATCAGAACCAGTATCTCTTCAAATTCTTAAACCCCCTACATTTGATGATTCTTGTGCTGGTAAATAAAGAAGAGGTCCAATGTCCATACCTCTTTCAAGATTCGAGCGGGTTTTATTTTTCAAACACGCTCTCAGGTATCTCAATATTGTTGGCGACTAGCTTATGTAGGAATTGTGGACGCAGTCCAGTTGCCTTTAGGCTGCCCTGTACTAACCCATTCTTTAAACCGGTTTGATTGAAAAAGAAAAGGTCCTGCATCACGATCGTATCACCTTCCATACCTTGAACCTCTGAAACCTTCACGATCTTGCGTGTTCCGTCATGTAAGCGTTCCATGTGAACGACCAGCTCAATAGAATTTGCTACTTGCTCACGGATGGCCTTCAATGGCAGTTCCATCCCAGCCATCAATACCATTGTCTCGATCCTGCGCAGAGTATCGCGTGGACCGTTAGAGTGGACAGTTGTCATGGAACCGTCGTGACCTGTGTTCATCGCCTGTAGCATATCCAAAGCCTCACCAGAACGGCACTCCCCTACCACAATGCGATCTGGACGCATACGCAATGCATTGATTACTAACTGGCGGATGGTGATCTCCCCCTTACCCTCGATGTTCGGCGGGCGTTTTTCCAGTCGAACCACGTGCACTTGACGTAGCTGGAGCTCAGCTGTATCCTCAATGGTGATCACACGTTCCCCCACAGGGATAAATGATGAGAGCACATTCAAGAAAGTTGTTTTTCCTGTACCAGTGCCACCAGAAACTACGAGGTTTATCCTAGCTTCCACACAGCATTCTAGGAAATTTGCTAGCGAAGCGTTCAGTGTACCATTCGCGATTAAATTCTGTATAGTAAAAGGTTCGGCTGCGAACTTTCGCACGGTGAGTATCGGTCCATCCATCGAAAGCGGAGGGATGGTGGCGTTTACACGATAGCCATTTGGCAAGCGCGCATCGACCATCGGTGACGTTTCATCCACCCTTCTACCGAGCGGAGAAACGATGCGGTCAATCACACGCATCAGGTGGGCATCATTTTCGAATTTCGCCGAGGTTTGTTCAATCAATCCAAATCGTTCCACAAAGACTTTATCGTATCCATTGACCATGATCTCGGTGATTTCCGGATCTTTAAGAAAAGGTTCAAGCGGACCGTAGCCTATGATATCCGCAATCACCCATTCTAACATCTGAGTTCTTGTGGAATGGTTATAGAGAATATTTTCTTCTTCCAATACCTGGTTGAAATAATCCTCAATCATTGATATTAAGAGATCTGAATCCATCGAAGTATCATTATTACTATTTGCAACCAAATTCTCTTGAACAGCCTCCCGGATCAAAAAGAAATCATTTTCAAGTTCAGAAAATTTGGTCTGGTTTTCCTGATCGGGTATAGGTGTTTCTTTTTTTATCGCGGGGCGGTTCGTGAACATTAGGTTCTCCTTTTGGTTTGAACACTCTGACGAGGGTATTCTACTCTTCGATCATAGGAACTTTTAGTTTTCGTCCAAAAGTAATGGCCATGCTTATTGGTAGATTATTTGCTTCAAGGACAGCATCCACGGTGGATAAGTTTTCGTTGGCGAAGAACGCCAAGCAGACTCCATCACTGATCTCTATCTCCGATACCGAATAAACAACGTCAATACCATTCAGAACTTCCTGAAAGGCTTTAAACGCATCTTCATAAGTCCCATAAGTGGCCAAAACATTAGCCTCAGCCAATTTTGTGGCGATGGTTGGAAAATTTGTTAGCCTCTTATTAACCCGAATGGCATTCAACGCGTATTGATAATAGGAAACGGCGTTTTCATAATCATTTAATTTTCCAAACGTGTCTCCTAAAATCACTTGAACCTGGAACAATTTAATCAGGTTGCCGCTATCATACCATGCAAGGATTTCAGCCTGCTCAAGTTTGTTGATCGCATCCAGGTAGAGACCCACTGAAGAGTATCGCTTTCCGAGCTGATAGTATGATTCAAAAAGCAACAGGTTGGCATTTCCGTTCGCATAATTTGAGTTCACAGATGATATCTGGTTAAGATTTGTTATCGTCTGTTCCCAGTTCATTTCAATAAAATTTTTAAAAGCGATTTGATAGTACTCAGCATCTTTCAGATCCGAATTCAGAGCAGTGTTTTCCGGATTAATATTTGCGGCTTTTCTCATGTAAGATACAGCTTCGGCAACTGAGGTTACAGTCTGGTTTTTATCCCCCAAATTTGCTTTGGCTATCTGGGTAAACTTCAGTTCAAGCAGGTTGTTGCTGGCTTTCTGCAGGTTTCCCCTTTCGCTGGCAAATGCTTTGCTCTGCGGGGCTATGGCGACCGCCTTGCGGTAATATTCTTCTGCATTCTCAATATCTTCGATCGAGGTGTTTTCATTTTCGAGCATGCTGATGATTCTATTCAGGTAACCCCTTAACAATTGCTCATTTATCAGTGGATCATCTGATTCGGGATCAAGTATCAAAGCATTTTCATAGGCGCTGATCACCTGGTCCCACTTTTCAACCTGGTAGGCTGCGTTGCCTTCCTCTATATATTTAGCGATTTGAAAGGAGGTTTCTATCGAAGCAATTTGCTGACTGACATCCCACATGCCAGGTTTCTCAGCCTCGATTTCATTCAAAATAACCAGTGCTTCATTGTTTTTATTCTCTGTGATCAAATTAAGCGCCGTTTGGTAATTAGCCTCCAATCGTAATAGGTCATCTGTCCGCGATATCAACTCCGGAAGATTTACAAATTCCGGGTTGATCTTTCTTATCCGCTCAATGATCTCTGCTGCGGGTTGAGGTTGTCCAGATAGCAGAAGCTGCTCTGCTTGGAAATCTAGTGAGGTAAGCAGCGCTGTTTCACCCTCCAACTGCTTGGCTGTAAAATTATCATTGAAGTAATTGTATGAAAAGGAGAAGGCGATCATCACAATAAGGGTACCGATGACCGCAAAAACACTCATATTGAGAAACACTCTTTTCTTATTTTGTTTTTCCTCTTTTTTAATTGAGATTGCCATATTCTTTAAGGACAACTTCATTTGAAGATCATCCTTGAATTTGAGAAGTCCTGGATGCTCTGGGTACCGTTTCTCTAGTTTACCAAGTACTTCTTTGCACTTAGTGAATTCTGCGTGCTGATAATGCTCAAGTAATTTTATGTAATCGGGATCACTGGATATATCGATCGGATTTGCGATTCGACCTGTTCTTTCATTAAAATCAGGGTCACTGTCTTTAGGTTTTTTAAATTCAGATTTTGATGAGGTTGTCATTTCCCTTCATTATAACCAGATTTGTCTAATTCCATTTAGAAAACATCCATTATGATTGGAATAGCTGGTCCAAGAATCACTGCAATCAAAGCGGGGAAGATAAAAAGTATTACGGGGATGATTATCTTACCTGGCAGTTGATTGGCGATTTCACGCGCCCGTAACTGCCGCAGCACACGCAATTGCAACGACTGGCTGTGAATCACTTCAGCGTAACTCATGCCTATCTTTTCCGCCTGTATGATAATAGAGATAAACTGGGAGAGATCATTTACTTCAAGTCGGTTACTCATGTTCTTTAACGCGATGGCGCGTGAAACTCCCATTTCCATCTCTTGGGTAACACGTTTGAACTCAAGTCCCAGGTCGGTGTCCCAATAATTACTGATTTTTTGCATAGACTGATCGAAGCCTAAACCGGCGCTCGCACACACAGAGAGCATATCCAGCGCATCCGGCAGCCCCCGGCGGATCTCATCTTGTCTGGATCGTACATGCCTTTTAAGCCAAACAACCGGTAAAACCAAACAAATACCGATGACCAGTATCCCATACAGCACAGATATTTTGTTGATATCCTTGAAATCCCGATTGACCAGAAATGCAAGAATAATTCCTGCCAAAAACACCAGGAATCGTATCGCGTAAAATTTACCGGCATGTAAATTAGCTGGATTCCCGGCAATCGTCAGTTTGTGTTCCATATCAATAGCCATCTTTTCGGGTGTAAATCTTTCGATGAAATAGAGGAACTTATTAAACCAGCTGATGATCGTACGGCTAAATAATGAACCACTGATTTCGCGTGGGATGATTTGGCTCGGAGTGGAAATACTGGCTGGCTGAATCTCAGTAGCAACAAATTGATCCAATCGGGTAGAAATTCTATTTGCCATTTTCAACCAGGTGAAAATTACGTAAATAGCCAGGCCAATAACCAGGATTGCTACAATCACTCCCAGGAGAATAAAAAAAAGATTAGTATCGATCAAATCAAAATTCATATAGATAGTCCTTTCATTAAACTCTGATCTGAACAATCCGCCTGATCCAAAAGTTCCCGATAATAATACTAAAAAAAGCTATCAGAAAAATGATCTGGGTTAACGATGAAGTTTTGACCGCGTCAAAGTAATCAGGGGACATCAAATAAATTAAAAAAAATGCAATAAATGGCAAAAAGGTCAAGAAGTATCCCACATAACGGCCATAAGAGGTAAGGGAACGGATCTCTCCCATAAGATGCATGCGGTCGCGGATTGTGGATATGGAGGCTTCCAGGATTGTGGAAAGATTACCGCCAACCTGGGAATTGATGATGATGGCTGTCAACACGATCTGTAGGTCATCGTCCTCCATTCTTTGTGCTAGATTGAAGAGGGCTCCTTCCAGAGTGATTCCTAAGCGGATTTCGCGTATTACGCGTCCAAATTCTTCAGATGCGGGAGCAGGAATTTCTTCTACCGCCAGGTCGAGTGCCTGCATCAAACCATAACCTGCCTGCACCGCCCCTGTGATCAATATCAGGACATCCAATAGCTCTGTATGAAATTTTTGCTGCCGTTGGGCAATCGCCCTGTCCACCAGAATGCGAGGAGCCATGATCGCAATCACAGCCAGGAATATCCCCACCAGGATATTCCCGAGGATTAACCACCCCAGGAGAAATGACAACACGGTCGCGACAATGCAAATCAGGATGAATTCTGTATCAGTGACCGCCCAATAGACGCTGGAAAGTTTTAATTGCAGTTTGTCTGACGACAGACTGCTCAAATATTCGTTGATCCAATCCCTGAATTTACCAATATCCCATTTTGATGGGGGCAAAGAACCCCGGGCGGGAGTTACTTGACTATCATCCAAGGAGGAAGCCACAAAACGGGATATTCTTTCCTGCTTCTTGGATAAAGGTCCATTTTTGTATACCCAGTTGCCGATCAGGATAACTCCTATTGTGCAAAAGAGGAAGACCGTAAGAAGGATAACGGTGATCAAATCCTGATTCAAAGATCTCATTGCTTGGATGGCCTATCCCTATTTAAATGGTTTATATGAGAGCTCATTCTTATCACTTTTTTCTTTTTCACGTTATTCAGTCTTAGAGGTTTGCATAATCTTTACAAGTTCTTTTGTGATATCAAAAAACGCCTTACTGATGGGGTGGTGAGGTTTTTTCAACAGGATGGGAACCCCCTCATTCAAGCTGCTGAGTGCTAGGTTACTATCAGCAGGGATCTTGCCGAAGATCTTCATCTTGAGGATATTCTCGATCTCTTCCATTTTCACATCCGCCTTTCTTCCGGTCAGATTAAGGATCAACAAAGTTTTATCCTTTGGGTAGGAAAGGGTGGCTGATATTTCCATGAATTGTCTCACGTCCCGCATTGAGGCTATGTCGGGGTTGAGCACAAGCAGAATCTTGTTCGAGGAATCCATGTAAGTGACCGTGTTTTCATTTAAATTGTTTCCTCCATCAATGATGATGTTTGGAAAGACCATTTGCAAACTTTGAATTACCTTGAATAGGTTCTCTGGTTCGATTCCCTGAGCTTCAGTGATCGATTTCGGGCTTGGGAGCACGTGAATGCCGGAAGTATGCTGTACAACCACCTGTTTGATTAGGCGTTCATCCAAACTACCAGCATGAGCGATCAAGTCAGTGATTGAATTGCCAGTACGTAAATTACAGTATAGCGCTACGTCTCCGAACAGATGTTTCCCGTCAATCAACAACACATCCTCTTTTAATGTTTTATGCAGGCTGATGGCTAGGTTTGTGGAAATAGTCGTGGTTCCCACCCCTCCCTTAGGGCTGAAAATCGTGAACGTATTCTTGGGTTTGACAAAAGTATCCAGGACAGGAGTCTGTGAAGAATGAGCCTGGCTGCGCTCCAAGGGTTCTATTACGCGCTTGATGGTGATCACCAAGTTGTCCGATTGATATGGATACTGGATGAAATCCCGCGCACCTGAGAGAAGCACCCGATCTGAATCAACCTTTTCAGATTCAGACAGGATAGCAACCACCGCACACATTGAGTATTTGGATGCGATCTTATCCACTAGATCAAAAGGGTGTTGTTGGAATTTAAAATCCAAAAGGATCACATCCGGTTTGGTTTTAGCGATAACAGGAAAAAGATTCTTCGAAGTCACTTTTTTCTCGATCAGATTCAAGATTTTCTCTTTTGCGAGGGTCGTACGGGTTGATTCGATGACTGATGGATTTTTTGATACCAGGAGGATCGTTGTTGATTGGGTTATTGTCTCCATATTATTTAAGCTTTCCTCTACGATTAAGGTAAAATCTCAAGCCCGTAGAATTCGATGATGTATTCTTCAGTTACAGGCGTAAGGTCAAATTGAACTGTCGAGGTGGGTGCTCTCAAAACGATATCAAATATCGCCCCGGTGTCCTTCAAATGTTTCAATATCAGCGCGTCCTGAGGGTTCAATGCCAGTAAGTAAGCCTTGATTCTGGTTGTAGGTGTAGAAGCAACCTGGTTATTTTGGTCCTCCATGAGACTAGTGTCGGTAGTCTCCTGCTCGAGTACTTCCAAGACCAGGGCTGTCACACTTACTTTTTGTAAAGTATCTACAGTAAAGGTTCTCATCTCTGGCTCTTGAGGTTCACCGGTGGTAGTGGTGATCTCCCCGACCGTCTTGACTTTCTGTTTGAAGGTGGCGAAGATATCCACTATATCTCCACGTTGAACCATGCTCTCTCGGCTCATCAGGTCATCTGGCGGGAACGCCATCAGTACATGATCCTCGCTCAAAATGAAACTAAGGTCATTATTTTTGTTGGTCGGGTCCGCCAAGTTGTGCGAGAGAACCATTTCTCCTTGGACGAGGTCTGTCTTGATAATTTTACCAACTGCTTCTTCAAGGTTGGCAATGGCAGTGCGTGGGGCAATTTCCACTGGCACACTGGCTAGCTCCACATCAGTTCCAGCAATCGTGTCCCCCAAGAAAAGGTCGCGCGTAACGACCACCACCGTAGTCTTGACGGTATCTCCTTCAGATACCGCTCGTGCTTGGTCTGCCTGGAAGCGTTGAATAAGACTGAAGCTGGCAAAAACCCCGATTGCAACCAGGATCAACCCCACAATGATTATGAATCCAACTTTGGTTTTATTTAACAATCGAGACCTCCTATAGGCAGTAAGTATATTTCATTATTTGGTTAATGATACAACACAATTGCCAAGATTTACATCGCAATGGTTCTCAAGATCCAATGGAAGATCAACATTCGACAGGAGGAAACCTTCAACTGATGGAGTATTATCCGGAATCAATGATTTGTGAGGGTGGGCAGGATCTGGATTCATCTCCTGGGCGAGTCTAAACCCCGGGCAATAATCAGAAGAATGTATATGCACGCAGGAGATATAAAAAGGATCAAATGCGATCACATGGAACTTGGGTGCTTGCCCCGCATTATCTATGTCCCCGGTACCAGGTTCATCCGGAAACGGGTCGGCGTGTGCAATCTCCATACAGACTGAGTTGTTAATTGGATCATTATCATCACAAAAAGCATTGAAGACCGGAATTAATACAACATCTCCCAGGCGGTAATCTTCAATAGCCTGATACACGCTAGTAGCTGTACCTGTTTGACCTGACAGCCATGTGTGAGTAGAGATAGGAAAATCAAGCCCATTTATTATCCAGTCGCGCAAATCAGCAGCACCACCGCCGCCGTTATTAAGATCGAGCCAACCACGGTTGCCGCCTGCTTCAATATCATTCTTCCCGTCCCCATCCAGGTCACATGTAATGGCTACAGCATAGTTGGGATCTGCTGGATCTAAATCTTCTTTACAATATGTTTCTTCGCCTACGGCGATCTTGTCCATGATTATATAGATCTGTTTAGGTGGTTCTCTGGTAGTTTGTTCTACAATATTGTCACCGTCCATCTCGTAATGATACCCGTCATTTTCCGGGATCTCAATCGGTGATGTGGTTCCCTCAACAAGGGGTTTGAGTAAGCCGTCCCAATCCAACGCCATCGCCTTGCAGGTCAGGCCTAGGTCAAAGGGGGGTTCATCAACCAATGATGGGCGGCAGGACCAGGCGATTGGCAGCAGGTGATTTCCTTCTGGTGGAAAACACCCCGCAACAGCCTCTGCACCTGCATCGAGAGAATTTACATTGAAAATTTTGGCAAAAAAGGAGTTATTAGTGACAGTGGTGTTAACTGATACTAACCCATTATCTAATTGCGCGTTGGCGGTCGCAGCTTCATTCATAAGGGCGTAACTTCTAGCCACATCAAGCGGATCCGCGCCAGTGGAATAGCACAATTCCCAGGCACCTGCCATGGCGCCAGCATCCGCTGCAGCCTGGGCAGTGCGCCGGTTGAGCATAATCGATCCCCCATCAATTATTAGGGCAGCGAACGCGATCATTACGATCAATGCTACAACCACAATTGGCAGGACCTGAGCTTTCTCCAATTTACTGAATCGATTTGTGGTTTTCATCATTCGCCTTCATAGCTACCTAGATCCAGGAGTAACATACATTTTGGACTGAACTGTAAGATCAATTCCCTCTGTTGAACCGAAAAGCTCTTTGATACCAGGTGTGATCGGTTTGTATGGATAAGTTACTTCAATAGATACAGTCGTGAAATAATTATCCACTTTTTCTGGATTTACAGAAATATCTTCTTTGGTTAATTGATCGGGTATACCTGATAAACCAAATGCGTATTCCAATACCTTATCCTGTAAAGAATTGTCGGTGGGGTTGTCAAAAGCAGCGTTTAATTCGTCCTTATGAACGATCGCATAGCGTGTAGCTTCACGGACCGCATTTGTTAAGGAAGAATAATAGAAAACAACTCGCCCGAGATCAAGGAAACCGGTGATCAGGAATAAGGCGAGGGGGAGGACTAATGCAAACTCGAACAGAGATTGCCCAGAATAACGCCGTTGGTTTTTCATTGGACCATCATCTTTACTGTACTGGTTAATTGGACCGGCCCTCCTAACAATCCGAACGATTGCAGAATATTATCAAAAATCAGGTCCACAATTTTTGTGATCGTTACTTCCACCGGCAAACCTCGTGTGCAGCAAGCTGAATATGTCACATCTGTATCTACTACTTCAACGTTAGAACTATTTGCTTCGTCATATATGGCTGCAAAAGTGTCCACATATCCATTATTTGCATCCTCCGGAAAATAAGCGAGGTAATTCGCGCCTTCGCGGGCAGCATTTGTTAATACCATTTTGGTATAAAACATGCGCCCTAAATCCATCGCCCCCAGAACGAGCAACAGTAGGAGGGGCAGCACTAATGCAAACTCCACCAACGCCTGTGCTGGAGGGCTTTCATATTTCAGTTGATTGTATTTTGTTTTACCCATTATAGAGGTCATTCTTTGGTTTTATCCCTGAATTGACATCAGCGCTTCTTGTTGGATTGAAAATTTTCTACTCGTTGGGCGGGAAATCGAAGTATTTGGAAGTGATCAGGTTGGCATAAGTTAGACCGTAAATGCAATTCTCACCTGATACATTAGCGGAAATTTCAGCCCAACTCATCGGGCCATCTGTGATTTCGAACGTTGAAGCGATTGTGTCTAAGACGCATCCTGGACCTGCGGTGTAATTCATCAGCGTCAGCTTCCAAATTGTTGCGTAATCTACCACCAGGCTAGGAGGCCAATCGGTGGCATTAAAGATAAGCTGCGATGTCTGATAGCAGTAACCCAGCACTGACTCCGCCAGGATGTCTACACTGCGATTCACTGAAATAGGGTCGATACCATATTCACACGTGTCGCAGGTGGCGATTAGTGAGGAAAGGAACTGGTTAACGACGCCCGAATCCGATATGCAGTTTTCATTGTCTGAAACTGAGCAAACCTTGGCGTAAAGATCGCGATTCCATTGCAGTGCATTCTGCATACCGATATAGGTTATATGACCGAGACCATAATGATAATTGGTATCATTTTCACTGGAGATGTACATCGATGGCCAGAACTGGCTCTCTCTCCGTATCAGTTGCTTGAGTAGCACCGGTGGCACGCCCACTTCTTTCCAGGCTTGCAGGATGGGTTCATTTACCATGTTTTGAATGATGATTACAGTCGGCAAAGCAGTGGCCATACCGCAGGCATTGGCATACCCATTGGATATCAACCCGCCCGAAGGGCAGATACTCGCATCCACAACTTTATTAGCGATCAGTTGCCCAGCCAGGAAAAAGTAAGGTTCTTCCGTGTACAGTTGGTCTGCGGATTCCGGTACGTAGAGCCAGTACAACTCGTTAATTGGAACATTTACACGATTGAGACAAGGGTGCACAGTCTGGGCGGAGACATTCCGAGTTTGCGAAACGTTTAGGTTTATCCCCCCTCCTAATAGGAAGATTGCTGCAATAAAAATAATTGCAAAAATTTTTTTCAGAATCTTATTTTTATTGATATGCATTGAAAACAAAAATCTCCTAGAAGGGATTGATGAGATTTTGATGTGGTGGTTTAAATTTAACCAAACCCGGTTAATTTTTCTTATTTGCTGACTCCGCAGTAAATATCGAATGCTTTTCCAGGTTTATCTTAACCTATTGGCATAAGCCCATTCTAATAAAGTCTCAAAATCAAGAGACTTTATTAGAATGTAAGAGGTTAAATATTAGCCAGCAGTCGAAAATGTTGTTCTGATTTTATTGAAGACGTTATTTACATCACCACCAAGATATCCGAGCACTACGATTACAACAATTGAAATTAATAGTACGATCAATGCGTATTCAATTAGAGTCTGCCCTTTTTCTTCATGTATTCCTATTCTACTTAATAATTCTTTCACTTGAAATTTCATTGCAATTCCTCCAATATTTATAAATTATACCAATTACATAATAAATGTCAACTTCCTACTTTTTTCAGTAACGTTACGCATTGATGCTTTGTAGTATTCTGTTGTTTATGTAATCTTCTTGGTTTAATAAAACAATTAGACTTTTGGCGGCTAGACAATCTTTGCTGATTTTCATCAGCTTTAGACCCTCAGCTTTGCGCCCCACCCTTTCAGGTGGTTTGCCTTTATCGAGTCTTACTTATAGTTATTATCCAACATTTATGCGGTTTGTCAAGGTGTATATATAGATATTAAGGTTTGTTGACCCCAAGATATGGGGGCTTGAGCACATTTGGGCTTAGGTGTGAGGGAGTATAATTGCTTTTACGCCCTCGTAGCTCAATGGATAGAGTACCTGACTTCGAATCAGTTTATTAAAGAAAAAGACCTTTGAACTCACCGCAGGTGAATTCAATGCCCGTTCGAGTCGCGCCGGGGGCGCCTTTTTATCTTATGACCAGGAGCAACTGACTCTTAATCTGCAGGTTCATGTTTGATGGGTTTATCAGAGATTCGACTGCCAAAGATAATCACAATCCCCACATTCTTTATTTGATTTTTGAGTTTGTTTTTAACGTCTCTAACCAGATCTTCGGTGATAGTAGTGTAAGAAGGATCATCCTCGCTCGCGTCAATATGTATAATCGGAATTGAAGTGCCTTTTGTAAACCATTCTTCGATAAGTTTTCCAAGTTCGAGCAAGTCTTCCGATTTTTCAATGTCTATATCACGCTGCCTCTTTGCCATTCTTTCAGCAAGAATAGAATAAGGGGCAGTGAGTTTAATGATGAGATCATGCAAGGGCAGAAACAGACGTAAGGTTGAATACAACCGCTCACATAAATAATACTCTTCATCTTCCAAATAACCCTTTTGGTGAAAGCGCTTGGTGAAAACATAATAATCTTGGTCTAACCCTCCATCCTGTACACGAATAATATCATTCTCTCTTACATATATTTCCTGCTCTGCTCGAAACAAGAAAAAATCAACCTGATTTGAGAGTGAGAATCCTTTCAGGTTGTCTTGAAATCTTTTTTGAAAGGGTCTTTCTTCATTTTTCTCAAGAAGCGCAATGAAAGATCCAACTTCACTCTAATTCAGCATACTGGTTAAGTTAGATGGTTCATCCATATTTATGAACATATCTCTCGTATAATAATATTTGGTTGTTTTTACTTTATCGAGACCGACCTATCGTTTAAATGGAGTAGATCTAATGTCGTTGATACTTGTCGTGATTGTTGGTGGAATTATTGGCATCCTCATTAATTATTTTTCGGATGTTCTCCCTGTTTCTCGGCGTATCGCCCGACCTATATGTAGAGTATGTAACCAACCTTACTCAATAAAAGATTATTTAATTTCCTATAGATGCTCAATATGTGGTAATAGGACATCAACAAGGTCCATTATTGTTCTTATTAGTGCAATTGTTATATGCATTTTACTCAAATTTTTCCCATTTTCCATTCTTGGTTTTTGGGAAACGCTCCCGATCTTGATTTTCCTAGGAGTGATAATGGTGATAGATATCGAACACCGAGTAGTTTTGGTTCAAACAAGCATTTTTGGGTTTGTTATATTCTTTCTTTATGGAATTAGATTGCGTGATTTATTAAGCACAATTTTTGGTACTCT
>Ga0307422_1001068_pt1 | contig 14390 bp, 13 predicted proteins | sample SalMarWE160290MG_FD_202153 | JGI IMG/M metagenome (GOLD analysis project Ga0307422, IMG submission 202153) | Salt marsh sediment microbial communities from the Plum Island Ecosystem LTER, Massachusetts, United States - WE1602-90 | ecosystem: Environmental > Aquatic > Marine > Intertidal zone >...
ATTCTTTGATTGTTGGGGTTCCGGCGACGATTGACAATGATGTTTTTGGGACGGATGAGACTATAGGTTTTGATTCTGCAGTGAACACTGCTGTCGCTGAGATTGACAAGATCAGGGATACTGCGAACTCTCATGACCGAATTTTCGTAGTGGAGGTTATGGGCAGGAAACGGGGTTTTCTGGCTTTGACGATTGGGTTGACTGTCGGGGCTGAGATAATCTTGGTTCCGGAGGTGGAGTATACTTTGGAGAAGATCATTAAGACATTAGAGAAGAGTGCTGCTAAAGGAAAGAAGTCAGGTATTATTGTGGCTGCGGAGGGAATCGGCGACACCCATAAACTGTTGAAAGAGATTGAGGAGAAGGCTGGGGTAGAGGTTAGATTAAGCGTTACAGGCTATGCCCAGAGAGGAGGCAATCCTACAGCCAGAAGCAGGCTCCTAGCTAACCTGTTCGGAAACAAAGCCGTAGAACTGCTACATAACAAACAGGGAAACAGGATGGTTGCCTTGCAGGAAGGAAAAATAACCAGCATAGACCTCGAACAAGTCTGCAGCAAAGAAAAACAATTAGACCTAAGTTTAATGCGACTAGCACAAACACTAGCAACGTAAAATGTCTTTTCATATTAGGAGACTAATCTAAGGTAAAAACCAATATTTATAACTGAACAGAACCAAAATGAACGTTGAGAACTTTCTCATCTTAATCCTTCTTTAATCCTTTCCTTGATAGTTTATTTTTAAACATCATCACAACCATAGTTGCTACAATGAAAAGAGGTAAAATAATCCATGATGGAAACTCTGGATTAGTTCTACATCAACTGGATTCATGAGTGGATAATTGTCTTGGTTGTTTTAGTCAATAACGTATGCGACTGCAATATAAAAAGGAAGACACATTCACAATCCAAAAAGTATTCATGCTTTTTGTCTACGTTTCTTGAAGTAGAAAACCAAAAGCCCTCCCGCAACCACAGTCACGATCGTTACAGTAACAGCAATGACTAACAAAGTTGGGAAAGGTTCTGTCTCACCTGTTCCATCATGGAATTCTGGAATTGCAACTGGTTTCATAAGAGGATGATTGTCAACGTTGTTTGCATCTATTAGATATTGTGTATCTCCTATCCCAGAATTGTCTATTTCAGTAGCATTAGGGTACTTTGTTAAGTAGTCGCTCCAGTAGTTGCCAACTGTGCCGTTGTCCCAAGTGTTCGGTATCGGTGTGTATCGAAGCTCGAATTCACCTCGTGTGAGTATGCTAATTTGGCTTGTGTTATTTATGAAGTTATTTTCGTAAATGGTGTTGTTTGAAGAGAAGTCCCAAATACGCATCGCTTCACCATTATTTTTAACATTATTTTTATGAATTTGATTGTAGGTTGAATTGACTTCAAGCCAAATGCCTGTCCCAGAATCAGAGTATACACCTCTTGATATTACTCTAACTGTACTAGATACTGTGTTTCCAACCAATTTGTTCTTGCTTGACAAGTGAAGGTCCATGCCATATTGGCTTTTTGTTACACTATTTACAGAAAGAGTGTTATTGTTTGAACGATCAAGATTGATACCCTTATAGAAACTTCCTATCACTCGATTTTCAGAAATAGTATTATTTGAAGAGTTTTTAAGGTCTATGCCACTAATCGAAGGTGAGTAATAATTAACGTCTGAGCAGACGACATTATTTGAGATTATGTTGCTTGTAGAGTTGGTGAGTTTGATGCCGCTCTCCCAGATATTGGTTGTGATGATGCAGTTTATTACTTTTGATTGTGAAGCATTTTCAAGATTAATTCCTGTCTGGAAATTGGTTACAGCAACATTTCTGATTGTGACATTGTTTCTTGCAGAAAGTGAAATTCCAATGCCTGAAGATAGAGGAGAGTCTCCCTGAATGGTAAAGTTTTGCCCATCGATTACTATATTGTCTCGTTGAACAACAAGAGAATTATTAACAATATCACTTGTGAATGTGTAAACGTCTCCATCTCGCTGAATCTTATCTGTTCCCTCAACGCTTCCATCAGCCCTGATGTAAATTGTGCTTTCTGCTTTCACTATCACTATTTCTGAAATAGAAACAACAACAAAACATAGAATCAGTAATAGAATTAGAGCTGCCCTTCTTTCCCTCACTATAGGCACAACAATACCTATCCTACCTGAACCTAAAAGGATTTTTGTCAAGAAACCTTGACCAATTGAAATGCAATCTAGTCAAGAAACTTTGACCAACGAAGTAGATGTTTATCATTCAATCCCAGAAACGTCTTTTTGATTCGAGAAATTTTTCTACTGATTTTATCTGTTCATCACTTAACTTTCTAAACCAAAGGTCTTTTTTTAGGCGAACAACATTTGCAGGAACAAAACCTAACAGGAAGTAACAATACTCTTGAAGGATTTCTCCTTTCAGATTAGTCTGTTGTGTTTTGTGGTTTGAGTTATGCATAGTCTTTTCCATCGCGTTCAATTTTCATGTCAATCTGTTCCATTATAATTCAATTCCCGAGAATGGCTCTTTCTTCGTGTCTCCTGTAGGCTTCTTCAATCTCTTTTGTGCTCATTCTTGCGTAGTGAGCTGGCATTTTTTCCGACGTCCAACCGAACCATTTCATAAGAAGGATTACTGTATTGATTCCTGTTTCTGTAGCTAATTGTGAAGCTCTCATTCCACGAAATTTGTGTGGAAACCAATCCTTGTCAATTCCAACAACAGTCTTGTAAAGTTTACCGTATTTGAATCCAAAAAGCTGTCCTTCCTTCTTCCTGTTAACCCACTGCATCATGTAAGGAATTAAGAAATTGTTTTTTCGAATCAACACCTGACGATAACGGTTTTCTGGTTTCTTCTGCTTAAGAACCAACATTCCTTCAATCAGGATAAAGTCTTTCCTTTCTTTAAACTGCTCATGTCGAAGTGACAAAACTTCTGTCGCTCTTCCACCTGTCAAGAACAATGTGGCAATTAAGGCTTCTTCCATATCGTCTTTACATTGTTCAATTAGGCGCTCTAATTCCTCCCAACCGCAAAAAGCGCAAACACCTTCTTAACACATTTCAAGTTATATCGTTATTAACCAAGTTCCTGCGAACATTAAGGCTATTGCAGAAACTTTCAAGGCAATTACGCCTCTGCTTATTTCCTCTTTGAGGAGTTTTGGCACGAATAAGCTTGACAGTAACACGTAGACGAAAACAAAGAAGTGCTGTAAGCCTGCAAATGCGGAAACTAAAGAGACGTAACCCATAGATGCGGCGATTAGCCAGCATATTGTACCTAAAAAGTATACTCCTTCTCCTACAAGCACTACAAAAAAGGCTCTTTTTCCAACAACAGGAACCGTTTCAACAAATTCTCTGCGTGGTTTAGAAAAAGTCATCAAGAACAGGATGCCGCAGAAAGCACCCAGAATATTCCAGAAGAATAATGACCAATAGTCTATGTAGCTTAGAAGAAATTTCTCTAAAATAGCGTGTACAGAAAGAACTAAACCGAAGGGTATCATGAACTTAAGCGCAGAAGACAAGGACTTTCCACTTTTCGAGTTTCTGTACGAAATCAGTATTGAGGCGATTAAGATTATGGCGACCCCAAAATATCGTTGAACACTTAATATTTCGTTCAAAAATATAACGGATAACAAAACAACAAAGATGGGTATAAACTGGAACAGAGGCGTTATCCGTGATATCTCCTCCACCATAAGCGCTTTAGAGTAAAACCAAAACGCCAAGAGCGGCATAAGACCAACCAGCATAGCAAAAAGAACATAGGGAAAAATGAAACTAACAGGGTTAACTAAACATAGGATAACAGCAAAAATCACATCTATGAAACCCATAAAAGACAGCATAGGAAAATAGCCCCGAAACTTCTTGGTCATAAGAAATTTGTAAAAAACATTATTCAAGCCCCAGAACGCCGGGCACAGCAAAGCAAACACAAGCCAATCCATCGTTACACCAAACCAGAATAGTGAATGAATAATCTTGTTGATAACCTTTCACAAACCATAAAGCCTGATCATATTAGGAGACTAATAATAGTTCATTGTTGAAAACTAGCTTTTTTCTGAAAAACAAAGCACAACCATCCATCAGTTTCCTCGTGGAAAGTATTATATTGACAAACATGCGATAAAAAAGGAATATATTGTTCCCGAGTCTAACTCCAGTGCATCTCTTTCTCATTTTTCTGATCCTCGTCCTAGGAGCATTCCTAATCCTTCTCCTCTTGCCTTCTCTGCTAGAACTAAGAAAACCCAAAGACGCTGGACCACGCAAAATAGACGAAGAAGCATCTACAGACGACGAAAAACGCAGCTAACAACAAACACCAAAAAAAGCTTCTCTTGTTGTTTGACTAGAAAATGAGAGTGGCGCCGCCGGAAGGACTCGAACCTTCGACCCACGAGTTAACAGCCCGTTGCTCTACCGAACTGAGCTACGGCGGCTCAATCAACAATTGGAGTGGTACCGCTATTCTGAGAATTTGTGGCGCTATTTAAGTTTAATCGACCAAAACCCGCCTAGACTAACCGCTCTTCCAAGAGTGAAAAATATTGTTGCACAGAATAGAATAAATTCCGCCCAGAAATTAAGATAATATCTAAACGGGTAGAGCATAGATGAAGATCGAAGTCAAGTTTTTCACTTCTCTGCGAGAAATAACAGGCAAGAAAGTGGACGAAATCCAGTTGCAGAACGTCATCACTGTTGAGGAACTGCTGACTCTGCTTTCTGAGAAATACGGCAAAAAATTCAGAGAATACATCTACAACAAGAAAGGAAAAGTGCACGGTTTCCTGTCGATTCTCGTAAACGGCAAAAACATCAACGTTCTACAAGGCTTTGAAACGAAACTGAAACAAGGAGACACTGTTGCAATTCTTCCTCCAGTGGGCGGAGGCTAAAGGTCTTCACACAACCTCGGCTTCAAGATACGTGGAGAAGGCATTAACCACCCGAACCTGAACAAAAGTTCCAACCAAAGACTCGCCACCCTTAACCACAACAGGCTTGTAAGCGAAGTTTCGTCCCATCCAAGACTCCCCCTTACCCTTCTCATCAAACAACACTGTTCCCTCCCAGCCCATCCACGCCCTGTTCCTCTCAAAAGAAATCCTCCTAGACAACTCCGCCACCTCCCTACTCCTCATCTTCACCTCTTTTGGAGGAAGAGAAACCATCTTCTCTGCTGGCGTGCGGGGTCTCGAAAAAAACTTTGACACATTAACAATGTCAGGCTGAATCTCTCTCACAAGCTTCTTTGTCTGCTCAAAAGCATCCCTGCTCTCTCCAGGAAAACCGCAGATAACATCCGTCGAAAGAGTTAATCTCGGAATCTCCTCCCTGAAAGCCTGAACAATCTTTTTAAACTCTTCTACGGTGTAGCGCCGGTTCATAAGCTCAAGAACCTCATCGTCCCCACTTTGAACAGGCAGATGCAAAAACTTGAAAACCCTCCCGCATTTGTAGGCTTCGACAAGTTCATCGAGCATCCCCATCACATGCTTCGGATTCATCATTCCCACCCGAACAAAAAAATCGCCCTCAATCTCACAGATTCGCCTCAACAAATCCGCCAAGCTTGCTCCAATGTCCTTCCCGTAACATGCCGTGTCCTGAGACGTCAACCACACCTCTCTGGCGCCAGAAACCAAATCCTGTTTCACCCTCTCAACAATCTCATCAATCAGATAGCTTCTCAGCTGCCCTCTGGCGAAATGAACACAACAATAGGAACAGTTCCCTAGACAGCCATAGTTAATGGGTACAACGCTTACAACAGGGTTTACTGGAATCCTGGGAAGACACAAACTCGGTTTAGAAACACCCCCCAAAAAAACAACTTTTTCTCCAGCAACTACACGACATAAAATCTCAACAATTTTGGCGCCCGGCGCTGGACCCGTCACCCCATCAAACTCTACCTCATTTTTTAATCTTTCAAAGTTTATCAGAGGCAGACAACCTGTCACTACGAGCCGCTTGTCTTTTGGTGCTTTTTTTAAGATGTCTATGACTCGATTTTCTGTGGGAGATTTGACCGCACACGTGTTGTAAAGCAAGATTTCCGCGTCTTGAGGCTCGTCAACAACCTCGAAGCCAGCTTTTGAAAGGCAGCCGGCAATGACTTCTCCATCTGCAAGATTCGCCGAACAACCAAAACTTTTAACGTAAACCCGTTTAGACCGTTCAACCATCAAGTTTCAGCCCAATTGTCACAGCCACGGTTACAGAAGGCATAATCTGAGTTATACGGTTTTAATCGTACGAGAGAAACATAAAGATTCTGCAAAGCAGTTTTTTTACATGAAGGCACACAGGATTCAAGAAGGGTAAAGGAAAATCTTATAAAGGCTAGTATGTTCATATTTGAATCATATTTATTTCTTAACATTAAGACATATAAGACGCAAACAATCTCTGCTTAGTTAATCGCAACAACGGAGAGAATAAAAATGAAAATGATTACACTACACCTACCTGAGCCCTATATTCAAGCATTGGATAGCCTAGTTAACGAAAAATACTACCCAAACAGAGCTGAGGCCATCCGCACAGCGGTTCGAGACCTCCTCAGCATAGAGGCCTGGGGAAGAAGCTGAAATGGCTAGAAACATAGAAAAACTCTTAAAAATCGAACGACCGAGGGAAGTTTCCAAATTGACCCTTGACACGATTGAAGTTATTCCCACCAGCCTCACACTAGACCTCGTTGACATAGAACCTTACGCAGAACCAAGAGTCACCGTCAATATCAACTTAGGTCTAGACCAGCTCGAAGAACAGGAAGAATAGCCTCTTTCCATTCTCAAACTTTTCTTTTCAAGCCTAACGCAGTTCGTCCGAGCCTAATTTTCCAAGGTATCCCGTTTCCCATAGGAAATGTAGCTCCCTTTTTGATGGCGCATACAATTTCGTCAACGTCAGGATCAGCTTCAACGACAGTGTAGGCTGCCCCAATTTCAGGAGCGTAATGCGAGTCGCTTCCACCAGTCTGTGGAAGACCTAAACCAGCAGCAAATCTTTTGCTCAAATACGTGAAAACAGGGAAGGGGATAGAAGATGCGTTCATCACCTCGATGGCATCATAGGAACTTACCTGTCGGCTCGGCGGCGACTTGTAGAATGTAGTAGGATGGGGCGCCACAGCGATTCCTCCAGCTTCATGAATTCGGTGAATGGTCTCTTCGATGTCCAGTTTTGCAGGTATCGGCGTGGTTACGTTAATGCCGAGGAGATGCCCGTTTAAGGTGGAGATTTCTATTCCGGGAACAACGAGGATGTCGCGGGTTTTTAGCTTGAGGGCGCCTTTGACGGTGTTGTGGTCTGTGATTGCAACTCCATCCAGTCCCCGCTTCTTGGCGAAGGAAACAACTTGCTTGAGTGTTATAGAAGAGTCGCGGGAATAGCATGTGTGAACGTGAAGGTCGATTTTCAGGCCCAAAAGATTCCCTTCATTTTTACCCATCTAGTCTTTAGACAACTTCTGCAGGTTAGCCCTCGCTTCCTCCAGTTTGGCTTGAAGCTCCTCTTCGGTATCCTCTATTTTGCTGAAAAGAGGCTTTGACTTGTTTATCTTGTGGTCTGGAGATAGTTCCTTTTCTGTTTCGTTCCATTTTTGCTCATGAACAGAACCGGGCAGATTGAGGAGCTTCCAGAGTTTCTCGGCTGTGAAGGGAATGAAGGGTTCCAGAATTATTGCCGATTGTTTGACTGTCTGGGCAGCGACATACAGGGTGTTGGCTGACTGTTGGCGGTTGGTTTTTATGGTTTTCCAAGGCTCCTTCTCGTTGAAGTATCGGTTTCCAAGGTGACTTAGGCTTATGGCGTAGCGTAGAGCCTCTTGCAGTTTGAAGATTTCCATCCGTTCTGCAGTCTTGTTCACAATTTCTTTAGCCTCTTCAAGAACCGCTTTGTCCTTTTCGTCAAGGCTGCTTGGCTGCGGCACTGTGCTGTCAAACTGCCTGTTTATGAAAGTTAATGTTCTGTGAACGAAGTTGCCTAGGGTGTCGTTTAGGTCACAGTTCACTTTTTCGATTAAGGTCGTCCAAGAAAAGTTTGTGTCTTTCACTTCAGGGCGTATGGACATGAGAGCGTATCTCCAGTAGTCCGCTGGAAACAGTTCCAGAGCCTCGTCGATCCAGATTCCTATTCTTCGGCTCTTGGAGAAGGCTTGACCATCAAACATCAGAAACTCTGTGGAGTGGACGGTCCAGGGCAAATTGTAGTCTTCGTGGGTAGCCAAGAGCAGGGCGGGGAGAATAATAGTGTGGAAGGGAATGTTGTCCTTTCCTATGAAATACAGCGTCTTCACTTCTTTGTCGAACCAGTATTCCTTCCACCGCTCTTCCTCTCCCATTCGCTTGAAGTATTCAACAGTGGCTGACAGGTACCCCAGAACGGCTTCAACCCAAACATAGATTGTTTTGCCCTCAGAACCCGGAAAAGGCGACGGAATCCCCCACTTATTATCCCGAGTTACCGGCCTAGGCTTCAAACCGTCCTTCAGAATGTTCAAGGTGAAGTTTCGAGCGTTATCGGGTAACTGCTCGTTGTTCTGGATGTAGTCGCGGAGTTTTTCGCTTAGCTTCGGCAGATCAAAATACCAATGCTTTCTCCGTTCTTTGATTGGCGCTGAGTTGCATATTGCACAGCGGGGCTGCAGAAGATTTATGGGTTCAAGAAGGTTCCCACAGGAGTCACATTGGTCTCCCCGGGCGCTGGCGTATCCGCAGTGTGGGCAGGTTCCTTCTACGAATCTGTCAGGCAGGAATCTGTCACACTTGGGACAGTAAAGCTGCTCGGTTTCTTGGGTGAAGATGTAGCCGTTCTCGTAGATTTTCAGCAAGAAGTTTCGCACGAACTCCTTGTGCACAGGGTTTTCTGTGCGGGTGTAGTTGCTGAAGGCTATGCCCCATCTGCTGAAGAGGTCCACCACATTTGCATGGTTCCGGTCTGTCAGCTGTTTTGGGGGGATTTTCAGTCGTACGGCTTCTATTTCGATGGGTGTTCCATGCTCGTCTGAGCCGGTTACGTACACAACATCGTCTCCCTTTAGCCGATGATACCGGGCTACAACATCCGCTGAGAGAATGGAGCTTACGATATTGCCTAGATGAGGAACGTAATTGATGTAAGGCCACGCTGAGGTGACCAAAAGCTTAACGAGCGCAACACACCTCCAAAGTTTTTCTTAACTGTAACAATTTTCTTAGGAGGCTGGTGTACTTAAAGACAACGGAAACAAAAACCATAATGAAAAAATGAATAGCCTGCTCTAACATTTCGCTTTGCATTTTGTTTCCGATAAGCTCTTCAATCAAGACAAGGTCAATAATGGGAAGAGGAAAATCTCCAATGGCTGACGGGAAGGAAACGGGGCATGGAGCCAATTGTTTGGTTGTCTTTGATGTTGAAGGGATTTTGATACCGAAGAATCGTTATCTTCTCTTTGAGGCATCAAGGAAAGTGGGATTTCTGGGCTTCATAAGAATCATTGCATTAGGATTACTCTACGAGACTGGACTATTATCTCTCGAATCTGCGCTGAGAAGAATATTTGCGATACTCAAAGGACTCAGAGCGGAAGAGGTTTTGGAACTTCACAAGCGGATACCCCTGATGCCCGGCACTGAGGAAGTTTTCAAAACATTAAACAATAAAGGTTACAGGACAGCGCTCATTAGTTCGGGTCTTCCCACTCCAGTCGTAGAAGACTTAGCCACCAGACTGCAGGCTGATTATGCTTATGGTCTGGAACTGGAGATACTGAATGAACGTTTAACGGGCGCCATAGAGGGCGACGTTCTTAAGTCTGGAGGCAAAGCCGTTGTTTTGCAGAAAATACTTGAAAAAGAAGGCTTAACCTCCCAAGATTGCGTCATGGTTGCTGATGACAGAAACAACCTCTCCATGTTTCCTCTATGCAGGTTGAGGATAGGCTACAACCCCGATTTCGTTCTAACAGCCAAATCCGACTTTGTGACAAAAGGCGCGTTAACAGAAATCTTACCGCACATAACAGGAGAAAACCATACAGGCTCACATTCTGCCATGTCAAGAAGCCGAGGTCTCCGAGAAACAATTCACATGAGCAGCTTTTTGTTGTCCTTCATTTGTATATATCTTCTCGGAAACATCATGGTGGCTTCTTTGATACTGCTCGTAGCCGTGCTCTACACATTTTCCGAGGTTGCCAGAGTACGCGGAATCAACCTTCCCATCCTCTCGTCAATAACTTGGAACGCAGCAAACAAAACGGAACTCTACGAATTCGCAACACCCCCCATCCATTTTGCCCTAGGCATAATAATCTCTCTCCTCATCTTCCCAGCGCCCATACGATACGTAGCAATCACAACATTAACCCTAGGCGACGGCTGCGCTCACATATTCGGAATGAAATTCGGAAGAACCCGCCTCCCCTTCAACAAAGGAAAGAACCTGGAAGGAACACTCTTCGGTTTCCTGTTTGCCTTCTTGGGCGCCATGATTTTCGTTGACCCAACGAGAGCTTTGATTGCCGCCGCCGTTGGAATGCTAGTGGAAGCGCTCCCCCTTCCCATAAACGATAACCTAACCATGCCCCTAGCCTCGGGACTAATACTCACCCTGATTTCGTAAGCCAAAACGGGTTATTACGATAGAATTAAAAGATTGCATACCATCATATAGTATCGACACTGCAAATTGATAGCGTGTAACAGAATTGATCTAAGGGAGTTTTCTCTGCTTGGCAGAATCAGGTAAAATTGAGTATAGACCCATCTCTGTTCGCGAAGCTCTCACCGAAATGAAAGACGTGTCAGAGATAATGATCGACCTAGCGTACTCAGCAGCCCTTTTCAACAGCCATGAACTCGCTGAAGAGGTTCTGGAACTCGAAAAGCGCGTGGACTACCTAGCATACATTATAGACATGAACACAATGCTTGCAGCCAGAGACGCTGAAGACGCTAAGCACCTCACCGCGGTGATAACCGTAGCCGCAGCCACCAACAAAATCTCGGACGCAGCCGCTGACATAGCATCTATTGTTCTCAAAGAGATAGGGATTCACCCAATCGTTCGGAAGGCATTTGAGCAAGTTGAGGAACGACTGGCAAGAGCAATAGTCAAACCTAACTCGATCCTCGTCAAAAAGAAACTTGGTGACCTAGAATTAGCCGCCAAGATAGGTGTTGATGTAATAGCTATCCGACGGCATCTAGAGTGGATCATAGACCCTAGCGAGGAGGAGAGGATTGTGGAGGGCGACGTTTTAATTGTCAGAGGAGCGCCTCATGGCGTTGATGAACTGAAAGCCCTAGCCGAGGGCAAAATAAAGGAGATGGAATGAGGGAAGAGTTAAAGTGGCTCTAACTGAGGAACATTTCAAGAAAATCGTTGACAGACTCGTGTCTCTGAAGGACACCTCTGAACTTATGATAGACCTCGCATACTCTTCGCTTCTTCTCAACAGTCGATCGTTAGCTGAGGAAGTTGAAGCCCTAGAAAATCACATGGACGATCTGCACACGGACTTTGAGCTTCTAGTTTTGTCCAGCGGCTTCGAACCTGAAGAATCCAAAGATTTCCTTGGTCTAATAAGGCTGGGAGTAGTCACAGAGGAGATAGCGGACGCAGCCATGGAAATCGCTGATGTCGTACTGAGAGGACTGGAACCCCATCCCATCCTGAAACTTGTAATAGAGGAAGCAGAGGAAACAGTAACTCGGGTAACCGTTTCAGAGACCTCCCCGTTGGTGGGAAAAAAAATTCGAGAAGCCCAAATCCAAGAGGAGACAGGCATGTCGGTGCTTGTTATCAGAAGAGGAACCTGGTGGTTACGACCTCGCCCTGACACGGTGATTAAAGCGGGCGACATTTTGATTGCTGCAGGTTATGCTGAGGGAGAAGCTGACTTTGAGGCATTGGCTTCTGGAGTCAAAGAGCCGGTCAAACAAGAAGGGTAGAAACAGTTTTGACTTTTAGATGATAAGGGCTAATGCTACAAGAACAGCGGCAGTTGTGATTGTGTCTGCTAAGGAGCTTTCGATGGGAATCACAAAGTTATCTGGGTTCAAACCTCGCCTGAAAGTGAAAATTGCCACTGCATAAGCGATAAAGACCATAATGGAGACAGCGAGAATATTTGTGGTTAAGAGTTGACTAGCGAACATTATCGTCTCCCCTAAAGTTTTTGCACCGCTCATAACTGAGGACACTATTGCATAAATGATGAACATTACTATCGACGCTAACCATGCTCCAGCGATTTCGTTTATGTGCTTTTTTATGGAGGAAAACGAGGGGCTAATCAAACCTAGTGCAAGTTTTGTGGTGGCTGTTGAACCTATTATTGAGCCCACTCCTCCAACAGTAGTGATTATCGCAGGATAAACAGCATAAATCCTCTTTCCGCTGATTTTAGTTAGAAAAGAGCCTGTAACGTTAACAATAAACGTGACAAACACTAAGGTTAAAAGAAATTCTCTGATTGTCCCGGCAAACTTTGCTTCATTAAGGTTTTTGGCTAGAATGTAGACAACAAAAGCAATGAAAATGATGTCCAGTATCCAAATCAGGTAGCGCCCAAAAGGTTCAAACATAAAAAAGAGGCTTAAACTAAAGATGTAACATCCTGTGTTAATTATATCAGACATAGTCGAAGTTACCGGATAAACAATGATGTCTGGATCTAACCCTCGTCTGAAGGAAAGAACTGAAAAACCCATTGTGAGAGGAGAAACAAACACCACTGACAATGCCATAGTTGCGGTAATCACTGCCAATAACTGAACAAAATCCATGACCGTAGCATTCCAGAGAAACACGCCGAATATCCAAGTTCCAGCCCCCACACTAATGCCGCTTACAAAAGCTAGCGTAATGACCACTCGGAGAAGGAGATGAAAATCCTTGGTGTTTTTGGTAAATGTGGCTTTGATTGTTCCTAAGTGCAAACCTGTGCCTAGGTGCCCACTAAAGAGACCACCTACGGCACCTCTTATGCTCAGAATTCCAGGGAAAAGGAATAGTGCCCAAGGAGCCTCGCTGATGGAGAGTACATCGAAATAAAGAATGAGTATGGCTCCGGTCAGCAATCCGCCTATATCAAATGAGAAGGATAAAAGGGACTGGCCTAGGCTGGCTTTCAGCTTCTTTACTGACATGGTTCCGGCTATGTTGGTCTTCGTCATCGCCTTCACTTCCGTCCATCCAGCTTAGCCTCCCTTGTTCTGTTATCATGCCATTCGCATGTGTATGGAGCATACAGCCGAGTGTGTAGAGTTCTTGATCCATTTCTGGATCGGTACTCCTCCGTAACGTTAACACTGCTTTCTGTCGCTCCTTCTACAGCATAGACTCAACAATAGCCCTTAAAGGTTTTTTGTCCAACCTTTACTGATAATCTTGAAGTTTGGGATAGAGCAAAAGAATCAATGAGAATACCAGAAGAAAAAATCAGTTTCAGATACTTTCGTTAGGCGCTTGTATCCGATACGTTTCATGGGCTACGCTAACTCAGTCTTTTATCACCGTTAGGTGCATCAAGAAAAAATAGTCAGGTGCCCGAGAAGCCTTGAAACTACATCTTTTTCAGGTTAAGGCTCTTCATCAGGTCCCTTTTTCTGTTTCTAACAGTAACCTCAGTTACGTTTGCTGCTTTGGCAAGGCGGGCCTGCGTCACCTTCTCTTTAAGCATTCTCGCTGAAAGGTAAAGGATTGCAGCTGCTAATCCTGAAGGGTCTTTCCCCGTGGTAGCGTATCTCTTCTTAGCTTCTCCTATCAGTTTGAGGGCTAATCCCTCGACGTCGCTGGAGACCTTGGCTTTCGCGGCTACTTTCGTAATGTAGTCTGTCGGATCGTCTATGGGCATCTTCATCTCCAAGTTTCTAACTATCACGCTGTAGGATCGTGCAATCTCTTTTTGGGATCGCTGACTGGCTTCCGCTATCTCTTTCAGAGTTCTGGGAACTTTGGTGAACCTAACGGCTGCGTAGAGTGCTCCAGCAACTATTCCTCCGATGCTGCGTCCCCGAACCAACCCTTCGTTAAGGGCTTTTCGGTAGATTATCGCCGCCATGTCGTGCACTGAGGAGGGCATATAAAGTATTTCGGAGAGGCGTTGGAGTTCGCTCATGGCTAACATGAGGTTTCTGCTTTGGGAGGCGTGGACTTTTGATCGCGTCTGCCATCTTCTGAGGCGCCACATCTGTTGTTTGACTTTTGGTGACAGGGGGCGACCGAAGGCGTCTTTTTCTACGCGGATGACCGTGGATAAGCCTTTGTCGTAGTGTGAAAAGTCTGTTGGGGTGCCTGCTCTTGCTCTCGCGTCTCTTTCTTGGGGGGTGAAGGCTCTCCATTCAGCTTCTTGGCTTGGCA
>Ga0307422_1001069_pt1 | contig 14388 bp, 22 predicted proteins | sample SalMarWE160290MG_FD_202153 | JGI IMG/M metagenome (GOLD analysis project Ga0307422, IMG submission 202153) | Salt marsh sediment microbial communities from the Plum Island Ecosystem LTER, Massachusetts, United States - WE1602-90 | ecosystem: Environmental > Aquatic > Marine > Intertidal zone >...
ATCCGGTACGGGTCTTGAATAGCGCCCTTCTTGACCACATTATGGTCGACACGAAGAAGCACTACCTTGTTTTCCACATCAGCATCCTGCAGAAGTGGAAGCTTTGGATCAATCGCCTGCTCCATGTGCATACCCCAGTGTTTATCGTTGTTATTTCGTTAATGAAGAGCTATGCCGCCACTTTGCATTTTATTATAAGATATTTAAAGAGATTGACAAACTAATAAATCATGGCAAATTTCGAAACAATCAGTATGGATAGCTGATATCCTTCTCTTAAGGCATTTATTATGTATGGCAGGCCTTGGTGAATCCAGAAGCCTTAGCCTTAATCTAGAATCCTTAGCAGTTCACGGACGGTCAGCTCTACACTATCCTGCTGATATATCATTTCAGATGCGGCTCGTGCCTTTTGCGTGAATCCTTGACAGAGCGTATCTCCACCGTATAAAAGTGTTTGAGGGTAAGTAGAAGATCGGTGTATGAAACTATGTTATTTTAAGGAGGTGTAAGTATGTCAGGAATTATTCGTTTCCTCGGTCACGCTTTTGTCGAGTTTACTAGCTCTGATAACAAGGTCATCCTCTTCGACCCCTGGACGAAAGATGACGGAAATCCTGCCTGCCCTATCGGAACGGAGGAGATCGAGCGGGCTGATCTGGTTTTGGTGAGCCACGACCATTTCGATCACATCGGATCTGCTATGGCTATTTGTAAGAACACAGGGGCTTTGTTGGGCGGAGCAGTTCAAACCGTAAGGAGATTGATCGAAGATGGCTTGAGCACAGAGCAGGTCGTTAACTTCGGCTCCGGCTACATGGTCGGCGGAGGAGTAGAGCTCGACTGGGTGAAGGTGGTCTCAATCCCTGCCTTTCACTCCTCTGACACCGCCTGCGCAATGGGCACCATTGCGAGGGCAGCTGATGGCACCACGGTCTACCACGCGGGAGACACCAGTCTCTTCGGCGACATGGAACTTTTCGGGCGTCTCTACGCACTGGATGTGGCGCTCATCCCTATCGGCGGCGTGTTCACTATGGATGCCTATCAAGCGAGCGAGGCGGTGAGAATGCTGAACCCAAAACTTGCAATCCCTATTCACTACGCCTCGTTTCCAATTGTGGCCAAGACGGCAGACGAGTTCATAGGCCAGTGCACTGAAAAGGCCTCCCATGTGAAGGTGGTCGCGCTCCACGCCGGCGAGAGCGTAGATATCTAAGGGATGGTGATGATTTTTTGAACTCGTTGATACGAAGAGAACAGTACACCTCTCCATTGATTTAGGATGATATTCGAAATGGCCAAAGGCGTAAAGTATAGCGCGTTGGTAATAGAATGGAAGCCCGTGAAGGTGGGCTGTTCCCTCGGCCGATATGTGGCAGGATACCCCACCTCTAGGGAGCGGATCTTGTCACTGAAAGACGCAATGATTATCAATGAAGAGGCCTTTTAGAGGCCTTTTACTCCTTGACATGTCTTCCCAAGTCTTATAATTTGAAATTAATAGATTGTATGTCTTAACCATAACCGTTAAAAAGGAGGGGAGAGATGCCTGAAAGAACTTACAAGATCATTGAACTGGTAGGCACGAGCGATAAATCTTGGGAAGATGCAGCCAAGGGTGCCGTTGAGACAGCGAGCAAGAGTCTCAGAGATCTGAGGGTTGCAGAGATCACGAAACTGGATATGACCCTCCAGGATGGAAAGGTAAGCTCATATCGCGCCAGGGTTAGTGTCTCATTTAAGTATGTCAGGGAAGAGGATTAGTTTAATTGGGGGGGGATCTTGACTGCCTCATCCCTCTTGAAACAGGGAATGGGTTGAGACCTATGCGGGGTAACCATAGTTCCTGAGGAAGGCTCGCGAGACTTCCCCCAACCTATTTCGGTCAGGGGAATTCCGGTCTCACGAATTTTCTTCGAGACTTTTTCTGCCTCCGAAAGAGCTGCAGCAATCAGAAGCGCTCCTGATGCGATAATTCCCATGGGGTCGAGATGAAAGGCCTCGCAGAGGATCCGTGACTCCTTATAGATGGTGATAGCATCTCTGTTCACTTTTATATCTATGCCCGCAGCGATTGATAGCTCGTGCAGGCCATTCGCAAGTCCGCCTTCAGCTTGTTGCAGGATTGAAAATAATACCCGTGATAGCCGTAACATCTTTTAGGATGTAATCGGCTCCTGCTTCTATGAATCCCTGGGGAGAGATCTTTCCGGTCAAGACACCCGCTGTCTTCATGCCCAACCGTTTCCCCCCTTCTATGTCCATGAGATGATCACCAACCATAAGACACAGGGTCGGATCACCCACCTCCATCTCCTTCAAGGCCAAGGCGAGATGGTCTGGGTGTGGTTTAACCCGGGACACGCAGTCCCTTGGGAGGTATACGTCGGAAAAGCGTTCAATGTCCGGAAAAACCATCTTTACCGCCTTATCGCAGTTTCTCGTGATTACGCCAATCTTGATGCCCCGTTTCCTCAGCAACTTGAGCATGCGTAGAACGCCGGGTAACTTTTTGCCGCTATTTGCAGCCTTGACCTCGTGCTCAGTGACGAGTTCGGCGGCCTTTTGATGAAATGCCAAACCCTTTGGTGAACTCTTGTTTGAGATCAGCTCGGTAGCCTCGTCGATGGTCTCCAGCACATATGATCCCCGCAGGGAATGCGGTTCTATGCCATACTCTACGAGGAGCTTTTCCACCGCATGACGCATACCCATAAAATCGATGTTTAATCGTACAAGGGTTCCATCGTAATCGAAGATCACGGCGTGTGTAGGTGATTCTATTGCTGTCATGGAAACCTTCCGCTTGCATCCTTGACGCCCATCATGATTACGTGAGTGGATAGGGCGTGTTCCTATGGCCGGGGCTACCGTAAGCCACTGCGCAGTAAGCTTAGGAGAACGTGCGCGTAGGGTTCTTTAATGGCTCTATCGAGTATATATCCTGACCGTGCGGGGGATCTTATAGGGAGAAATGTTGTTCCTGCACCATTTCAGGAATCCCTCAACGGTCATCCCTCGTCCCGGCTTTACAAAGATCTCACAGGAGACGATATTGCCATACCGCTCATCCCAATCCCCCCATATATGAGTTGATTCGATATCGGGATGATTGAGAAGTATCCTCTCGACCTCTTCTGGGTAAACCTTTAAGCCGTATATATTGACCATGTCCTTCTTTAATCCCGTGAGCCTTAGGTAGTTTTCCTCGTCGAGATAGCCCAGATCACCGGTCTTAAACCAGCCATCTACGAAGGCCTCGAGAGTGCATTGTTCCTTGCGGAGATATCCGGAGAAGAGGTTGAGCCCCCTCACCAGTACTTCCCCTTCACGCCCTATTGCGAGTTCCTTTCCCATATCATCTACCACTTTCACCTCACAGCATGCCAGGGGATAGCCCACAGTTCCAAATTTCGTAGGACGATTAATCGAGTTCCATGTCACCACTGGGGAGGCCTCTGTGATCCCGTACCCTTCATTGATGGACAATCCTAGCTGCTCTTGGTATCGCTCGAGAAGCTCGAGGGGGGTCGCAATGCCGCCGCTGACAAGATTCCTGAGCCGGGAGCAGAACGCCGGCTTTCTCGATAGTGGTTTAAGCATAGAGAAAAAGATCGCGGGCACCGAAAGGATCTGGGTAACCAGGTATGACTCCATAACACCAACGATCTTTCTTCGACCCATCGAGGTGTTCAGCAACAGTGAGGTTGCGCCCCCTGCGAGGGGCGCCAAGAGGCCCGTAGTAAATCCATAGGTATGGAAAAGGGGCAGTATCATTCCCGTCACATCCCGCTCTGAGTCATCTGGGTCGTACACCGCATCGCTAAAAAAGACCGCATCGTAGAATAGAGAGGCATGAGTGAGCTTCGCCCCGAGGGGATATTCATCCTTTGGAGCTGCGTACACCACCATGGCAGTGGCTTCGGGCTCCACGGGCTCACACCGGGCTTCTCTTGTGCTGAGATCAATCTCACCGAGAAACATGGCGGACGGGTCCTTTTCGTCGATCGTCATGATACATGGCAACGGGCAATCTTCGATTAGTTCGTATGCCCTCACCAGGGTTGGGATATTCTTTCTCTCGCACAGGATGAATGTGGGACGGGTTTCAGAGGCTATGTGCGCCATCTCATAGTGCCGAATCCTTGGGTTAAGAGGCACCAATACAGCTCCAATTCGAAACACGGAAAGGGATATAAAGGCATAATCCAGGGAGTTTTGTGAGATAAGGAGCACCATATCATTCTGTCTAAGCCCTGCTTTCTTGAGGCCATGAACCATCCGGCACACCCGATCGTAATATTCCCTGAACGTGAGCATTGTATCAGGTATGGCAATTCCGTTTCTGCCCGGATAAAGCTCATTGGCGCGATCCAGTAACCCACCTAAATTGCCGGGAAATGTATATGATTCTTGGCGCAAAATGGATTGAAGATGCTCTCTAAGGGTACTATTCTCCATATTTTTGGGCCATTTCAAGACTAATTTCAACAACGGAGAATAGGAAAAACAGCAGGATATGTCAAGCATATGACGCCAATACCCGGTCTCTTTTATCACCTTTGTGATAGGTTACATGTAGGGCCGGAGATGCCGGTAGATAGAATTTATTTCCGCAGGATAGGATTTGATAGTTGTGTTTGATAGGGCAGTTATGGTAATAATTACGGTTATTACGATCCCATAGGATGGATTAGTGGAAGCAAATCTAATGCATGAGGTCTCTTGTGTCACAACCTAAAACCGCATATATCTTTCCAGGACAGGGCTCACAATACCTAGGAATGGGACAGGAGTTTTATGATAACTTCGAGATTGCCGCCTTTGTCTTTTACAGGGCTAACAGGATTCTTAATAAGGGATTTGAAAAGATTATCTTTGGCAAGATACCCGATAAGGTCCGCGATAGGGTTAGCCGGAGCCACATATTCTTCAAGGAAGAGAGCGACGAGCTTGGCATCACGAGGGGGCTCAAAACGCAGCTGGATAAGCAGGTTCAGATTTCCACCTACATAACCTCATGGGCTGCTTTTTGTGCATTTAAGGAAAGAGTCAAGGATGAGGAACTCAGCGTAAAGCCTGAACTGATGGCAGGACATAGTTTCGGGGAGTACGCGGCGCTTACCGCAGCGGGTGTTATCAATTACGATACAGGGCTGCAACTGGTCAATCAACGCGAGCATGTCATGATTTCCCGAGCCAAGGATATCGATGGCGGTTTGGTGGCAATTGTCAATAAAAATCGGGCACTCACACAGGAAGACGTGAAGAATATAAGCCTTTATGGTGGCAGAGAGGTTCTCCACATAGCGCTCTATAACTCTTCCCACCAGAATGTGTTCGGAGGCACAAATAAAGACATAACCGCGAGCAAGCAATTACTCAAGGAATCAGAGTTCCGTGCCATAGACCTGCCTGTGTTAGGTCCCTGGCATACCCCGCTCATGAAGCCTGCCAGTGAACGATTAAAGGCATACATTGAGGAAGGGGATTTTTCCTTTAAAGCTTCCCAGATACCGATCATATCAAATACGTTGACCGACGATCTCATCCATCCAAAGGTCATGACGCGCCCCGACGAGATCAAAAGCGAGCTGGTAAATCAGCTCGATCATCCGGTCTTGTGGGCACAGACGATACGAAAAATGGTTGAGGAATACAAGATTGCCAGGATATTTATCTTCGGGCCCGGAAAGATTACCCAAAAGATTATCAACGAAGAATATCCCGGCGTAAAGGTGGCTAGGGTGGAGGATATTCAAACCCTGGAGGAGACTATTGAGGAGATACGGTACCCCGGAAGGAAAATGGATAACTCACGTAATGACGAAACAGAGCCTAGGCCCTAAGGGAAAGGAGATTGTTCCTGCTATCCCATTTATTTCCCTGGCCCCCCGGCCCAGCCCATCTTTTTGTTGAATAACTGCTCAAGTGCAATCTCATAATCCCGTGATCCTGGAATAAGGGATCTGTTATGAGAGAGCTGTTGAAAAATCTCTTCTTCAGCTCGCTCAAATCGTTCGTTGATCTGACTCATTATACCATCTATAAGCTTGTAGATTTCGAGGTCGGTCCCGTATATGTCGATTACATGGGGATCGTTGATAATCACCTCCAGTATGTACTGTGTTAGATAGAGCGCATAGGGATTGGGGCGGGAGATGATATTTCTTATGGGGGCGATGAAATATCTAAAGTCGAACTCGCTGGTTTTATAGGCCTTATTGAGGCCCTGCATAATGAGATCATAGATTGCCTGAGGATTTTCGGTCTCGATTATTCTTTTAAGAAGCAGGGCTTGTGAAACCTTATTGTGGATTTCCGATAGCTTAAACTTAAAGAATCTATCTCTTCTAATGGATTCTCTTTTTTCCTTTCTTTCCAGTCTATCTATTAATTTATCGTGCGTTCTCCCGCTGTATCGATATTTCATTGCATAACTATCTAATTGACTTTGTTTTAGATTTCTTGTGGTGGATCAATACTAGGCTGAGCCCTCCGTTCCTGAATCCTTGTTGGTCTTGTTTTGCCCTTCATCTTTTTTTGAGGATTTATTTTTCTCCTTTTTCGCCGGCCCGGTTTTCTTGGATGCATAATCGCTTACATACCAGCCGGTCCCTTTTAGATGAAAGGTATTATTTGAGATGATCTTTTTCACTGGCCTACCACATACCTCGCATGTCTCCAAAGGCTGATCGGAAAATTTTTGCCATACCTCGCTGATATGGCCACATTTGTTGCACTTGTATTCATAAATCGGCATGTATCATCCTCCCTGCACCACTTATAATAGCGATCAGAGCATATAGGTGTCAATATTTCTTCTCGTAGGCATATAGTACCGAAATAGATGAGAGAGATTAGGCAATGATAGTTCCTTCAGTATCTCGTAGGTCATTCGGTGCACTATTTGCTCCTCCTCTAATCGCCTCATCTCCTCCTTTACATCGAACCTCTCTTCAAATCTGAAGAATCTCACAATATGCACCAATTCATGCGTCAGTATATACACCAAAAGGGGAAGCAGTGCCAACCCTTTATCCCTTTTAAGGGCACGGATAATCTGGTGATCTTGAAGGCATATAAGATAAAATTCCCGGCCGTTCGGCTCTGTACAGCCGTACTCACTCTTTGTGCATTTTTTTAATACTGCAAATACATTATCTCTAATGTCATCGTTAAATAGTTGCGCGAGCGTCTTCAGATCAAAGGGGTTCCGCTTCCATTCCGACACGGACAACCGATAGTAATTGCTCGTCATGTCCTCAGCAATATAGAGAGCATCGCTTACAATACCCAATTGCTCTTTGTTAAACTGTTGCACGTACACACCATGAGGAAAGTTAATACAAAAAATCCTTCTGTCAATTGGATAAAGAAACTTTCTCTTGGTGGCGGTGCAGGGATTCGAACCCCGGACACTACGGATATGAGCCGTATGCTCTAACCACCTGAGCTACACCGCCATAACAATATTATTATTGCCTAAAATCATTTTTTGTCAATGAAATAATATGACTTTTTAGCAGGCTTTCACGTTGTCGATGATTGACAATGCAGCACATATGGATTAAACAGATCAGGATGGATCTTTGTTTCTATCCAGCGGTTAGCTATGCGTGCGCTATGGCTTATGCCGGCGTTGGATAAAATGTTAAAACAAACAGGGGACACGATATGAAATGCCCGTACTGCAACAAGGATATTCCTGGTATTTCCTGCCCCGAGTGCAATAGGGTTATTCCCGAGGAGAGCATCTATTGTCTCTATTGCGGGGCCATGGTGGCAACTGGTTTAATCTCGGAAAGCAACGAGAGTGATGCTAGTGAGGAGGCTGATTTTGATTTTGGAAGCAGAATCCCCTGTAGCGATGGGAATTGCATCGGTATTATCATAAATGGAAGGTGCAATGTCTGCGGAAAGCCTTACAAAGGGAAGCTTAAGTAATATGATGCTAACGGGGAGTCAGTATTTATGTATGAGATAAAGGTAATCACGCACTTCGCTGCGGCACATCAGCTCAGAAACTTCAAGGGGAAATGCGAGCAACTCCATGGACATAACTGGAAGGTAGAGGTAACGCTCCGAGGAGAAGGCTTAACCGATGAGGGGTTGTTGATTGATTTTCAAGAAGTGAGGGATATCACCAATGCTATGCTGGAAGAACTCGATCATTCATTTTTAAATGAACTGCCTGCCTTTAAGGATCAAAACCCTTCCTCGGAGAATATTGCCGCCTATATATTCAAGGAACTACGTAAAATACTCAACGACAATAAGGTGAGAGTTTCCTTCGTAACTGCCTGGGAATCTGATACAGCGTGCGCGAGTTATGGTGATAGCTTCTAGTAGCCAGCCCTACTTTGCCCAGTGATTTCCTTCTTTGTCTTATCCACGATGGGCTTCCTATCGGCAGTGGTTTCAGCTTGTGGGACTATTGTGGGACAGAACAGCCTATTCATAAAAAAAGGATTTCAATAAATCCGCTGAAACCCTTGCCTGTTCTGGTGCCGAGAACTGGAATTGAACCAGTGACACGGGGATTTTCAGTCCCCTGCTCTACCGACTGAGCTATCTCGGCATGTTTCTTTCTGCTTGCCACAAAATCCTATTTGTCCGTATCCTCTTCCTCGCTCATTTCGAGTTTTAGATCCAGGTCGTCGATATTTTCCGAGTCAGCCAGCGGTTCATCATCGATATTGATATCCAAATTAGATCCGTCATCATAAATCTCGTCGACATCAATGGTCATGCTTTCGCTCGCCTTTTTCCCTGATTCGGGAACTACAAAGGCAGCACTACTATCATTGAGATCTCCAGTCAAGGATCCTAAGAGGAAAGGGGTGTTGGGCTTTATCGCGATGATATGTAACTTGGCCTTTTCAGCTGAAATATCCTTTCCACAACGAGGGCATATCTCAACATAATCAAAGGTCGTATACTTGCATTTTGGGCATTTCATGATAATCCCCTTAAATTTTTGGGATATATAGTATGATTTATAATAATTGTCAAGTAATTTTATTATAATTATATATCGTAATAGTCAATCGTCCCTTTTTCCTCTGTGTTCCTTGATCGCCCCTTTGGCTATTATATCACACCGCTCGTTTTCAGGATGCCTCGAATGGCCCTTTATCCAGTGCCACGTTATATGGTGCCGTTCAGTCAAGGTGAGCAACTTCTCCCAGAGATCCCTATTTAGTACGGGCCTCCTCTGTGAATTGAGCCAATTCCTTTTTTTCCAAAAATGAATCCATATGGTAATCCCCTTGCACACATAATTGGAATCCGTAAAGACACGAACTTTTGAGGTCCTCTTGAGCAGCTTCAAGGCCTCTATGACGGCCATAAGTTCCATGCGATTGTTGGTTGTGCTTGAGCTATAGCCCGATATCTCCTTTTCCCTATTTCCGTACCTTAATATTGCCCCATAGCCCCCTGGTCCAGGGTTGCCAAGACACGAGCCATCGGTAAAAATCTCTACAACCTTGTCTTTATCCACCTCTTTTTGTCCTTCCGTCTGTTCTAATCTCGTTGTTTTTATACCTCCTCTCCTCCTGATCACTCGCCTTCGCCAGGATACCCCGTGCAGAAGCACCAGGAGGAATTGCGACACACGACCGAGCCATAGCCTGTAGATCGAAGGCGGATTGGCTTCCGCGCGGTTCTGCTTGTCTTTACCATAGACGCTCTAAGTTGAAACGCAAAAAGCCTCACTAAAGTAAACCTTTTTATTATAGCATAATCCAACAAAGCTCTTCATGTGATTTCCCTGTCAGCCACAAAGCATCTTCAGAGATACGCATAAACGTCCAACATGCTCACCCTCACATACTTTCCACTAGAGGCACCTCATATGCCACAATGAACTACCCCCACCGAGCACCCTGGCGGGTAGATTGAAAAAAGTTCCTTTTTGAGATAAAATAGCGCATAAGGCCATGAGCAATCAGGTACTATAAGGCTCATCCATGGATGCTCCCTATAAGATTCGAAATGCGATAAACTACTCTTGGTTCTATTCAGCGATCCATCTATGCAAGGGCGCTTCTTGAGGAGGATTTTATGGCTTGGATACCGGTTTTAATCGCCCTCGCAATTGGATTTGTGCTCGGCGTAGGGGTAGCGCTCCTGTTGAGGCTGATACAGGGGAAAACCGCGCAAAGTCTTGCAGAAGAGCTTTTTCAAGAAAGTGAGGATCAACGAAAGGCGAACATTGATGCAATCCTCGAAAATATGAAGGCCACCTTCGGGAATCTCTCACTCGATGCGTTATCGAAATCCACCGAAGAATTCTTGAAGTTGGCCAAGGCCCGTCTTGAATCGGAAAGAGAAACGAGCAAAAAAGAATTAGATTCAAAGAAAGGCCTCATCGATCAGCAGCTGTATCAGATGAGCTCAAAACTGGAGGATGTTTCCAGGCTGGTGAACGAGCTCGAGAAGGACAGGGAAAAGAAATTTGGAGAACTTACAAGCCACCTTACTACCGCTACCCAGCAAACCACACTTCTGATGCAGACCACCGCCCAACTTCGTGAGGTACTGGCAAGCACAAAAGCAAGAGGCCAGTGGGGAGAAAGGATGGCAGAAGATGTGTTGAGGCTTGCAGGTTTCATTGAGGGCGTGAACTATCTGAAGCAGAAGGCCATTGACGGCTCTGGGTCAAGACCTGATTTCACGTTTGTCCTTCCAAAAGACCTGCAATTAAACATGGATGTGAAGTTTCCCTTGAACAATTACGTTAGGTTTCTCGAGGCCGACGTTGAATCAGAGAAGACGAGGTTCCGCAACGATTTCTTGCGGGATGTCAAGGCGAGGATTAGGGAAGTAACCAGCAAAGAATACATCAACCCTGAGCAGAATACCGTTGATTACGTTCTTTTGTTCATACCCAATGAACAAATCTATTCATTTATACACAACGAGGATAGTGCCATACTGGATGAAGGGCTTAAAAACAGGGTGATCTTTTGCTCGCCCATCACCCTTTTTGCGGTACTCGCTGTTATTAGGAAGGCGGTGGATAACTTCGCCCTGGAAAAGACATCCAATGAGATCCTGTCCTTGTTAGGCATGTTTAAGAAGCAGTGGGATGAATTCACGGGGAAGTTTGACGTCCTTGGCAAAAGGATTGAGGATGTCCAAAAGGAGTATGAACTGCTCACCACCACACGACGACGTCAACTTGAAAGACCCCTTCAGAAGATTGACGACCTGCGAATACAGAAAGGATTGCCCCTCAATTTAAAAAATGAGTAAGACACCCCTCGATGTTTTTCAGAGTGCCTTATGCCCCTTGAATCCTATATCGAAGAATAAAACAGACGTGATTTTCGACCGATCCATCATGCCACCCTCATTTGGGTGAAAAAATATGTTGCTTCCCTGTGTCCCCTTGAACAGAGGCTGAAACCCCCTCTTCTCCATGAAACATCCAGAGGCAATCTTTTTTAGGTCTAAATCTATTCGGCGTTCGCCACGTTCATTCCGAGATCATGGGCCTTTCTCAATGCGTTAGGGTGTTGGTTCACCGCTGCCTTGCCGTCGATCCCCTGAAAGAAAAGTCCACCTTCATAGCTCATAGACAGGGCATCGAAAAAGTACCGAGCTACCATCTGTGGGCACTGAAACAGCCTCTCACCCCTCGTTGCTCCCACAGCCAGTAAGTATCCCCTGCCCCCCTGTTCTCTTGGCTTACGGTGCCGCTCCCTTGCAGCCTTTTCCTAGCCCACATGGCCTGGGCTCTGTCAATTAAGGCCTTCAATTGGGAACTCAGCCCGTAGAAGAAGATAGGAGATGAGAGGATAATGATATCCGCATTATCCAGGAGAACATAGATGTCCTGCATGTCATCCTTAATGACGCATTGCCCGGTTTTCTCACATCCTCCGCACTCCACGCATCCCGATATATGCAAATCTAGTACATATATCCTTTTGGCCTGAGCGCCTTGCTCTTGGGCCCCCTCGAGGGCACGATCAAGAATGAGATCGCTGTTGCCTCCCTTTCTCGGGCTGCCGTATACCCCAACCACTCTCAACCCCATCACGCCTCCCCTGATCAAACCGGATCCCCTTACTCAGCGCTCTCCTTGAAATTTCCGGGAATTTAAAGTAACTTATTATAATCATAGAGGGGAACCAAATGAAAAATTTAATATGCGAGGACATGCCATGAAAAGAGTCGCCTTTATTCCAGCCCGGTATCAATCGACTCGATTCGAGGGGAAACCACTTGCCTTGATCGCGGGGCGACCCATGATTCAACATGTTTACGAGAGAGCCACGAGGTGTCGAGAACTGGATGAGGCCTATGTCGCAACTGATGACCAAAGGATTTTCGATTGCGTCGTTGGATTCGGTGGCAAGGCAATTATGACGGACGAGCAGCATCGGTCGGGAACAGATCGCATTGCAGAGGCCGCGGATAAGTTGAGGTTAGCCGATCATGACATCGTGGTCAATATACAAGGCGACCAGCCCATCTTTCAGCCAATGTTAATCACTGAGCTTATCGCACCTCTTATCGAGGATCCCACCATACCGATGTCCACTCTCATGCATCGTATCAAGCATGAAAGAGAACTCCACGACACCAATCACATAAAGGTAGTCGTTGATAACAAGGGATACGCACTATATTTTTCCCGTCTCACAATCCCTTTCTATCGCGACCGAGAATCAAGGGCTTTTCACTACAAGCATCTGGGCATCTATGCCTACCGGAAATATTTCTTAATGACCTTTACGAAACTTCACTATGGCGTATTGGAGGGCGCAGAAAAGCTCGAGCAGCTGCGGGTATTAGAACACGGATATAGAATCAGGGTGGTAGAAACACCCTATGATTCAACGGAAGTAGACATACCAGAGGATATAAAGGTCGTAGAGGAGAAGCTTGCCAAATAAAATGCCCCGATTATTGCAACCGGGGCACTTTAATGCATCCAGGGCGCCGATACCTCCTCATATATTTTTCTCTTTTCTCCTAATCTTATTTTAGGAAGGATTTCTGTTGGCACGAACACCCCAGGTAGCTTTCTAAAAAGCAACTATTATGCCAGGTGTTTTCGAATTTAATAACTAATGATTTCAATAAATTACATCATACCCCCTCTCTGCATAGCCCGACTTGTGTTCATAATAACACAGATTCTGTGCACGCATGCAACAGAAACCTTAAGGTCAGGATGTATCAATACAACCGCGATCACTATCAAGTTGACTCACCTATAATGAAATGGTAAACGATAACCGGAGATTGATACAGACTACAGCTTTTCTGGTAACTCCTTGAAAGCTTTGAATTTTAAGATAAATATATCTCTATGCGGATCGAGAAAGGGCGTGGACTTCTTTTTCTTTATGCGTGAGGCCCTGCAAGAGGCCGGCAAGGCACGGAAAGAGGGAGAGATTCCAGTGGGTTCAATTGTGGTAGGTCACTCGCAAGAGATTGTAGGCAGAGGCCATAACAGGTGCATATCACTCACTGATCCAACCGCTCACGCCGAGATACTCGCTATCAGGCATGCGGCAAAGATACTTGATAATTACAGGCTGAATCAAACCACGATATTTGTCACAATAGAACCGTGCCCCATGTGTATGGGCGCTATACTAAATGCCAGAATAGAAAGGCTCGTGTTTGGTGCCTTCGATGAAAAATTCGGGGCATCCGGCTTAATCAACGATTTAGCTGATGATAAAAAGATTCACCATAAACTTCAGGTCATTCCAGGCATCATGCAAGAGGAATGCAAAAAGATCATGCAGGATTTTTTCAAGGCAAGGAGATATGGACGAGGAGAGGTACCGAAGTGGTCGTAACGGGGTCGACTCGAAATCGATTTGTCTCGTTAAGAGCGAGGCACGTGGGTTCGAATCCCACCCTCTCCGCCATTCAATAAAATTCCTCTTTGTTAACAGCGCTTGGGCATTTCAACCGGGAACCGTGAACAGTGAACCGCTCAACCCAGGTTTTATATGTCATAAACGCTTATATTTGTGCCGAGGCCTAGAAGTCAGATGTTTTCCGTTTATGCGGCATTGTGGAGAGATGTCCGAGTTGGCTTAAGGAGCGCGACTGGAAATCGCGTGTACCGCCAAAAGTGGTACCGGGGGTTCGAATCCCCCTCTCTCCGCCATATATTTTACCGGTAATCATGGCCTACGAAGTATTCGCCAGAAAATGGAGACCTCAGGTTTTTGAAGAGGTGATCGGTCAGGAGCATATCACGCAGTCACTGAAAAGTGCTTTTCTCTCCGATCGATTAGCACATGCCTATCTGTTCAGCGGGGCTCGGGGTGTCGGAAAGACCTCGGTTGCCCGCATCTTTGCTAAGGCCCTCAATTGTGCGAACCCTCAAGAGGGAAATCCCTGCAA
>Ga0307422_1001071_pt1 | contig 14383 bp, 10 predicted proteins | sample SalMarWE160290MG_FD_202153 | JGI IMG/M metagenome (GOLD analysis project Ga0307422, IMG submission 202153) | Salt marsh sediment microbial communities from the Plum Island Ecosystem LTER, Massachusetts, United States - WE1602-90 | ecosystem: Environmental > Aquatic > Marine > Intertidal zone >...
TTATCGGCTACCATATCGGGACGATGAACGATTACCCCGACGTCAAATGCGTTATTAACGAGAGCCATCTGGGATATTCGTCATACGGGGCTTGCGGCGTCGGTGAGGATACCGGGGCTTCGCTGTCAGGAATCACTGCGGGCGCGATATATAATGCCACTGGGAAATGGGCTTTGGATTATCCTTTGACTCCCGATAAAGTCCTCAAAGCCCTCGGGAAAATCTAAAAAGGCTTTTTGCGAGCCCTCCAAAGCCCTCAAGAACGCAAAGCATAAGCATTGATGTCCGCAATTGCGGATGCAGGATCATACCCGGATATGAATATGGATTAAATGTCCTGAAACAGGCAGCCGGGTTTGCCGATGGAGGAGGAATTCATGGCCGAAGAGAAGAAACGTGAAAAAGCGAAATACACCAGACGGGATTTCGTGCGCGGAGGCGGAACCATCCTTGCGGGGGGAACTTTTGCCGCTTACGTTTCCGACACGGCATTAGCCGCGGCTTCCGATCAACCTGCGGAAAAGCAAACCTATGCAAGATCAAGTGCATACCTGGTTTATGACAGCCGGAGATGTTCGGGCTGCCAGAGTTGTATGCTCGCATGTTCTCTGGTTCACGAAGGAGAAGCCAATTTATCGTTATCTCGCATACAAGTAAGCCGAGCTGTTCTTGCCAGTTATCCCTATGACATACAAATCTCCGTTTGCCGCCAATGCCCGGATCCCCTCTGCGTCAAGAATTGCCCGACAGGCGCGTGTCATGTCAGCGAAGCTAACGGCAACGTGCGAATGATCGATGCCGAAAAGTGCATCGGCTGCCAAGCATGCATCAAAGCCTGTCCCTACCATCCGCATCGTACCGTCTGGAATCCTGCAACCAAAAAATCCAGCAAATGCGACCTTTGTGCCAACGCGCCTTATTTCAACAAGAAGGGGGGAGCCTCCGGAAGCCAAGCCTGCGTTTCCGTCTGCCCAATGGGCGCACTGAAGCTGGTCAAGGGATTGCCTCCGCAGGCTGATATCAGCGGCTATGATGTTGATTTGGAACCGCCGCCGTCTGAAGTACCGACCGACGGAGAGCCAAAAGCCAAATTCGAAATCACTGGAAGTTAAATACAGAAGGGACAAGGGAGGACGCCCATGGCGACACCCGGTTTTGCGGGCAAAATACTTTTAGTAAACCTGACCACCAAACAAATCAGCGCATTGGATTCAGCCAAATACGAAGCATACGGCGGGGGCCACGGAACGGCGACGGCCGTCTTTTGGGACCTCTGCGTAGCGCCGGGCGGATGGGATCTTCGGGATGCTTTCGATCCGAGAAATATCGTAGCTTTTATGACCGGCCCTTTGGCCGGCACGGGCGTTGCTTTTACCGCAAGAACGAGTGTTTCCGGCCTTGCCCCGCAGACATGGCCCGTCAATTGGTTCGGCCACAGCAATTTCGGCGGCAATTTCGCGCCCATGCTCAAATTTGCAGGATGGGACGGCGTCGTGGTTCAGGGAAAATCGGATTCACCCGTCTACATTGATATCATCGACGATAAAGTCACCATCGAAGATGCCAAATCCCTGTGGGGACTGAATGTCTGGGAAACCCAAGAAGAAATCTGGAAGAGGGAAAGCATTAAGGCGCCTGTTCGATACGGTTCCGAGTGGCAAAAACTTGGAGACAGATATACAACTCAAAGGCCGGCAATTGTCACTATAGGCCCGGCGGGCGAAAACAAATCCCGTATTGCGGCTCTCATCCATGGAGGCGGGTCGGGCGCCGGTCAGGGAGGATTCGGCGGGGTTTTCGGATCAAAGAATCTGAAAGCCATCGCCGTCGTCGGGACCGGCGGTATTAAAGTTTTCGATCCGAGGGGCGTGCTTGAAGCCAGAGAGTGGTTTGAAGCCGAGTTTCCGATGAGCGGGCAGCGCGGTCCGGGACGAGACCTTAAGCCGGGTGTTTCCTGTTGCATGGGATGCAATCGCGGTTGCCACAGCAGAATCCAGATTCGCGGAGTCGACTCCGACAGTTGCACGGAAATGATTTGGGCGAATCTCCCTTCCCCTCCGTATAAGCGCACTTCTACCTCGGATATGTGGAAGGCCACCGATTTGGTTCAGAAACTGGGTCTTAACGCTTCCGATCTTTGCTTTATGGGAGCCGCAAGTTTTACAAGTCTGCCGGGCACTGAAATAGGTTCCATATGCCCCGCAAACACCGGAGCGGGTTGGTATATAAAAAAGCTCTACGATATGGGCGTCATCGGCCCGGGTAAAAAGGTGGATACCTACCCCCTGCCGATGGACCAATACGAAGATATTGAATTTGCCGAGATTTTGGCCCTCTCTATAGCCCAGCGTATCGGGATCGGAGATCTTCTTGCCGACGGGATCGTGCGCTTCGCCGAGAAAATAGGAAGGATAGGCGACCTGAACAATATCTTGCGCCTCCCTGCGTGGGGATATATGGACCACTGGACCATGCCGACTGTGGAATGGGCCTACGGAAACCTGGTGGATTCCCGGGACATCAACAATCATGACATGCAGCTCGGCCCCACCAAGCTGATGCCGTGCGAAAAATACGTTCAGTTGCTGGCCTCTTCCAGCCCGCCATACAGCGATGATCCCTTCATGTTTGATTACAGCTGGCAGGGCGAGCAGGCATATAAAACCGGAATTTATTCCGATCACAAGGCCAAGTTTGTCGCGTGGCACCAACACTATGCGACCTACTATAAGGAATCCGCTCTTTTCTGCGATTGGGCGATGGGCAACTATTTCAATCCCTCGAATCCGGACGGAAAAGGAGCGACTCCGATAGCCGAGCCGCGTTTCCTCAATGCCGTCACCGGAAGGGGCCAAAGTTTTGTGGACGGCATCGAAACCGGCCGCCGAGCCTGGAACATGAAAAGAGCGATTTTTGTGCTGCAAGGCAGGACCCGGGAGATTGAAAAGTTCGCGGGATATATGTACAGGCGCGGAGCCTCGATGGCTAACTTCGGAACTATGCTGCCCGTTTACGACGGCTCAAACTGGGAATGGGCGAACTGCCGGGAGCTTTATCTCGACGAAGAGGGAGTCGAACATTGGAAAACCGCTTTCTATAAAACCGAGGGATGGGACGCCGAGACAGGCTATCCTAAAAGAAAAACCCTTGAAGATCTTGGAATGAAACATGTGGCCGATGTCCTCGAAGCTAATAACAAGCTGGGATCGGCGTGAAAACACGGCCTTGCTGTACGAATCCGCCTTTTTGCAGAACTTATGAAGCATAACCGATCGTCTGACCTGGCGAGAATAATTGATCCAGGAAGACAAGCGGGGGAAGAATTGAATTCCCAACCCGCCGCGCAACCTGAGGATTTAATGGCTGTAAGTGGTGGGCGGTACAGGATTTGAACCTGTGGCCCCCGGTGTGTAAGACCGATGCTCTGCCGCTGAGCTAACCGCCCGTGAGGTAGTGATATTATTCGATTCAGGCAGAGAATCCAACCCGTAATTTCTTCGATTTTTTGCCTCTCCTGCATAGGCGCATCCAAGCTTGAAATTTCTTCTTATCTCATATCCTATATTCTGCGCACAAGTATTGCGAGCCGACCGTCTTTTTAATTCGAACATTTGCAGATATGGAATATCTTTTATCGCCGGCCGAACCACCCTCGAGAGCAAATAACCTCCATCGCGCTCAATCCCGAAAGTCATTCGCAACGAGTTATCCAGACGCCCGGCGATAACGGCAGAGAGAAGAATAGCCGGAGTATAAATGAAGGCCTTTATGCTATCTCGAGCCTAAAATCTTCTCGAAGCTATTAATCATACGCTTACTTCAGCCGATAATAATTTAAGGGTTATTGCAAATTGGCGGCGCCGCTCTGCGCCTACGACAACTAAGGAGGAGATTTGATAATGCCGGCAATAAAGATTATGGACGATGAAAATGTTACGATGTGGTACTATCCCGAAACCAAGATTCTGCATCACCAAATGCACCGATTTTTCTTCGGCAAGACATTTCGCGATATTATGAACAAGGGCGTGGAGGTATTCCAAAAGTACGGCGCGCAAAAATGGTTGTCCGACGATAAAAAGGTGGCCGCTTGGACAAAGGAGGATCTGGAATGGGGCGACAATGACTGGTTCCCGCGCGTGGCTGCATCCGGATGGAAATACTGGGCTATTATTATGCCGGAAAAGGCCGTGGGCCAGATGACAATGAAAAAGCTGGCGGATAACTATTCTGCCCGAGGAGTTCAAACAAGGATTTTTTCCTCTTCCGAAGAAGCCAAGGCGTGGCTTGAAAGCTGTCAGTGATTCCCGGCCGGTATGGCCGTGCTTAATTTGGAATGAACAAAACCGCACAAAAAACTGGCAGCGTCTGCGCCGATAATCAAAACACCCCTAAGCGAATGGAAAGCGAGGCTATTTAAACAGTTTGCCTCCTTCCATTACTGCCTTGTGGTTCAACGCAACTATTCGCTCCAGCGTTTCCAGGCTCATTAAGCCCGAGTTCCGAACCTTAACCGCATCTATCGGAAGCCTGTTTCCCTCATGCCCTGCGCCGTCCCTCGTTAAACGGGACTATTAATTGTCTACTCTCTAAGCCTATGATAAACTTCAATGTTCCCGCACATTCATCGAAGCGGAGGAAGGAATCTTGGAGTTTCGCAAATCGACAATTCGAGAATATTTTGAATCTCTTCTCGTCACGGTAATTATTGCGCTTTTTGTTACCACCTTTGTGATTCAGGCGTTTAAAATTCCCACGGGGTCCATGGAGAGCAACCTCCTCATAGGCGACCATCTTCTTGTCAACAAGTTCGTTTACGGAATTCACTCAGGATTTTTGTCCAAGCTGCTGCCTTATCAAGAACCCAGCCGGGGAGACGTCATAGTCTTTAAATACCCTAACAATCCTGAAGTGGCTTATGTTAAGAGATTGATGGGAATGCCCGGTGAAAAAATCGAAATGATAGGCCGCACCGTTTACATCAACGGGAAGCCTCTGAAAGAAGAATATACTCAATATATCGACCCGGGAAGCATATACCAGCATTATGGCCCCTATGAGGTGCCGAGCAATCAATATTTCGCGATGGGCGATAACAGAGACAACAGTCAGGACAGCCGTTTCTGGGGGTTTGTCCCTCGCGAATACCTGCTGGGGAAAGCTCTGGTAATTTATTGGTCCTATGAAACGCCGAGAGATGAATATCTGCAGACAAAAATGTCGGATCGGATAAGCCAGTATGCCGATGTCTTTCTCAATTTCTTCACTAAAACACGGTGGCGCCGGACATTTAAAATTATCCGATAATCCGAGAGAATCCCTTCATACTGCCCGATGTCCCGTTGTCCCGAGTTTCTGCAGAGGGATGTTTTCACGTGCGGGTCTTTGCCTATTCATCGCGCTGGCGGCGCCTGCGGAACCAATTTCATCCCCCTCCGCCAATACAGTCGCTGCCGCCGAACGGTGTCGCTTGAAAATTAAAGGATTGGAGAAGTTTTCCGCCAGCGCTGAATTTGGGCAAAAACAGTCTACGCGATTCTCGGAAGAAGAAGTAAACGCATACCTCGAGGTGGATCTTCGACCGGGATACCACCCCTCTTTAAAAAATTTGCAGATCAGGTTTGAGCGAAACAGACTTCAGGCTGAAACGGTTATTGATTTTGATCGCTTGGGATCGACCCCTGATTATCCCGTGCAAGGCATACTGGGCGCGCTTTTTTCGGGCATCCACACACTTTCCGCTCAAGGACAGCTCGTGAGCGGAAATGGAAAAGCATATTTCAAGCTGGACCGCGCCCGTTTCGACGAAAGCATCTTGCCCGGTTTTCTGGTTGAGCAGATTATCACAGCGGTTGGGAAAAGCCAGGACCCTCCGTTTAACCCTTTGGAACCTTCCCAAATCCCGTACAAAATTGAGAGCGTGGATGTGTTTTCGGGGTATATCATGGTCTATCAATGAGTGGAAATTTCAGGTTCCAATACAGCCCAGGGAGCTTGATGTGAATCGAAAAGAGTTCAACGACAAATTGAAAGGCGCGACATCCGCTGATGAACGGATTGCGCTCATGGACAAGTACGCTGAAGAATTATTCTCGAAGGATAAGTATTCCGAGGCTATTAGAATCTATTCGCAGGCTTCTAGAACATCCAATCAGCCGAACACAAAAGCATATTTTGAAGGCAAAATCGGCATTTGTTACTTCAATAACGGGAAAGACAAGGATGCTTTCGCACATTTATTGAAATCCTTGCGCTTATTCAATCCCGACATGGCGGAGTTTATGCCGGACATGTATGGATTTGTATGTTTCCATCTCGGTTCATTGTATGAATATTACGGGAAGACGGCCAAATCCCTTAAAGCTCGAAAGATGTGCGAGGAATACATCGATAGCCAGGAAAAAGACACCCAATGGATGCTTTATGCCGGAATCGGGCGAAACTATGAAGCGATGGGCATGCATGGCGAAGCCATCCAATATGCACAAAAAGCCATTCAGGTGCTCAGCGACAACGACCCGGGATTAACCTACCTGTACGAAAGCATGGCCAACAATTACATGGGATTGCAGCAGTATCATGAAGCCATCAAGCATTTTTCCAAGATTCTTGAATTGGATCCTAATTTTGAGCGTCGCGACGAAATTCATTTAAAAATGGGAGATTGCTACCGCCAGCTGGCGAATTATGCGATGGCAATTGAAAGCTATGAGAAAATTCTGGAGCTGAAGCAGATTACGGGCAAGAAAAAGGATCTCGTTTGGATTTATCTAAAAATAGCCGAATGCCGGTTCCGTTTGGAATCCTATGAGAAATCGCTTCTCGTAACTCTCGAAATCCTGCGCCGCAATCCTAGGAATAAACTCGAAAAAGCAGAAGCTCGAAGCTTTTTGACAAACAACTACTATGAATTGGGCCGCTATAAGGAAGCAGTGGAGGAAGGCGAAAAAACCTTGGCGCTGGCTAAAAGATTCCCCAATGACGACCTTTTTTATATTCGCATGGCTTTGGCCTATCACAAACTGGGGGATAAAAAGTCTTTTGCAAAATACCGTTCGATTTGCAGAAGAATGTTCAAGGAAGACAACTGGAACAAATATCTGGAAAAATTAATCTAGAACCCTGTCAAAGGATTGAGACTGTTTTTCAAACAGGATCTTGCGGCCGGAGCCCTTCAAGCCGGCGGATTCTCCCAAAGCAACCATGATAGAAGCAGCGCGCCGCATTGTCCGGAAACTTCGCCAGCACGGACATGAAGCAGTCTTTGCAGGGGGATGGGTGCGGGATTTTCTTCTACAGCGAAAGCCGAAGGATATTGATATTGCGACCTCCGCCATGCCCGGGGAGGTCCTCCGGCTCTTTCCGCATTCCAGATCTATCGGAGCAAAATTCGGTGTGGTCCAGGTGCGGATGTACGGTCGGGCTTACGAGGTTGCCACGTTCCGAGAAGACAGCGCTTATCTCGACGGGCGGCATCCTACGGCCGTAGCTTTCTGCGGACCGGAACAAGACGCGTTGCGGAGAGATTTCACAATCAATGGTCTCTTTTACGATCCTTTCGAAGACCGCGTCATCGATTATGTCCACGGCCGCCGGGATATTCAAAACAGGCGCATCCGAACAATCGGCAATCCTCACCAGCGATTTGCCGAGGACAAATTGCGAATGCTGCGCGCAATAAGGCTATCCTGCAGCCTCGATTTCAGGATCGCGACTGAAACATGGACTGCAATACAGGAGCGGGCCCGGGATATTCTCGATATCAGCTGGGAAAGAATCCGCGATGAATTGATCCGGCTTTTCACAGGACCGCGCTGCGGGTTAGGGCTGGATCTGCTGAATGAAAGCGGCCTTTTAGTCCACATTCTGCCCGAAGTCTCGGCTATGAGGGAGATTCCCCAGTCTCGTGAGTCTTTGCCAGGCATAGATGTGTATACACACACCCGAACAGCGCTTGAAACGCTTCGCAAGCCTTCAGCTGTCCTTGCTTTCGGCACTCTTTTACACGATGTGGGGAAACCATCGACCTATTCGAAGAGATATGAGGGTCATGCCGAAGCGGGAAGCAAAATCAGCGCCGGCGTATGCCGACGGTTGAGGATGTCCAAGCAAGAAATCAACCGAATAACGGATCTTGTTCGCATGCACATGGATTTTGTGAATCTTCCAGAAATGCGGGGAAATACATGGATGAAGCTTTTGCGCAAACCGGACATCGGCGACCATCTGGAGCTGTATCGAGTAAACAGCCTCAGCAACCGGAAAGGGCTCGACGGATACAAGAGTTACCTTCGCAAGCTTAAACAATACAGGGAAAATCCTGTGCCGCAGCCGTTGATAACAGGAAACGATTTAATCAAGATTGGATACTCTCCGGGCCCTCTCTTTGCCAAGATACTTCAAACCGTCGCCGACTTGCAGATGCAAGGCGCCCTTCGGACGCAAAAGGATGCAGTCCGATATATCAAGGATTCCTTCCCTGTTTCCGGTAAAAGCCGCTCGCGTGAATGAGGCGCCTGTGAATCCATTTGCGGTCACCTGTCAAATTCAAATTACGAAAAAAGCTCTCCAGCGTATTCGCCAAGGACATCTCTGGATCTATGAGGGAGAATTGCAGCGGGAATGCGATAATTCGGCGCAGCCGATCGTTCGGGTCATGGATCCCGCTAACAATACTTTGGGCTATGCCTTTTACAGCCGCTCTTCCCGCATACGCATGCGGCTTTTTTCACGCGGGCCGGAGCCTCCTTCGCTCGAGCTGATTCAATCCAGGATTCGCAATTGCATAAAACGCAGGAACCATTTGCTCGGCAAAGCCTCCGCCTGCCGTTTGGTATTTGCAGAGGCGGATCTGCTCCCGGGAATCATCGTAGACCGCTACGGAGACTATTTGGTTATTCAGACCCTCACCAGCGGCGCTGAGGCCATGAAATCGATGCTGGTGGATATGCTCATGGAAGAGCTTCATCCTGCGGGCATTTTGGAGAGAAATGATGTTAAAGCCCGGCGCCTTGAGGGCTTGGAAGAAGTACGCGGCGTCCTGCGCGGCACCGTCCCCGATGAAATCGAATTAGTCGAAGACGAAACGCGTTTTTTTGTCGATTTGCTGCATGGACAAAAGACCGGATTTTTTCTGGATCAGCGTGAAAATCGCATCGCCGCGAAAAACTACGCTTCGGGACAAGCTTTGGATTGCTTCTGCAACACCGGCGGGTTCGCAATGCATTTCGCCCGGCGCTGTGATTCCGTGCTGGCTGTGGATATATCTTCAGATTCTATTTCACTCGCGAAGCGGAACAGAGATCTCAACGGCTTTCAGAATGTCGATTTTACCGAGGCAAATGTGTTTGATCTTCTGCGCGCGATGGAAAGCGCAGGCCGTTCGTTCGACACCATTTGTCTTGATCCTCCTGCATTCGCCAAGAACCGCAAGGCGCTTCCCGGAGCACGAAGCGGATACAAGGAAATAAATCTTCGCGCTCTAAAGCTGTTAAAACCCGAGGGCATACTCATAACTTCAAGTTGTTCCTATCATATGTCGGAATCGGATTTCTTCGATCTGATATGCGAGGCCGCTCGCGATTGCCATCGCCTTATCCAGGTGGTTGAACGGCGCGGGCAAGCCAGCGACCATCCCGTGCTTGCGGCTATGCCCGAGACGCGTTATCTGAAGTGCTTTTTTGTGAGGGCGCTCTAGCCGCCCGCGGCGGAAGTACCAGGCGGCGTGACGCAGGCGATGTGCCGACCTCGTCGGCGACGAGCAACGAAGAGATCGCCACACAAGCCCCATGCATGCGATCCTGTGTACTTCCACCACAAGCTGCCGGGGGACGTTTTGCTTGCCGCCCGATAGCTGATGCTACTTGCTTTGCAGGGCTTTTTCCGCTTCCTCCGGCGTTGCATCCTTGGCGCAGCGGCAGCCAAAATCATAGAGCGCGCCCGGCGGCTGCGCAGCGCGATCATAGAGATGCCCATATTTCCCGCGATAGCGCGCCGACAATCCGCGCACTACCCGAAGCTTCTGCCCTGCCTGCGGATCTCTTTTGGGATATCCCTTGTAAATATTGTACCAGGAACCCGTCCACTCCTGAACATTCCCGAACATGTCGCAAACGCCGAAATCGCTGACATCATTGTACTGTCCCACAGGCGCAAAATTATTAGAACCCGTTTCGTACGTATTAGTGCGATTCGCGTCCCATTCGTTGCCCCACGGGAAAATATTCCCATTTACTCCGCGTGCGGCTTTTTCCCATTCTTCCTCGGTGGGAAGCCTCTTTCCCGCCCATTTACAGTATTCCTGAGCGTCGTTCCATGTAATGTAAACAACGGGATGGAAAGCTTTCTCGGGCGTAAAAAATAACCGCCAATCTCTTCCGTCTTTAGCCCCTTCCCCCATATAGCCCGTCTCCACGGAAAAATCGAGGAATTGCTTGTTAGTAACCTCGTATTTGTCTATCCAGTAAGCTGGCAGATTAACCTTGTGCTCAGGATAAGCAATGGATTCCTTATCGTTGGTTCCCATAATGAACTCCCCTGCCGGAATGAGGACCATTTCTCCGGGATTAATCTCCGGGACCACTACTTCTTCAACGGCTTCGGCTTCTTCTTGCTTTTCCTTCTGCCCGCACGCATTTAGACAATAAATGGCTACCAACGCAGCAAAAACAACAAGGCATTTTCTGATCATGGCATTTCTCCTCGTATAGCGCATCTCTATGGTATTCAAGCCGATTTATACATCACCTAAACAGGCCAGTCAATTGCGGCATCGTCAATAAAGCAGAAACTCTGTTCGGGTTGCAGATCCTGGACGCAAACGGTAGGCTTAAAATGGATTATTTATGAGAATTCGCAGCGAGCCTGCCTACGAGCCTGAAGAAGCTCCGTGCGGTAAACAGGCTTGGATCGGCCGCCGCAGTAGACGCTTTATGAATGATCTGGATTAGGACTATATCTTGGTTCCTGAATCCCGTCACTCGACAACGCATTGTCGTTGCATTTGGAGTCATCTCCTACTATCATGCGCAACCAAAAGAGATAACTGTTGCGGTGAAAGGCATCATTTTGTTTTCCCGAGGCTCGAGATGGAAAAGACGCATGTGAAGTTGCGATCAGATCTCGAGATAAAGCCGGAAGCGGATTCGGGAGCAATTGTTAAAGACCCGATCACGCGCCGCTTCTATCGTTTCACACCCGTTCAGGCATCCGCCATGGGGCTTCTGAACGGCCGGAACGATCTCGCGGATATTGCACGACTCGTGTCGAAGCAGCATGCCACGGAAGTCTTGGAACATCAGATGGAGGAATTCGTAGGAAAGCTTCGAGCCCTATTGCTCCTGGATGATCCGCATACCTGGGCTAAGCTGGAAACGACCGCGGGCAAAAAATACAAAGCATTTAAAAATTTCTTGTCCATCAAAATCCATGCGTTTAATCCGGACCAGCTCCTGACGCGATTGGAAAAGAAACTTAGATTTTTCTTTTCTTGGGGATTTTTCATCATTTTTTGCGTCAGTACTCTGGCCGCAACAATTCTTTCGGTTTTGAATTGGAAATCGCTTTTTATATCCCTGGGGACTCTTTTTTCCCTTTATTCCATCCCTCTTATTATTCTTGTCATCTTTGCGGTGTTGACTATCCATGAATTCGGCCACGGCCTGACGCTGAAGCATTACGGCGGAAAAGTGGAAGAAATGGGATTCATGCTTCTTTATTTTATCCCGGCTTTTTACTGCAACGTCAGCGATGCCTGGATGCTGAGAAAGCGTGAGCGCCTCTTGGTTACTTTGGCTGGAGGATATATACAAATCTTTCTATGGGCTCTGGCAATCATAGCCTGGAGGCTCCTTGCCCCGGAAACCTTAGCCAGCCGCATCTGTATTATTACCCTCGCGGTCACCGGTATTCAGACGTTGCTGAACTTCAATCCTCTCATTCGGCTGGACGGTTATTATCTGTTGAGTGATTACATCGAGATCCCTAATCTGCGGCCGAAGGCATTGAACTATTTGAAGAATGGATTTAAATCCTGGGCCTCGGGGCTCGCCTTTGGTGACGCGCGGGAATTAAGCCCGCGAATCAGACGATGGCTTTTTTATTATGGGCTGGCGACGGTCATTTTCACGGCTCTTCTCCTTGGAATCATGTTCCACCGATTGGGACTCTGGATAATGCATGAATATCGGTCTTGGGGCATTGTCATTACCTCTATGCTTTTCCTCCTGGTTGTTGCGCCAATCACTCGGAAAGAAAACGCAAAGGCTTCCGGAAGGTTATTTCGCGTTTTGATCCTCCGAATTCGCAGGGCTCCTCTGATTTTTATGGCATTTATCTTGATCTTAGGGGTTGGGGCTTTCCTGCCGTGGGAGCTTAAGATTTCGGGAGATTTTGTGATACTTGCCGAAAAAAGAATGACGGTAACCCCACAGGTTGCCGGAAATCTCAAAGAGATTTACGTTGATCAGGGCAGCCGCGTAAATACAGGAGAAATCCTGGCGGTTATGGAAAATCTGGAATTATCCAACGAATATGAGGAAACGAGGGGGGAGCTGGAGTCGCAACGGGCTTCCCTGGATTTGATCGTTGCGGGAGCGCGCCCCGAAGAGATTGAAAAGTCCAGAAGGTTGGTGGCAACCAAGAAGGCGGAGCTTTATAACGCCACGAGAATCGGCCAGGAGCGTGCTCTGTTGCGAGAAACAATAGCTAAAAAGGAAGCCGAGCTTGAAAATGCCCGCGTAAACTACGAAAGGACGCAAAGCCTTCTGGAAAATGGGCTCATTGCTCGCAATGAAGCGGATCGGGATCGAACCGTATATGAGGTGCAACAAAAGGAACTTTCAGAAGCCAAGGCGCAACTTAGAATTCTCGAGGAACAAACAGAAAGAAATCAGGATATCAAAAAAAAGGAATTAGCCCACGCCGAAAGCGAAATGCAGATTTTGCTGGCAGGTTCCCGGAAGGAGACCGTGCGGGCCGCGGAATCTCAAGTACGAAAACTGGAAGAAAAGATGAATATCCTGCAACGGCAGATCGAGTTGTTAAAGATACGAACTCCCATTAAAGGAACCGTGGCAACCCCATACCTCAAGAATCGGACAGGCGACTTTTTGGACAAAGGAGACCGATTTTGTGAAGTGGTCAGCGACGGATCCGTCCTTATTGAGATACCGGTTCCGGAGAAGGAAATCGGTGATGTCGAGCTCGGCTTTCCTATAACCGTCAAAGTTCGCGGATATCCAAAGCGCTGGTATAAAGCACATGTTCGATATATAGCTCCAGTAGCTACCGTAAACGGCACAGAAAGAATAGTAATGGTGCAGGGGGAATTGGCTAATTCTGATGGGAGTCTAAAAGCAGGGATGACCGGAGTAGGTAAAATTCTCTGCGGCAAACGCACTATTCTTGAGATTGCTTCCCGAAGGATGATTCGATGGATTCGCACGGAATTCTGGGAATATCTTCCATGAAATAGTCTGAAATCCTGCCAGGCATTTGGTTATTGCACAAACATAAACCAAAAAAATAAAAGAAATTCGCTTTTTATATTGACAGTGGCCCAGTATCTTTGATAGGGTCCGTTTCATCTAAAGTCTGTCGTTGTGGAGTTAGGCACATAAAGCCGGGAAATTACGATTTTCGGGCACTGTGGCGACTCTGAAGTTGAATTAAGAGTTCTCGAATAGCTCTCTCACCTTGAAGGGTGTCTGGTCCAGAGTGCCAGTCAGGCATGTTAATCAGACGCCACTCCCAATCTGAGCAAGAGCGAACAGCTGAGGTTGCAAGAGTACAGGATTAGAAGGGTGTTTTCTAGGCATACATAAGGGAGCGTACTAACCATGAAACGGTTAGTGGCTCACTAATTTTGCCTATAATTCAAATCACTTCTCAAACGCTTGCAAAATAAATAGGTGGTTTATTGATTTGAGACGTAAGCTGCTTATTATAAAAGCTTTATTTTAGGAACATTAGCCCATAGATCTAAAATCCAGCCAAAAGGGATTATTGGCGAACCAAATTGGGAGAAGAATCAAGATGCAGACGGATATCGAAATTCTTGAATCTCGTGAGAATCCTGGAATTCTTTGGACTGTAGAGTAAGACAAGGAGGCGTTTTATGGCTAGTGCAATTCTTTGGTTGTAAAAATAGCCTTACCAAAGCGCTAACACAAATAAATTCAAATGAATTGAGGAATACAGCTATGCAGACAGATATTGAAATTCTTGAATCTCGAGACAATCCTGGAATTCTTTGGACCAATCCATAACGATAATGGTTGATTGGTAGGTATTTTTACCAATATTGGTAAAATATGTATTTTTTAAGAGCTTAAGCAGGAAATTTTGTATCAATTCTAATACCCCTTTAGAGTCTTGCCGATAA
>Ga0307422_1001072_pt1 | contig 14382 bp, 12 predicted proteins | sample SalMarWE160290MG_FD_202153 | JGI IMG/M metagenome (GOLD analysis project Ga0307422, IMG submission 202153) | Salt marsh sediment microbial communities from the Plum Island Ecosystem LTER, Massachusetts, United States - WE1602-90 | ecosystem: Environmental > Aquatic > Marine > Intertidal zone >...
TCGTGCACCATGCGGCACAGGTCGTGCTGGGGCAGCGGGTTGCCCTCCGGCGTGATCACCGTGCGATAGCCCGTCGGCGTCAGCCCGCTGGGCTGCCCGCCCGTCATCCCGTAGACAAAGTTGTTGTGCACCACCACGGTCATGTCTACGTTGAGCCGGGCCATCTCCAGCAGATGCTGCAAACCGATGGTCGCCCCGCCGTCACCGATAAAGACGATCACCCGCTTGCCCGGCGCCACCTCCATCGCGATTCCGGCTCCCAGCGCCGTCGACCGGCCGTGCAGACCGTGGACGGTGTGGGTGGCAAAGTTGCGATCCACGATGCCCTGGCAGCCGATATCGGTGACCAGCACCACGTCCAGCGGGCGCGCGCCGGCCGCCTCCAGCGCCTTGACGACGCTGCACGCGGTCAAGCGGTGGCCGCACCCCTTGCAATACGGGAAACTGGCGCTCACCAGGAAATCGCTCACGCGCCCCGCACCTCCCGGACGATCTGCTCCGGCCGCACCATACGCCCGATCCCGCCCACCCGGCACACGCCCGGCGGCCGCCGGTGACCGTAGAGCAAATGGGCCAACTGCCCCTCCAGATTCTCCTCCGCCACGACGACGCGAGAATAGCGATCGAGGATCTCGCAATAGACGTCGGGAATGGGCAGGAGCGTCCGCGCCACCAGCAGAGAGACTGCCTCTCCCAGCCCCCGCAGGGCTGTCACCGCCTCACGCGCCGCCCCCGCGGTAATGCCATACGTCACCACCAGCGTCTCTGCGTCCGTCTGCTCGTCCAGTTCATAGAGCACGGGCGTCCCCGCCTCGATCTTTGTCTGCAGGCGGCGCGTGTTTGCCAGCACCGCATCGGAGACGGGGCGCAGGATACCGCATTCGTCGTGGGTCGAGGCGGTCAGCCGTACCTGGTGCTCGCCGCTGCCGACGGGCAGAAACGGCGGCACGAGCCCATCACCGGGATCGTAGGAGCGGTAGGGAGCCGGGCTGTCGTAAAAAGTCCGTTTCACCGGCGCAATCTGCGCCAAGCGATCCAGGTCAAAGCTGCGCTGGGTCATCACCATCTCCTTCGAAGTCAGCAGGACGACCGGGCTGCGCAAATCGACCGCAGCCTGGAGCGCCAACGGCGGCAGCTGCCAGCAATCGCCCGCATCGGCGATGCAGAACACAGGCAGCGTGTAGCCGCCGGAGATGAGCCCTCTCAGGAGCAGCAACTCCCCCTGCCCGCCACACGTGGCGGCGCCGGTGGAGGGGCCCAGGCGCATCGCCAGCACGATCAGCATCGGCAGCTCCATCATAACCGCCATGTTGATCCCCTCCACCATCAGGGCCAGGCCGGGGAAGGAAGTGGCCGTGACCGGAAGACGTCCTGCGGCCGACAGGCCCGCCATCCAGTGCACGACGGTGATCTCGTCTGGGGCAGGCAGCAGCGAGGGAAACCGGCAGCTGGCATAGGTGTAGATCAAGCTGGCCGGGGTGATGGGGTAGCCGACGTAGACGTCGGCCCCGGCCTGCGCGCAAGCTTCGACGATGAGACGAGAACCGTCGATCAGTACCAAGTGAGGCTCATTCTCGGGCAACGACAGCTTTCCTCAGTTCAGATGACGTAGCGCGCAAAAACAAACAGACAAACGGCGGGAAAAGTGACTTGGCCAAGCTACTCGCCCTGGGCCGACGGACTTGGCCTTTCTGCAGAAGGCTCACGTTGCTGTAGCAACTGCCGGCGCTGGGCCAGTCCCTTGCCCACACTCTCGCGCAACTCGGGTATGCGGCAGGGCTTGAACATATAATCGTAGGCGCCTTGCTTCAATGCCTCGAATACAGTTTCCAGAGTAGGGTGGCCGGTGAGCAAGATAACGATCGTATCCGGCCACTGCTGGCGCATCGCCGTCAGAACCTCCATCCCTCCGACGCCGTCCATCTTTAAATCGATCAGCGCCAGATCAAACTCCTGAGCGGCAATACACGCCAGTGCAGCCTCACCGCTCTCCACGGCCAAGACCCAATGCCCTTCGTGCGTCAGCACTTGCTCCAGGTAGCTACAGACGAGTGCGTCGTCGTCCACGACCAGTATCTTGGCTTGCACGACCATGGCTGCTCCCTTCCCGGTGTGTAAGAACCCTCCCACAGTGGAAATCGCCGCCAACGTGGGTTCAGTTTAGCACAGATCACCCGGCAAATCAAATTGCACGAGATTTCAAATTTAGCGATCAAAGACTGAGAAATTGAAATACGAATCTCCCAATCTCTAATCCACCAATCTCCAAATCTCCAACTCCCTTGACATCCGCCACGTTTAGGGTATCCTTGCGGCAATGTTTTACGACGAGGTCGATATCTATGTCAAAGCCGGGGATGGGGGCGACGGCTGCGTCGCCTTCCGACGCGAGAAGTACGTCCCCTTTGGCGGGCCGGCCGGCGGCGACGGCGGCAAGGGCGGCGACGTTCTGCTCGCCGTGGACACCCACCTCAACACACTCTACCGCTTCAGCAGGCGGCGCCATTTCAAGGCCAAGAACGGCCAGCACGGCCGGGGCAAGAATCAGCACGGCGCAGCCGGAGCAGATGTACGCGTTCCCGTCCCTCCTGGCACCGTCGTCTACGACGCCGACAGCGGCGACCTGCTGGGCGACCTGACCGAGCCCGAGCAGGAATTGATCGTGGCCCGAGGAGGGCGCGGCGGGCGGGGGAACGCCCGCTTTGCCACCTCCACCAACCAAGCCCCGCGCGTCGCCGAGCATGGCCAGCCTGGTGAGGAGCGCAACCTACGGCTGGAGCTGAAACTGCTGGCCGACGTGGGCCTGGTGGGTGTGCCCAACGCGGGCAAGTCGACGCTGCTGGCAGCGGTGACTGCCGCCCGTCCCAAGATCGCCCCTTATCCGTTTACCACCCTGCAACCCAACCTCGGCGTCGTCGTGCTGGATAACGAAACCGACTTTGTCCTGGCCGACATCCCCGGCCTGATCGAGGGCGCGTCCGAGGGCAAGGGCCTGGGCCACGAGTTCCTGCGCCACATCGAGCGCACCCGCGTGCTGATCCACCTCCTCAATGGCCTGTCCACCGATCCCCTGGCAGATTTTGCCGCCATCAACGGCGAACTGGAGGCGTTCGGCCACGGCCTGGCGGAAAAACCTCAACTGGTCGTGCTCAACAAGCTGGACGAGCCCCAGGTGCGCGAGCGTTGGCCACAGATCGAAAAGGCACTCAAATCACAGGAGATCGAGCCGATGGCCATCTCCGCGCTGGCGCGCGAGGGCACGCGAGAACTGCTCTACCGCGCAGCACAGGTGCTGGCCGAGCTACCGGAGGAGCCCGTTGCACGAGAATTGCCCGTCTTCCGCCCGGGAGAAAACGAGGATGCGTTCACCATCGAACGGGAGGCGGAGGACGAGTGGCGCGTGCACGGCATACGCATAGAACGAATCGCGACGATGACAGTATGGAATCTGGACGAGGCGGTGCATCGTTTTCAACGCACGTTGGATCGCCTGGGCATCACCGAGGCGCTGGAGGAGGCCGGCGTAGAGTCTGGCGACACGGTCCACATCAGCGACCAAGAACTCGTATGGGAAGAATGACAAACCCCCAATCTCCAATCTCCAATCCCCGATCCCTGGGCATCCTGGGCGGGACCTTCGACCCGCCGCACTACGGACACCTGGTGCTGGCCGAGAACGCCCGCGTGCAGTTGCGGATCGACCGCGTGCTCCTCGTCCCGGCGGGACAGCAGCCCCTCAAGCGCGATCGGGACATCACAGCGGCCCACCACCGCGCGGCGATGGTGGAGGCGGCCATCGCCGACAACCCCAATTTCTTCCTTTCCCGCGTGGACCTGGACAGACCCGGCCCGCACTATACCACCGACACACTGGCGCTGCTGCGAGAAGCATATCCAGGAGCCGAGTTGCTCTTTGTGATCGGCGGCGACAGCCTGGCGCAACTCGCCGCCTGGCACGACCCGGCCAGCATCGTGCAGCAGGCTCGATTGGCCGTCATGCCACGCCCCGGCTGGGAAGTGGATCTGAGCGAGCTGGAGCAAACCGTGCCCGAAATCCGCGACCGGCTGGTCTGGCTGGACACGCCCCGCCTCGACATCTCTGCCACTAATCTGCGGCGGCGCGTGCGCTGTGGACTACCGTTGCGCTACCTGGTACCACCGGCAGTGGAAGCGTACATCCACAAAAATCGCTTGTACACAGGAGATTCTGAATGAGACGTATCGTCTGGCTTCTAATCATCGCCCTCTTGCTGGCCTCATGCACCAACGGAGAACCCCCAGAGGCCACCGTGCCATTCATACCCACCGACACGCCGCCCCCGCCGACGGCGCCCCCGCTGGAGGAAAACCTCACCACCGGCGCGCGCATCCGGGCGCGCGGCTATCTCGTCGTCGGCATCCGCTACGACCTGCCCCCGTTCGGCTACGTGACCGACGTGGGAGAAGTGGCCGGTTTCGGCGTCGACATGGGGCACGAGCTCGCCCGCCGCTGGCTGGGAGACCCTGAGGCAGTTCAATTTCGCCAGGTGCGCACCGACACCGCCGTCGAACACCTACAGGCCGGGGACGTGGATGTCGTCGTCACGGCTCTCACCCACACGCAGGACCAGGAAGGCGGCGCGGACTTTTCTCTACCCTACTTTATCGACGGCCAGGCACTCTTGGTGCGCGCCGTCGATGCAGAGGTCCTAAACAACCCAGTGAGCCTAGCTGGACGACCGATAGGGGTCGAGGCCTGGTCGGGCGCCGAGAATGTGCTGTGGGCGACCGTCGAGTATACGCCGACGATCCGGGCGTATGACCGCTTTGACGAAGCCGTGGACGCATTGAGTCGGGGAGACGTGGACGCGGTAGCCGACCTGCGGTTCAAGCTGTTCATGGGCCGGCACCTGTTCCCCGACTCGGCCATCGTGGGGCAATATACGACCACCCCAATGGCGTTCGCCTATCCGGAGAACGACCCGTTCTTCGCCAACCTGGTCAACCTGACCTTCCAAGACATGGTCGCCGACGGCACGTATGCCGACCTGTACAGCAGCCGGTTCGGGCCGGAGTACCCGCCCGTCGTCGAGAGCTGGCCAGGGAAGGAAACACCCGTGCTGGCAGAGGCGCCCTACACCGCCAACGTCCTCGATAACGTCGCCGCCGTCCAGGAGCGGGGCCGCGTGATCGCCGCCGTGGTCGACCACGCACCCTTCGCCTACTTTGACGCCTCCGGCGCGCCAGCCGGATACGAGGCCAGCCTGGTGCGCCAGATGGCCGCCCGCTGGGTGGGCGACGCGACGGCGGTCGATTTCATCCGCGCGTCATCCGAAGAAGAGGGCCGGCAGATGCTGCGCGATGGCAAGGCCAACCTGCTGATCGGCGGTCTGACGCATACCCGCGCCGCCGAGATGGAGATCGACTTTAGCCTGACGACGTACAATGCGGGCGAGGGGTTGATGGTGCGGGCCGGGACAGTGATCACCGACCTAGCGAGCCTGGACAGGCAACAGATCGCCGTCGTCGAGGGAAGCGGAAGCGACGAGGTGCTGATGGCCGCCGCGCGCGACGCGGGCATCTCGGTAACGACGCTGCCGCAGCCGTCCCTCGACGCAGCCATCGCGGCGCTGCAAGAGGGCCGCGTGATCGCCATCGCCGACGACCGCGCCGATCTGCTGGGGCCATCCTACACCGTCGAGGGCATCGGCGTGCTGCCGCTGCATCTGACCCACGTCCCGCTGGCGCTGGGAGTAGCGCCGGGGGATTCCGCCTTCCGCGATCTGGTCAACATGACGCTGCTGGCGTTAAAGGCGGATAACCAGTTGGCCACCGTCTACACCACCTGGTTCGACGACACGCCGGTGACGCTGGAAAACTGGCCCGGCTCGCCTTACCGGGCGTTGAGTTTGAGATAGCTCAAAACTCAACTGCCCGGCACCTGCGAGATGCCAGGCAGTTTAAATCAGCGTTCATCTGCATCCGCTCTGTAAGAACGCATCTGCGTCCTACCTCTTCGCAGCCCGCGCAGCCACTCCCGCACTGCCTCCACCAACCCCCCGTCCGGCGGCTCGGGGCGGTAGGCAGCCACGTCCACCGCGGCGGCCAGTTCCGCCAGCTCGGGGCGAGTGGCGGCGTGCTCCTGTACCGTCTGCGGGAGGGCGCGGCGGGAGCGCAGACGACGCTGGGCACGGCGATAGGCAGCAAAGATGCGCCGCCGGTTGGGATGCGTGTGCAGTCCGCGAAAACGCGGCGGGTGCCCGGCCCGCCACCATTGCCACAGAGCCCAACTCCCCCACCCCAGCGCGACCACCGCGCCCAATGCGCCGATGACAGCCCCGATCACGCTCAGCGGTCCGGAGAGCGCGCCCAAAAGGGCCGCCCCGGCCGCGCCGATCTGCGAAGCGGAAGAGGTCAGCCCTCCCATCCCAAACCGCTCGGTCGCCCCTGAGAACAGCCAGCGCCGCATCGGGCCCGAGTAGGGGTCGCGCGTCCAACCGGGCGTGGGATCGAAGGGCACCCAGCCCTGCTCGGGGAAATAGACCTCTACCCAGGCGTGGGCATCCTTGGCCCGCACCTCGTAGAACCCGGTGATGGGATTATGCGTGCCGCTGCCGTAACCCGCCGCCAGCCGGGCAGGCACGCCCAGGCTGCGCAGCATGACGACCATCGCCGAGGCGTAATGCTCGCACACCCCCTCCTTATCGACAAACAGGAACTGATCGACGGCGTCAGCGTCCTGTACCTGTGGAGGCGGGAATGGATTGTAAGGGTACGCCTCGCGCAGGTAGTCGCGCAGCGCCACGGCCTTGTCGTACGCCGTCGGTGCGCCGCGCGTCAGGTCGCGTGCCAACTCCCGCGTGCGCTCGGTGACCGTGTCCGGCAATTGCAGGTAGGTTTCAGCGATGTCAGCCGGATACTCTGCCCCGGCAGCCCGCAGCGTCTCAGGATCGAAATCCTGGCGGATCGACCAAACCGAGTAAGCCATGTCCGGTTGCAACGCTTGGGGCGCGCGGATGCCGCCGGTGAAATCCATCGAGACCCTATTGGCAGGGAATATCATATCGGTGGGTTTGCCCCCGGCATACACCAGGTTGGGCATCGGCCGCTCGATGTAATAGGTCTGCACAAAATAATCGCCAGAGGGAAAGGGATAGATGAACCTAAAGTAATACGAACCCGCAGGCTCGATAGGCTTCAAGTCCCGGCTCGATTGCGCCCAGTGCCGCCCGTCGTAGCGATCGAAGGCATGGCTGCGCCAGTAGCTCCACACCGGGCTGCGCACGTACATCATCAGCGTGTCGTTCAGCCCGCCGCGATACCCCAGGTCCAACTGGCTATCAAAGCCGTAGTAATAATCGCTCGATTCGTTCGACCAGCCCTCGATCTGCACCACCGGCACCGCCGGGTTGATGATCTCTGAGGGCGGCTGGCCCTGCAGCGGCGCGCGGATCGTCAGCAGCGGCGCGATGGGCACGCCAGCGAAGCGAGGGTAGAACACAAAGATGATGACACCAGCGAGGACGAGGACGAGCGTGAAACGTAAGGCGTAAAACGTAAAACGGGATGCAGGCAACCATCGATTGCCTGGCGTGATGCGTGAGACGCCCGCTGAGACAAATCTGTGTTTTACGACGATGGGATTGCTGCGCTTGCCGTCCTCGGAATCCGCCAAAGACCAGATCGCGGCTCAGCGTGCAGGCAGCGTATAAATTGATCAGCCCCATTCCCATGGCAGAGTAGAGATTGAGCCGCTTGAACAACTCCCAGCTCACGACCGCCATGGCCAGCATCGCCAACTGAGCCTGAGGCTGCGGCCAGGCATTGACGATACCCAAGTAGGCCCAGCCAAACGTCAGGTGAAACAGCACGAAAATCACGATGCGCACCCAGCGTTTGGGCTTGGCGCGGTATCGATAGGAATACAGGTGCCCCAGAGCCAGCACGATGGCAGAAAAAGCGGCTATGCCCCACAGACCCGTCCCGTAGCCCAGAGAGAGCACGCCGACCACCTGTGCGACGAAGGCCAGCAGGCGCAGGCGGATGGATGGCTCGATCTTTTGGCGCTTGATGTAGCGCCTGATCCCGACAGTGAGCTTGGGCACACAGGCGAAAAAGACCGCAGCGCCGCCCAAACAGACCACGGGGATCCAGGTCGCCCATCCATAGGGCCACTTCATGAATAGCATGACCACCACCCACGTACAAAGGGCGGCCATGCCGTAGGCAAAGAGCACGAAAAGCTTGCCCAGGATATTCCTAGTGGGCGATTTTCTCGCCAGCGTAAGCATAATCCTCCACCTTGCCGGGCAAATTGGCAATCTGCTCCACAGGATCAAGCTGCTCTCGCCAATCCTCTCCAAACCGCACCAGGCTGACCTCGAGATCGGAGGCGCGCATCTCGTCGGCCAAAGGGCCGGCCGCGGGCCCGCCGGCGGGGAAAGAGGAGGGATCAAGAAGGATAGCAAACACCGCCAGCCCGCGACGGCGCAACGCGATCAGAGGCTCCAAGACGGTCTCATCAGGCCAGGGCAGGATTGTGGCTACGCACGGTGTGATGAACGGCGACTCCCGATCCAGGATGTCTGTCAAGGGCCGTCTGCCGGTGGGATTCACCCGCGCCAGGTACTCTAGCAGCGGCAGGCGGGCAACGTGCCCGCTGGGCGGCGGCCAGGCGTCTTCGTCGGCCAGGAGATGCAAGGGGTAGCCGCGCCGCTGCGTGTAGTCGCCGATGGAGGCGGCGACCTTGACCGCCCACTCGAAGGGCGTATGCTTGCCCGCCGTCAGCGGGTAAGGATGCTTGCACACGTCCAAAATCAATGTCAGGCCGGGACGACTCTCGTCGACAAACTCCTTGCTGATCAGTCGCCCGGTGCGGGCCACAGAGCGCCAGTGGATGCGGCGGGGCGAGTCGCCGCTGCGGAACGGGCGCACGCCGAGGATCTCGGTCCCCACCCCGGCACGCGGGCGGACGACCTCCAGTGCCAGGCGGTGATCGAGCAGCCGAAGGTGGCGCAGCCGCCGCACCTCGGGGTAGACGAGCACACGCGTGGGCCGGTCGATGCGGCGGTGGCGGCGGAAAAAGCCAAAGGGCGCACGAGAGGTCAGCTCCAGCGGCGGAAACTCGTGCACGCCCCGGCGGTCGATCTCGACCTCGTACTCGAAATCCGCGCCGCCACGTCGGGGCAGAAGCAGCGGCACGAACAAGTCCAGTCTGCGCTGCGGGCTGCTCAGCCCGGCCAGGGGACAACGCTCAGTGGCACGGATCTGGGCCGCGAGGAGACGAGCAGCGTTGCGAAACGTCAGCTTGGCCGCCACTGCCTCACCCTCGTACAGTTCGGCATTTGGTGATGCCCCAACCTTACGCTCGATCTCGACACCGCGCAGCGAGTGGCGGTTGAGCATCCAGGCCGCCAGCACCGTCCCGGCCAGCAGCGCCGACATGACAAACATCCAACCCACCTGTGTCTGGTTGCCGAACAGATAGAGCAAGAAAGCCGCAACCAGAAGCGTGACGCTGCGCGCCGTGGGCAGCGAGAGGTGGTATTTGAGGCAGTCCGTTACGGGACGAAGAAGCGAACGGATCATTTAACGACTAATCCACCGGCACAGGAACCGTGCCCATCACCTGGGCCACGATCTCTCGCGCCGTCTCGGAGCGGCGGTCGCGGGTCAACAAGCGATGGGCCATCACGGCGGGGGCGGCGGTCTTGACGTCGTCAGCGGTGACAAAGGTGCGCCCGTGGATCAGGGCCAGGGCCTGCGCGCAGCGCTGCAGGGCCACGCCGCCGCGCGGGCTAACGCCCAGCACCGCGTCAGGGTGCGTGCGCGTGGCCGCGATCAGCCGCACCATGTACTCCTTGAGCGGCCGCACCACGTCGACGGCCAGGGCGGCCTCCTGCAAGACCAGGATATCGGCCAGGTCCAGCACCGGCTCGACGGCCTCCAGTGGGTCGGTGTGCTCCTCCCACTCCAAAATCATCACCTCGTCCGCGAACTCGGGATAGCCCAGGTCGAGCATGACGAGAAAGCGATCCAACTGCGCCTCCGGCAGAGGAAAGGTGCCCGCCACCTCGATGGGGTTCTGCGTGGCGATGACAAAGAAGGGCGGCTCCAGCGTGTGGGTGAAGCCGTCGCTGGTCACCTGGCTCTCCTCCATACACTCCAGTAGGCTGGATTGGGTACGCGGCGAGGCGCGGTTGATCTCGTCCACCAGCACCACGTTGGCAAAAACCGGCCCCGGCACGAATTCGAACCGTTGCTCGCGCTGGTTGTAGATGGCGCTGCCGGTAATGTCACTGGGCAGCAGGTCGGGGGTGCACTGGATGCGTTTGAAGGTAGCGTGCACCGAGCGCGCCAGTGCCTTGGCCGCCAGCGTCTTGCCGATGCCGGGCACATCCTCCAGCAGCACGTGCCCCTGGGCCAGCAGCGCAGCCAGGATCAGCTCCAGCTTGCAGGTATCGATCACCACCGCCCGGCGGATGGTGTCCATCAACAAGCGCACGGTATCGTGATACGGTAGGCGCGGAGCAACCTCGGAGATTGGCATAACGATCTGCGTCCTTTGAGCGATGTCAACTTGCATTATACTTCATCCCTCCATCCCAAACAACCTATACCTGAGAGCATCCCTGCCGGATGCCCCAACCTGTGAGGCGACAATTGGAAACCGCATCCAGCTTAGCACGGAAATGTGAAGATTGTGTCGGGGAAATGCGGAGGTTGTGCAAAGATTCGCAGAGATGACTACCGACGTCAAGCGGGGGCCTATGTGTCTTGTTCTCTCGACATCTCGGACTCTGCCCGCGCCAGCAAGCGGGCGGCGCCGGGCATGCGGGGGTTGATCAGCAGCACCATGGCCAGGCGATCGGAGGCGGCTTTGTACCTGCCCTGCTCTATTGCTTCCTCGGCTGCGGCCACCTGTTGATCGAGCAATTTGACCTGCCACTCGACCAAACTGTCGGCCACCTCGTACAGCCAGTTGTCCGCCGTCCACTCGTTTAGGGTCGGGCTCAACAGGGGATAGCGATCACCACGAACGATCAGAAAAGCCACCGGGGCCTTGTCGGGGAAACCTGGGCCGCAGGCCAGATAAAAGACTACATCCTGGTGCTCACTCTTTGGCATCAGCCGAAAGACCACCTTCCCATCCGGCGCCACAGAGGACTCGACACGATAGCGCTGCACCAGCCATTTGTGCTCCACCTCCAATCGCTCGGCGATCTCGGGATGCTTGTACCAATCCTTTGGCTCCGGTGGAGGCGGTGTCGGGGCCTGCCGCGTTTTCTTCGGCTGAGGTTCCTCTGAATATTCCCCCGTCGTGAGCTCTAACGCCGTCGGCACCGGCAACTGTCCTCGGGCAGCGCGATACCGATCAAAGAAAAATGCATAGGTCTCTAGATCGCCGCCGTAGAGGCAGAGCACCAGGCAGACCATGTCCTTGAAACGATAGTCCGGATCTTCGAGCACCCGCTGGGCCTGCACCCACTCGTCGTCGGTCAGCTCGCCGGTAGGTGTGCGATGAACGTACCACACCCCGCAGTAATCGACCTGCTGGGAGGCCCGCTCCCGCGCCGCACGGAGCTGCTGTGACGTGCGCGACTGGTCGAGGCAAAACTCGCGCTCTCCAAAACAAACCTCCGGCCGAGGCTTGACCGACGCGACGACCAATCGCCTGCGTTCATCCAGCAAGTATCCAAAGAGCAATCCCCCCACGATGTCGCCGCTGGCGCTCGTGCTCTCGGTCTCGGTCTCCAGGGCCGCCTTGGCTTCGGGGCTGATCAGGACAATGGGAAGCACCGTCTCGCTCATAAGTCAACGTTCCTTCCGTGGGATTCAGGCATCACATTATACGATGCGTGACAGAAAAGGGCAATTCAAACCAGATTCACGGCCGTATACCTTACGACATATACCTACAGCCTGAAAGGGATATTTGTCTGCAAGATATCCCTCCTGATAGATACGACACCGTCGCTTTACAGATGTAGTTGCCATAGCATCCAGAATGTGGTAAGATGGGTGTCACGTTGCAAATACGCCCACCAACCACCGAAGCTGTCGCCCCACCAGCTAAGGCAAGTACAGTACACGTGTGTTTGAAGAGGAAAGTAGCGTCGTGAGAAAAACGGTTGGCGCAATCATCGGATTTGCGATCCTGTTCGGCTTGCTTCTTGCCGCCGCTTTCTACAACTGGCCCACGCCAGCAGGCATGAGCCAGGCCGAGTCTCTAGCGTTGGCCGAACTTGGACATAGAGTGGCCACCGTGGACGACCTGGAACAGCGAGGCATCCTCTCGGAAGAAATAGCCGAAGCGGAAAGGCGGCGCTACCTGGCCAAAGCCCAAACCACGTTCAGCGAGTCGCACATTCAGGCCCTGATCGAGATCAAATACAAGGTGGCCACTGTGGATGACCTAAAAGAACGCGGCATCCTCTCGGAAGAAGTAGCCAGGGCAGAAAAACAGCGTTACCTGATCGAGGCTCAAAACATAGTGGAGGGGACCCTCAACCCGAATCAACTCGCGTCGCTGATCAAGCATTTGGACAGCAGCCAGGTTATCGAGACACAGCAAACGGCACAAAACGGTGGGAGATTATCCGTTCCAGCCATTACCCGGTTAGTGTTAGGCTTGGCGCTCGTCATCGTAGCAGGCTGGTTGATTCAACCCTATCTGTCATCTGTTCGAAAGCGCCTACTCTCCAGACGCACGCCCCCCCACGCGCCAACTCCCTCCCCCCACGCCACACAGGCTAAAGCAGGCTCCGGTGAACAACCCGACACCAAGGAACGTACCCCACCCCAGCCCCAAGTAAAGCCATCTACACAATCAGCGGCGTTTTCCCTCGAATCTTCTGATTCACAACCTTCTTTTGCTGAATCACTCACCAGACGCGAACTCGAGGTGCTCGCCCTCGTGGCCGAAGGCCTCACAAACCGCGAGATCGCCCAGAAACTCATCATCACGCCAGGCACGGCCAAAGTACATGTCAGCAACATCTATAGCAAGCTGTGTGTCAATAGGCGTGTGCAGGCCGTCACCAAAGCGCAAGCACTGGGCATTCTGCCGGCCGAACAATAACAAACGCCCTTGAAGTTGACACCTAACTACATCTGTGGTACGATAGCCGCAACATCGCACCACGAGCTGTAAAGTCTTTGCCGCCCATCTAGTCGCTTGCTTCTGACCCATGGAGGTTGTCTCGTGAAAAAACACGCCAGAGAATTAACCAACCTACAAATGGACGTCATGCAGGTCCTGTGGCAACAGAGTGAAGCCACCGTCTCACAGGTACACGCCGCTTTGCAAGAGGAGCGACAACTGGCCACGACAACCGTCGCCACCTTGCTTTCACGTCTTGAAAAGTATGGCCTGCTGACCCATCGTACCGAAGGACGGCAGTACGTCTACCGCCCCTTGGTATCGCAAAGCGAGGTGCGTCGATCACAGCTCACCGACCTCATCGACCAATTCTTCCACGGTAACCCAGCTGATCTGGTGTACCACCTGATCAGTGAGGCAGAAGTCGACGACGAGGATCTGGTACGTCTCCAAGCATTGATCGAGTCCAAAGAATAAGAAAGGCAATGGGAGCAATTGGCGACCAGATGTCCGTGTGGACCATAGTTCTGCTAGGCAGCGTAGGCTGGCTATTGACCTACGCAGCTCACAGCACGCTGTTGCTAGGTTTGGCATGGCTGTGCACGCGGTACGTGCGGCCATACCGACTGAAAGAGATCATTTGGAAGACCGCACTGGCCGGCGGCATACTCACAGCCACGCTTCAAATCACCCTGGGTATAAGCCCCCTGACAGGACGAGTCAACCTCCCGTCGAACCCGCTAACCGAGCCACAGGTTCAGGAACAACCCCCTACGTTTCAGGTAACACTTGCCTCTCCCAACACCGACGCTGTCGACCCCTCACAGGATCGCCGTGGACTGTCGAGTCGGAACGCGGCGGCCGAGGCCGAAGTAAACGAGCAAGCCACAGATTTTGCCAATCAGGCACCGTCATTACCCTGGTCCGACCTGGCTGCCGCACTTCAAATTGGTGCCGGATGGATACTGGGACTCTGGTTGGTAGGGGTGACAGCAGCTATGCTGCGCCTGGGCCACATCAGGCACCAGCTCTATGTTACGCTCAAAGACCGCCGTGATATCCGCGCCCAATCGCTCATCGACGCACTCACCCGGCTATGTCGAGTAGCAGGCGTGCGCAGACCCGTGCATCTGACCTGCACCCCGCGCATCTCCCGTCCGATAACCCTCAACTCTCGAGAAATCTGCCTGCCCCAGCGCGTGACCCAACTCAACGCCGATCGGCAAGAAAGCCTGCTGGCCCACGAGCTCGCTCATGTGAAGCGGCGCGACCCCCTGTGGCTGACGATAAGCCACGTCCTC
>Ga0307422_1001073_pt1 | contig 14380 bp, 10 predicted proteins | sample SalMarWE160290MG_FD_202153 | JGI IMG/M metagenome (GOLD analysis project Ga0307422, IMG submission 202153) | Salt marsh sediment microbial communities from the Plum Island Ecosystem LTER, Massachusetts, United States - WE1602-90 | ecosystem: Environmental > Aquatic > Marine > Intertidal zone >...
ACCGGTCGCCCAGATCGATCAGCGTGGCCACGACGGCCGGTCCAGGCCTGGCATCGAAGACCAGGCGAACCGGATCGGGCTTGCCGCCTATGGAGAGCTGGTGAACTTCGATTCGCGGCTTTGAGGCCGCGATGGACGGACAGACCTCGAGCATGTGGGCACCCAGCACCACCGGGCCCTTGGGATCCAGGTGGTAGGTGTAGTCCTCCATGAAGCTCGTCCCGCCCGGCAGCCCGGCGGTCATGACTTTGACCAGGCGAACCATGGTGGCGGTCTTCCAGTCACCCTCGGCGCCGAAGCCGTAGCCGTCGGCCATCAGCCGTTGGACGGCCAGCCCCGGCAGCTGGGGCATCCCAACCAGGTCCTCGAAGGTGTCCGTGAACGCCCCGAAGCCGCCCGCGGTGAGGAAGCTCCGCAGGCCGGCCTCTATCCGGGCGGCCGCGCGCAGCTCGTCGTGCCTCGCGGCACCCACGGCCAGCTCCGCGGCCAGCTCGTAGGAGGTCTGATAGGTCTTCATCAGCGCCTCGACCTCGGAATCGGCGACCTTCTCGATGGCGTCGGTCAGCGCGCCGATACCGTAGCCGTTGACGGCCACTCCGAGCCGCATCTGGGCCTCGACCTTGTCGCCCTCGGTGACCGCCACCTGGCGCATGTTGTCGCCGAAACGAGCCACCTTGAGCCGGCGGGATTCGCTCCAGCCGCAGGCAGCGCGGGCCCAGGCCGCAATCCTGTCCACAACGTACGGATCCTGCCAGTGGCCGGCGACCGTCTTGCGGGCAATGCCCATGCGCGTCTCGATGAACCCGAACTCGCGGTCGCCGTGCGCCGACTGGTTCAGGTTCATGAAGTTCATGTCGATCTCTGCCCACGGCAGGTCTCTGTTGAACTGCGTGTGGAGGTGAAGCAGCGGTTTCGCCAGGACCGAGAGGCCGGCGATCCACATTCGGGCGGGCGAGAACGTGTGCATCCAGGCGATGACGCCCACGCACTTCTCCGCCGCATTCGCCTCGAGACACGCGGCCAGGATGCTCTCCGCCGACTTCACGGTGGGCCGGTAGACGATCCGCACGGGGATGGCGGACGACTCGTCCAGCGCCTTGGCCATGCGCTGCGAATCCTCGGCTACCTGCCGCAGAGTCTCCTCGCCGTAGAGGTCCTGGCTGCCGGTGAGGAACCAGACTTCGTGCTCACCCAACGCCTTCAACTGCGTGCTCCTGATGTTCCGCCGGATGGTTGATCGCACCTCGGAGGAAAGGCACGATCAACCATCGGCCGTTACTCGCTCTCCGATCCGGCGTTCGGCGCCCATTGCCGCACCGCCGCGGAGTCAGCTCACAAGTCCGTTATGTCCATCACGTAGTCGATGTAGTACTTCTGCTGCTGGCTCTCCAGGGGCAGGAGCAGATACAAGCCCGTCACGTCCTTTGGAACTACCTGGGTTGTCGTCCAAACTGCTTCGCCACCGGCCTTGGTGATCGGAACAATGGCCAGGTGAGGGGTCTGGTAGAAGCCGTACAGGATTCCGTCCGAACCGATCACGGGCGGGGTCCCGATGTGAACGTAGGCCTGATACTCGGTCGGGTTCGTGCTACGCCAGTCGAACTGGAGGCCCTCGTCGGTCCTCTTGGCATCGACCAGCGTCACGGTGCAGCCGTTGATCCCAACGAGCGCGTCCCCAACCTTGGACATCGGCAGGCCAGCGATCGTCTCGGCAATCGGATATGCGGTGTCGGTGACGATCTTGTCCAGCTGGACGGTCATCGTCTTGGACACCTGGCGATTCGGCAGGTAGTAGTTGTACGGCCCGGTGACGTAGCTGTAGGTGATGGAGAGAGTCTTCGCATCGGACTGGCTGACGCCCGCGCACTCGACGTACAGCGGCTGCGTAACCGGCGCGGAGGCCGAGCCCCCAGTGTAGCCCTTCATGACGAATCCGGGCGCCAGGTACCAGCCGGCGTTGTTCACGAAGACGGAAGTGCCCACGAAGACCGTGCCGCAATCCTGGCTGCCGCCGTCGGACTTCGTCACCGTAGCCCTGGAGGCACTGACGTCCATTGCCGACCACTTGTTCGTCTTGTTGACGATCGAGAGATCGACGTGGACTGCCCCGCCCGATTCCGAGACACCGTTGACGATTCCCGACCAGCCTTCGTCAAGGATGAAGGGGGTCGGCGTGCCGAACTCGATGGGGGGCACGATGTACTCGCACCCCGCGCTCGCGACGCCGAGGATGATGGCCGCTCCGAGTGCGGCCCACGCCGTCAGCTGACGATTCTTCTTCATTGCACTACACGCTCATCGGGATAATGGCTGCCAGCTTGCTGGTGACGAGCCAGTACGGGGCAGGTGCGTCGGTTCCACCGTCCACTGCGCCTACGGTCTTCTCCTGGTCGTTGTACTTGATGGTTATGTTGTACTCGTAGCACGCGGCGCACGGCGTGTGATGGGTGGTGTAGAACTCGTCGGTGAACCATCCGTAGCCCTCGATCGCCTCGAGAGCCGAGTCCAGCTTCTCGACCTCGATCTGAGCCTCCAGGATGTTGCCGTCGCCGTAGTCGCCGACGACTCGCCCGTCCGGGTAGATGGCGAAGATCTCTTCGATGCAGTAGCTGCCGCCATTGCGCTCGTAGATGACGACGGCGTCACTGTCGATCAACGTCTGGACCTGCTCAGGCCGCATCGGCTCTGGAGTGCAGGTCCGGGTCTGCTGCTTCGGGAAGATGAACGGAGCGGCGACGAACCACAATGACCCCAGCACGAGGATGGTGGCCAGGCCGACGCCGCCATAGCGGGCGGGCGTCGTCTTGTACCAGACGGTTGGCTTCTTCGGGATGCGCACTCCGGTGCGAGACCTAGCCACAGCCGCCTCATTCCAGGCGGAGACCAGGCTCTGGATCCCAAGGAAGAGCAACATCAGGGCGCCGATGAAGATGTAGGCGAAGTACGAAAGGAGATTCGCGTTGAGAACCAGGGCCTGGATCAGCGTGGTCAGAACCGCTCCGACCAGCGCTCCGATCATGTAGCCTTCGCCGCCGGTCAGAGCCACGCCGCCGATGACCACGGCCGCGATGACGGTCAGCTCGAACATCTCGCCGTGAGATCCGTGGCCGGAGCCCACATAGATGCTGAACAGGATGCCGCCCAGGGCAGCGCAGAACCCGCTCAGAGTGTAGACGCCGACCTTGGTCCGATTGACCGGCAGGCCCATCAGCCGCGACGACACCTCGTTGGCGCCGTTCTGGCCCCCGATCGAGTACACGGCCCGGCCGAAGCGAGTGTAGTGAAGGACGAACAGGCCGGCCGCGAAGAGGAGCAGGGCGACGGCCACCAGGTAGGTGATGTAGGGCCCGTCCCGCAGATACGGGTTCGGGTTCGAAACGTCGGACAGGAAGGGGATCAGGATCTTCGTCTGGCTCAATGTCGTGTAGGTCGTATCGCGGATCCTGACCTCCTGGTCGCTGATGACGTAGCACAAGCCGCGTGCCAGCCACAGCCCGGCCAGGGTGGCGATGAAGGGCTGCACCTTCAGATAGGTGATGAACAGCCCCTGCACCATGCCGAAGATGGTGCCCATGATCAGGACGATGACGAAGGCCACCCACGGGTTGAAGCCTTCGTTGACCAGCGACACCGCCACGACCGTGGACAGGGCGAGGATGCCGCTGACGGACAGGTCGATGCCGCCGGAGATGATCACGAAGGCCTCGCCGACGACGCACACGATGAGGAACGGCGCGGCGTCGAAGAGGTTGAAGAAAGCCTGCCAGTTGTCCATCGCGCCGAAGGCGATGAACCCCCAAGCGTAGACGGCGATGAACAGGGCGAACGTGGAGGCGAGCGGAACGAACTTGCGGTTTCGCTCGCCCGCGATCTCCCAGATCGCGCGCAGGGCGAGCCCTACTGTCCCAGGTCCAGGTGCGGCGGTCATCGCCCTGCCTCCTGAGGCGCGAGCCTCCTACTCACCAACCCCATGATGAAGGTCTGTGTCTGTTCCGCGTAGAGCAGGATGACGAGAATGACCACGATCGCCTTTACGGCGATGATCGCGCTCGCCGGCACGCCGAACGACAGCATTGACACCACTGTTGTCTGCAGGACCAGCGCCCCGATGGCGCTGCCGGCGAGAGAGAACTTCCCGCCTGCTCCAAGGAGCGTGCCGCCGATCACGACCGCCAGGATGGCGTCCAGCTCGGTGTACAGGCCGATGTTGTTGGCATCGGAGGTCCTGATGTTGGAGGCGATGATCAGGCCGGCGACACCGGCGCAGAACCCGCAGAAACCGTAGGCGAAGAGCTTGACGCGGCGCTCATGAAGGCCGCTGTAGAAGCTCGATCGGGCGTTGATGCCCACCGACTCGACATACAGGCCGATGGCCGTGCTGCGCGTCAGCAGCACAGACGCCAGGAGCACCGCTCCCGCTATGTACAGAGCGAAGGGGAGATTGAGGGGTAGACCGAAGGGCAGGATCACGAAGCCGTTGCCGATGTAGGCGTAGGTGTCGTTGAAGACGATGATCTGCATCGCGTTGGTGATGAGCTGGGCGATGCCGCGCCCGGCGATCATCAGAATCAGCGTGGCGACCATCGGCTGGATGCGCCCATAGGCCACCAGCATGCCGTTCCACAAACCGCACAGCGTGGCGATCAACAGCGGGACGATCACCACCAGGACGAGCGGCATCCAGGTGTACTGGGGATCGTTGATGAACTGACGAGGGTCGGCCAGGTTCATGCCCACGATCGTCGGGTTGATCATGATGCACGACACCGAGGAGGCGATCGCGATGATCGCGCCGACCGAGAGGTCCACGCCTCCGGTCGCAATCACCAGCGTCATGCCGATGGCCAGGATCATCGTCGGCGAGCCGTGCCACAGGATGTCGATGATGTGGCCGTAGAGATGCCCCTCCTTGAGCTCGAGCTCGAAGAACCCGGGAACCAAGAAGAAGTCCCCAACGAGAATGAACGCCAGGGCCAGAGTCGGCATGAAGAGCATGCTCTCGGTGAACCTGGACCACGCGGACCCGAAGCCGTTGTTCATGACAGCGTCCCTGCGATCGAATGCATGAGTCTCTTCTCGTCCACCTGACCGGCGAACTCATCGGCTTTGGCTCGGTCGCGCATCACGACCACTCGGTGACTGGTCCGGAGCACCTCGTCGAGCTCCGACGAGATGAACACGCAGGACTTGCCTTCGTCGGCCAAGTCGAGCACCAGCCGCTGGATATCCGCCTTCGTCCCGACGTCGATTCCGCGGGTGGGCTCGTCGAGGATCAGGACCTTAGGGTTCGCAGCCAGCCAGCGGGCGACGATCACCTTCTGCTGGTTGCCGCCGCTCAGGTTCTTGACCTTCTGATCCGGGCTGGGAGCGCTGATGCTGAGGAGCTTCATGTACTTGTCGGCGATCTCATACTGCTCCCTCGTCCCAATCCGGCTGAACCAGTACCTGCCTGCCTGCAGAGCCAGGATGATGTTCTCGCGGATGCTCAGCTCGCCGATGATGCCCTCGACCTTCCGATCTTCGGGGCAGAGAGCGACTCCGCGGCGAATGGAGGCACTGGGCGAGAACGACCTGATCGGCTTGCCGTTCATGCGGGCAGTGCCCGTGTCCGGCTTGTCGACCCCAAACAGCAGCCTGGCGACCTCGGTGCGACCCGAGCCGAGGATGCCTGCCAGCCCGACGACCTCCCCCTTGTGGAGCGTCAGGTCCAGGGGCTCGAGCGCGCCGGACAGGCCCAGCTGCTCGGCTTCGAGCAGGGGCTCCGTCCCGATACGCTTGCTGCTCTCCATCTTGTGAGCCGTCATGTCGTCGAGGGCAGCGAGGCTGCGTCCGAGCATCAGCCGGATCAGATCGAGCCGCGACAGCGACTTGGTGGCGTAGGTGCCGACCAGTGCGCCGTTCCGCAGAACGGTCACGCGATCCGAGACCTGGAAGACCTGGTCGAGGAAGTGGGTGATGAAGATGATCGCGATCCCCTCATCCCGCAGCTTCCGCATGACCTCGAAGAGCTGCGCCGTCTCAGTGATGGTGAGGCTCGACGTGGGCTCGTCCAGGATGAGGACCCGGGCGTTGGAGATGGATAGCGCTCGGGCGATGGCGACCATCTGCTGAATCGCGATCGAGTACGAGCCGAGGGGCTGGGTCACGTCGATGTCGAGGCCCAGGTCCCGCATGAAGGTCTTGGCTCTGCGGTTGAGCTCCCCCCACCTGATCGCGAAGTGCAGCCGCTCCGGCTGCCGGCCGATGAGAAGGTTCTCAGCCACCGTCAGGTTCGGGCAGAGATTGATCTCCTGGTAGACGGTGCTGATACCGAGCTCCTGCGCATGGAGCGGAGAGCGGACCGTAACCATGCGGCCATCGAACTCGATGTTCCCGCTGTCGGCGCGGTCGGCCCCGGTGAGGATCTTGATAAGGGTCGACTTGCCCGCCCCGTTTTCGCCGACAAGGGCATGGATCTCACCTCGAGCCAGAGAGAAGGCCACGTTGTCGAGCGCATGTACTCCGGGGAAGCTCTTGTCGATGCCCGTCATGACGACGATATCGTTGCTGGGGTCCGGCATGAGTCACCTCTGTCGCAACTACCCCGCGCCCATTCCTGGTGGGCATCGGGAGCGACGATCATTCTCGACCATTGCGGGCATGACAGGGGCTCTGCGATGCAGTCGATCGTGGCCCCGACCGCGCCCGTCTCTTGAGGGCGGCGTGCCCTGTCTCCAGGGCTTGAGATTGGCGAAGGGGGAGCAGGGTTGCGTGGCTCCCCCTTCGCCCGGGACTACTAGTACTTGCGGGTGTCGAGGATCTTCTGAAGCTCGTCCGCGCCCTGGGAGGCGAAGAACTCGCCCTCCTCCGACGGGACCCACTTCGGGGTGCCCTCAACGCCGTTCAGGCCGTCAAGAGCGGCCTTGTAGACCTGCGGGGCCAGGAGCGGGTTGCACTCGATGTCCGCACCCAGCTGACCCGAGATGAGGTACTTGAAGCCGTTGGCCGTGGCGTCGACGCCGACGAAGAAGATGTCCTCGCCGGGCTTGAGGCCGCCGGCCTCGGAGGCCTGGATGGCTGCGATGGCGAGCTCGTCGTTGTGGCCGAACACGCCGTTGATGTTGTCGTACTTCTTCAGGAAGGCTTCCATGATCGACTTGCCGACCGTGGGATCCCACCCGGCAGCGTACTGGCTGTCGAGGACGGTGATGCCGCAGGCGCCCATGGCCTCGCGGAAGCCCTGGCCGCGGTCAACGGCGGCTGAAGCGCCCTGGTCGCCGCCGATCTCGACGACATTCTTGTCAGTCGAGTTCTCGAGCAGCGTGCACATCGCGGCCGCAGCCTTCTGGCCTTCCTGGTTGAAGTCCGACCCGATGTACGTGTAGTACAGGCTCGAGTCGGCGTCGATGCGGCGGTCCTCGAGAACGACGACCTTGCCCGCGGCCTTGGCGGCCTTGAGCACATCGTCATACCCGGTGATGTCCACCGCGGCCAGGATGATCACGTTGACTTCGTCGTCCTGGATGAACTGGTTGAAGGCCGTGATCTGGTTCTCGATCTTGTTCTGGGAATCGTAGAACTTGAGGGTGATGCCGAGCGAGTCCGCAGTCTCCTTGAAGGAGGAGGTGTTGGCCGCTCGCCAACCGCTCTCGGACCCGGTCTGGATGAACCCAACGACCATGTCCGTGTATTCGTAGGTCTTCGCAGCCTGGCTCTGAGGGGCCTCGGTGGCCTGAGGGGCCTCGGTGGCCTCAGTGCTCGAGCAGGCGCCCAGCGTCGCGACGATGGCGAACGCAGCAGCAATCCGGAGCATTCGATTCATGTTTGCCTGTCTCCGTGTCTTCTTCCGGCCTTGGGCCTTGCGAAACTGGTCCGGGGGTGCGGTTCTCCCGCATCGCTGGTCGTCACAGCCCCCGGCTTGCGCCAGCTTCTACCTCGCTGTCAGTTGGCTCGTGACGCCATCCACACCTCCTCCGAGCCGGCCGATCAGCCAGTGGCCTGGCCCATCAACAAACCCGGTCGCCTCCCTTGGCCTTCCTTCCGGTTGGCCTTCCTTCTGGCCTCTCCTAGGGCAAGTGCTCGGCCGCTGCGCTCGAGGTGCAGGGCCATCTCAGTCGCAGACGGACTCCTATGACGATTCCCGTGCAGCCGTCTCTTCCGCCGGGATCACAGCTGAAGCCTCCGGGCTCTGTGTCACGCCATCCGCCGGACGGCAGTGGCCTGGGGTCAACCCGCGTGACCGAGCCGGGCTTCGACCTCCTCTGCGGAGGGTCGACTTCCTGGGCTCTCTTTGCCCTTCTCTCCTTGCGTGCCTGCCAACCCGGTGTTATCGTTCCCGTTATCGGTCACGGTAACGGTAACGGCGGCACCTTACACGACCGGGCAATCGGAGTCAATAGGCGAAGCCAGGTTCAGGCGATTTCCAGCGCTGGTGCTACCGTTGCCGCGCTGGCAGCGAGGAGGAACCGCACCGTGGCCCCAGCGAAGCGCCTTACGATCCGCGACATCGCGGCCGCAGCAGGCGTCTCCACGCAGACGGTATCGCGTGTCCTGAACAACCGGCCGGATGTCTCAGATGAGACGGCCGAGCGCGTGCGCCGGGTCATCCAGGAGACGGGCTACGCCCCCAACATGCTGGCCAGGAGCCTGACCCAGGGCCGGAGCCATGTCCTGGGCGTGGTCGCCTACGGGCTGCACTACTTCGGGCCGTCTCAGGTCCTGATGGCCATCGAGCGCCAGGCCGCCGAGATGGGCTACGCCATCATGCTGAATCTCATCCTCCAGCCCGGGACTGCCGCCGTCGAGCACCTGCTGGACGGGTTCACGGCCCGGCGGGTGGATGGTGTCATCTGGGCGATCCCCGAGGTCGGCGACAACAGGAGCGTGCTGCAGAGCCGCGTTGCCGACCTGCCGCTGCCGGTGATCATCGTGGGTGGCAGCACCGGGCGGCCCTGCCTGGCCTCGATCGCGATCGACAACGCCGCCATCGGCCGTCTGGCGGCCGAGCATCTCATCGGTGGCGGCGCCAGGCACGTGGGAATCATCACCGGGCCCATGAGCTGGTGGGAGGCGCGGCAGCGCCTGGAGGGCTGGCGCCAGACGATGGTCGCCCACGGCCGCACGATCGAGGACTGCCTGGTCGTCGAGGGTGACTGGACAGTCTCCAGCGGTGAGAGGGCCTTCAACCAGATCATCGACGTTTGTCCGGACATAGACGCCATCTACGCCAGCAACGACCAGATGGCACTGGGCGTCCTCCACGCGGCTCTGTGCCGGGGCATGCGCGTCCCGGAGGACCTGGCGGTGATCGGAACGGACAACACCGCCGAAGGCAGCCACTACTGGCCGCCCCTGAGCACAGTCGACCAGCCGCTCGGCCTGGCCGGCGAGATGGCCGTGAAGGCGATCGACGGCCTGATCGCCAGCTCGCGCACCATCCGTCGGGCGGCCGACGTCGCGCCCGAGATGACGCTGCTCGAGCCGGAGCTGATCGTGCGCCAGAGCACCCGGCCGGTGATGGCGAGCGCGACCCCCGACGTGGCGCCGGCGTCCGGTCATGGCGAGCCGATGTCCTCCAGGGTCCCGACGAGCTGACGAATCCCGGGCCTCGCCGAGGCTCGACTGATCCGCTCCTGCCCCCGAAACGTAAGTTCGTTGACAGCCCGGGGCGCCGATCCTAGACTCCCCCAGGGCTGCCGATCGGCAGCAGCAGCACGAGGTGCGCTTTCAGTGGACGGAACTATCCGCACGGCTGCGGCAGGGACCGCTGGCGTGAGCAGCGGCACTGCTGCGCGCGGGAGATCTGTGCCCATCGAGAGCTAGCCGGGGCGGCGTAGCCGCCGGACGAACCTCAGAGCCGTGGGCCAGATCGGGCCCCCGGCTCTTTTGATGCCCGACACGGCGCCCAAAGGCGCTTTGCCCCACGGGCAAGCCGCGAGCCCATTCCCCTTCCCTACCCCCCGGCTCGCGGCGAGAGACCGCGAGCCTCACCCGAGGAACAGCAATGAGCATCGCGGTCCTGGACACGAACACGCCGGCCCACGGTTCCACCGTAGCGCCGGTACTCGAATCGGCAGCCAGCGCAGCCCGCCCGGCCGGCCCCGCGGCTCTGGTCGTGGACCGAGTCACCAAACGCTTCCGCGTGAACCGCCGCAAGCCGCCGGTCACGGCCGTGGACGACATCTCGCTGGAGATCCAGCGCGGCGAGATCTACGGCCTGCTCGGCGCCAACGGCAGCGGCAAATCCACGCTCATCCGGCTCGTCAGCGGGCTCCTGTCGCTCGACGCCGGCCGGGTCGAGGTCTTCGGCCACGACCTGGTCCGCGAGGAGATGGCGGTCAAGCGGCTCATCAACCGGGTCAGCGTCGACGCCGCCTTCTTCAAGAAGCTCTCACCGGCCGAGAACCTCTCCTTCGCGGCCCGCCTCTACGGCCTGGATGCCCGTGATGCACGGCGCAGGTCGATCGAGATCATGGCCCGCCTGGGCATCGGCGAGAAACGGCTCGGCCGCCCCGTCGAGGAGATGAGCCGGGGCATGCAGCAGAAGGTGGCCATCGCGCGAGCGATCCTGACCAGCCCCACGCTGCTGCTCCTGGACGAGCCGACGACCGGCCTCGACCCACGCTCCAAGCTGGACGTCCAGACGTTCGTCGAGGAGCTCAGGGCCGAGCACGACGCCACGATTCTGCTGACGACGCACGACCTGGCCGAGGCCGAAAGGCTGTGCGGGCGGATCGGGATCCTGGCCGGCGGACGGCTGACCGTGGAGGACACCCCCGAGCGCCTGAAGGCCCGGGTGGCCCTCGACCACGACCTGCCACCGACGCTAGAGAACGTGTTCATGCAGTACACCGGCCGCTCCCTGGACGACGACGTCGAGGAGGGCGAAACCGACCCGGATGACTAGACGGAGACCTCAAGTGATCACGCTACCGCGAGACGCACGCGCCAGCTTCGCGTTCGTCGAGCGCAACTTCAACCTGACGAAGCGCTACTGGGGCTGGGAGGTCGCATTCCTGGTCTACGCCATCGCCGGCTCGCTGTCGGTCTCGCTGATCGGGCAATCGATCGGCGACCGGCGGCTGCTCATGTCCCTGGTCGTCGGCGCCGTCTTCTGGAACTACCTGTCAGTGGTGTTCCAGTCGATCGGCGACACGATCACCTGGGAACGCTGGGAAGGCACCCTCGAGTACACGATGATGGCTCCCGTTCGGCGTTCGGTTCAGCTGCTCGGCTCGGCGTTCTACGCCGTGCTGTACGGCCTGGCCCACACGACGGTACTGCTCATCGTGCTCGCCCTGTTCTTCTCACTGGACCTGGGCCACGCCAATTTCGGCGCGGCCGCGGTCTTCATGGTGGTCGGGTCGGCCAGCCTGATCGGCATCGGCATGCTGGCCGCGATCCTGCCGATGATGTCGGTGGAGCGCGGCTCGCAGATGGTCTTCGTCCTGCAGTCGTGCCTGCTGCTCATCAGCGGCGTGTACTACTCGGTCGACATCCTGCCCGGCTGGATGCAGGTCCTGTCGCGCGTCTCGCCGGCAACGTACGTCCTGGACGCGGTGCGCAAGGCCCTGATCGACGGTGCGCCGATCGACACGCTCCTGCCGGATCTGTGGCCCCTCCTGATAATGGCCGTGGTCTTCATCCCGGCTGGCATCTGGGGCTTCGGCCGCGCCGAGCGCTACGCCAAGCGAACCGGCAAGCTGAAGCGGGTGGGCTGACGTGACACACAGATCCGAACGCACCATGGACATCGAGCCGCTGGGCGGCTCTCAACTCGGGGCCATGGCGGCCCTCGTGGAGCACGAGTACGCCCGGTTGAGGGAAGAGGTGCCGGTGCTCCCGGCCGACGCGCTCTCCCCCGCCCGGGTCATGCCCCTGCTCGAGTATGCGGCCGGCAGGGCTCCAGGGGTCGCAGTCACCCGGGACGGCGAGCTGGCCGGCGGAATCGTGGGCCTGGAGATCCCCGGCCTGCTCGGGCCTGGGACCGCGGCCCTCGTCCCGGACTGGGCCTGCGCTTTGGCCGGCTCCGACCGCGTCCGGACCCTGAACAGCCTGTACGGCTCGATCGCGGCCGAATGGGTCGGCCGGGGCCTGGGCGTCCACTGCTTCGTCGTCTCCTCGGCCGACGCCGAGCTGATCGATGCCCTGACCTGGCTCGGATTCGGCCGGCACCTCGTGGATGCCGTGCGCGACCTCGAGCCCAGGCCGGCCGCGGTGCCATCCGGCGTCACGATCGGCCCCGCAACGGCCGCGGACCTCGATGCCCTTACGCCGCTGGTCCTGGCCTACTACGCCTATTACGCGAAGTCGCCAACCTTCCTGGTCTTCGGCGACGACGAAGCGCCCGAGGCCGAGATGTCTCGCTGGCTAACGACGCCGGGCGAGTTCGTGTGGACGGCCCGCACGACGGACCGCGTCCTGTCGTTCCTGTACCTGCATCGTCCCGGGCCGGACATCTGCCTGCCCCTCCAGGACGAAGGCACGATCAGCATCGGAGGTGCGTTCACAGTCCCCGAGGCCAGGGGCTCAGGAGTCGGCGCCGCCGTGCTAGAAGCCGCGGTCGAGTGGGCGCGGACTGCCGGCTACAAGAGGATGAGCGTGGACTTTGAGACGGCCAACGTGGGGGCCAGGCGGTTCTGGCTGCGGGCGTTCCTGCCGGTATGCGTGTCGCTGGTGCGCCGTATAGACGGTCGCCTCGTCCCGGCGGAGGCAACCCGATGACGGCCGCCGAGCTGACCCAGTGGGGCTGGGACGAATCCTGGGCCGCCGCCCTGGACGCCCTGAACGCCCCGGAGCTGATCGCGGCTCGCGTCATCGCCCAGCATCGCGGTCTGTGGCTGGCGATCACGCCCGACGGCGAATCCCAGGCGCTTCCGACCGGCCGCTTCCGCCATCAAGCCGGCGAAGGCGAGCTGCCGGCGGTCGGCGACTGGGTCGGCGGGCTCCCCTCCCCTCACGGCGGCGAGTTCCGCATCGACGCCGTCCTGCCGCGCCGCTCGGCCTTCCGTCGGCGGGCGGCAGGCTCGCGCGTGTCAGTCCAGATCGTGGCCGCCAACGTGGACACGCTGTTCGTGGCGACGTCTCTCAACGCGGACCTCAACGCCCGCCGCCTGGAGCGCTACGTGACGATGGCCCGCGAGTCGGGCGCCGAGCCGGTGGTGCTCCTGACCAAGGCCGATCTCGTCGAGGGAGCCCGGCAGACGGCCGACCGGATTTCGGCTCAGCTTCGGGTGGAGACGATCGCCCTCAGCCCCAGAACGGGCGCCGGCGTGGACTCGGTCACCCGCTGGTTCGTCCCCGGCCGAACGCTGGCGCTGGTGGGCTCGTCGGGCGTCGGCAAGTCGACGCTCTTGAACCGCCTGGCCGGCGAGAAGCTGATGGTCACAAAAGAGATCCGCGACGACGACTCGCGCGGCCGCCACACCACAACCCATCGCGAGCTGTTCCGGCTGCCCGGTGGGGCACTGATGCTCGACACGCCGGGCATGCGCGAGCTGGGCCTGTGGGACGCGGACGAAGGGCTGGACGAGACTTTCGCCGAGATTGCCGAACTGGCCACCCGCTGCCGCTTCGCGGATTGCAGCCACCAGGCGGAGCCGGGTTGCGCCGTGACCGCGGCCGTCGAAGACGGCCGCCTGGACCCGAAACGCCTGCGCAGCTACCGCCGCCTGGCGCGAGAGTTGGAGGACCAGCCGACCCCGCAGGAGCGCCGCGCCCGTGACCGCCAGTTCGGCAAGATGGTCCGCAGGGTCTCGGAGGACACTATGGCGCGCAAGTCGTACCGGGAGTGACGCCGAGGCGCCTCAGGGCCAGTACAGGAACGATGTCAAACCGGGAAAGAGGACGCGCTCATCGAGCAGGCTAGCTGCCAGGTGGCCGCAGTCGCTGGGCCTGGATCCCATTGGCGTGAGCGCACCGGTCCCGGGATCGTAGAGTCCAGTGTCGACGCCGGCCTGTTGCTCGCCCGCCATGACCAGGATCCGACCATCGGCAAGAGGCGCCAGGTAGGCCGGAGAAGCCCACTCCGCCCACTCTATGGCCGCGAACACTCCTGTGGCAGGGTCGTACTCTTCTGCCGACGATGCTCCCCATCCGCCCGCCACAAGGACGCGACCGTCCCTCAGCAGCACAGCCGCGGGAGAGGGACGAGCCGTGCTCGTGGAGCCTGTCGGCGTGAACCGTCCGGTTGCAGGGTCGTAGAGCTCGGCCGAGGCTTCCTGCGAGCCCCCGCCCTCGACAGAACCGCCGACGACCAGCACCCGCCCACTATTCAGAAACACGGCCTCGTGGCCCCATCGAGCCACCGCCATCGAGCCCGTCGGTGCGAACTCCCCCGTCGTCGGGTCGTAGAGCTCGGCCGACGACAGATCCTTCCATTCCCAGACGGTCGCGTCCTCGG
>Ga0307422_1001075_pt1 | contig 14355 bp, 8 predicted proteins | sample SalMarWE160290MG_FD_202153 | JGI IMG/M metagenome (GOLD analysis project Ga0307422, IMG submission 202153) | Salt marsh sediment microbial communities from the Plum Island Ecosystem LTER, Massachusetts, United States - WE1602-90 | ecosystem: Environmental > Aquatic > Marine > Intertidal zone >...
TCCTGCTTGGCGGCTTTGATCTGCGCCCACCGATGACGGACGGACAGTCCTGCGGATATCAGGATCGCAAGCAGGAGAGACATTCCAATAGCAGTCCATCGGACGGTTCCCACCCAGTTGCCGATCGACGTCATGAGCGTCATATGGGCCAGCATCATTCCGAAGGCCAATCCAACGGCGGATAGCATGACCTTCCAGAGCCTTATTGTGGTTGTCAATGCCGGCACGGTCAAACGCGAGCTGCCGACCATGAGTACAAGCGCTGTCATTGCGGGTCCAAAACGCGCGTTCATAGCCGTGATATGGGGATACAGAAAAAGGCCGGCCACATCCAGCGCCCAAACCAGACTGCCTATGCAGAGGGAGGTCCTTGCAATCATAACCTTTCGTTCAGATGCCTCGAGCATCAGCGCCGTGCGCTCCACCATGTGCCGGCCGGCATGCACGACCAGGAAAGCAAAGGCCAAAAAAAGGAATAGAGAAATGCTGGGAGGGAAGGAGAACCATATCCAGCCGTAAACGACAAGAGCATCAGCAGACATATCGCATCACCGGGGGAAAAGACGACAGTGAATCGATTTTCTAAATCTTGTTATCGACATGGAGCTGATTTACATTATGGCAATGTTCCCGCAGGGGATATTTCAAGCTGCCGGCGCTCGGTTCCTTTGTTTAATCGCTAAATAAGTAATATCCTATTATTTATGAATGGCTTCCCAGGTGCCGGCCGGTTTTAAACAAGCAAGGGCTGCGAATGATCGGCTATAATACACACAGTCTATAACCTATTTGGAGGCGGAGCGTCCGTATGAAAATTCGTCTTGGGATCAGCACGTGCTTATTGGGGAGACCTGTTCGCTATGATGGCGGGCACAAGCTGGACCGTTTCCTGACCGAAACTCTGGGACAGTACGTGGAGTACGTTCCCGTCTGTCCGGAGGTCGAATGCGGCATGCCGGTGCCGAGAGAGCCGATGCATCTTGAAGGAGAAATAGAATCCCCGCGCCTCGTTACTATAAAAACTGGAATAGATAAAACCGTTCAAATGAAATCGTGGGCCGCAAAAAGATTGATTGAGCTGGAGAAGGAGGGGTTGATGGGATTCATTTTCAAGAGCGATTCTCCAAGCAGCGGCATGGAGCGCGTGAAAGTTTACAAAGGAAAGAACATATCTGCGCGGAAAGGAGTCGGCATCTTCGCCGGGATGTTTATGGCGCATTTTCCGTTTCTGCCGGTGGAAGAAGAGGGTCGGCTCCACGATCCGGGGCTGCGGGAGAATTTCATCGAGCGTGTCTTTTCACTCGCGCGATGGAGGGAGCTTATGCAGGGAAAAGGGAACCTCGGCGCCCTTGTCGAATTTCACGCGAAACACAAGTTTCTTATCCTGTCTCATAGCGCCAGGCACTATTATGAAATGGGAAAGCTCGTTGCCGGAGCCAAAAAGTTTCCAATTAGATCCATTCTTGAAGAGTATCAGAAGCAATTCATGGAAGCGCTGAAACTCAAAGCAACGCCAAAGAAACACGCGAACGTTCTCATGCATATGGCCGGATACTTTAAGAATGAACTCTCTTCCGATGAGAAAGCAGAACTGCTTGGGATCATTGAGCAATATCGAAGAGAACTCGTTCCTCTGATTGTCCCCATTACCCTCGTCAACCATTATGTGCGCAAATACAACCAGCCGTATCTGAGGGGGCAATACTACATCCATCCGCATCCGATTGAGATGCGCTTGCGCAATCATGTATAACGCTTCCTGTCTACGCCGCCTCGCTACGAATCCTCATGAATCATCCGGGTTAAAGCGGCGGTATGCGACGCCGATTCACAGGGGAAAATAAACGCAGCTACCGCAATGATTCCAACAGCGAGCGAATTCTTATTCTGCCCCCGATGAACTTTCTGCTGTTTGGGCAATGCCGCGCAGCATTCCGGAAAACACCAATTGGTGCAGCGGGTATAGAGAATACCAGTAAAGCAGCCCTCGTAAACCTAAAGGATCGAAAATGGCTGTTTGACGGATATCAGAACCGTTTTCATCCTCTGTAACTTCGAATTCCAGCCAGGCGCGACCGGGCAGGTTCATTTCCGCTGTCATCAGCAGGCGATGCTCTGGTTCAAACGCTTCGACACGCCAGCAGTCGACTGTGTCGCCGACTTTTAACTGATCGCTGCTGCGCCTTCCGCGTCGCATGCCGGCGCCGCCCATGAGCAAGTCTATCCAGCCGCGGAGGCTCCAAAGCGCGTTGCCGTAGTACCAGCCTGTCGAACCGCCAATGCGCCGGATGGGGGCAAAAGCGACTCGGGCCGGAACAGGCACATGAATCTTCCGAGAATCGATGAGGCGGTTGCCGAAACGCACGCCGCCCCATCGAGGAACCGGCCCAGAAGACGAAAGCGCGCCCGACCAATGGGTTTCTGAATATTCGCGGTCCTCATTCCGAAGCGCATGCGCAATCGCTTCGTGTACGCCTATGGGGTGTATGGGAAATTCCCGCGCCGCAGCGTCGTCCTGAACAACCGTGGTATGCCGAATACTGTCGATCAGTTTTCGGCCGACGCGGGCGTACAGAGGCGTAACCAGCCCCAGCCACAAGCTTGACAGGCCGGGCGTAAGGACGGGCACTGAAATCATGAATCGCCGCAAACCTCGCTGGCGCGCGTATTCGCGCATTAAATCTCCGTAGGATACCCGGTCTGGCCCGCCGATTTCATATATCCTGGATCCGTCGACGGGCAAATCCAGAGCGGCGCGCAAATATTGAAGCACATCGTCAATGGCAATGGGTTGAGCGAGAACCTTGACCCAGCGCGGGGTGATCATTATCGGGAGGCGTTCTGTCAGAGCCCGAATCATTTCAAACGAGAGGCTGCCGGATCCCAGAACAATCGAGGCTCGGAACTCTATGACGGATATCCCCGATGCGCGCAGGATTTCGCCAACCTCCCGGCGGCTTCGCAAATGAGGGGACAGCTTGGCCCGCCGGCTCCCCAATCCCCCGAGGTATACGATCTTCTGAATCCCTTCAGCACGCGCTGCGGCGGCGAAGTTTTCAGCTGCTTCGCGGTCTGTTTCCTCAAAGCCGCGAGCCGTTCCCATGGAATGCACCAGATAATAGGCTGTATGCACGCCGGTCATAGCATGTTTGAGGGAGTCGGCATTCAGCAAATCGCCGGCGACGATATCCGTTTCGGATCCGGCACGGCCGCGAAGAAATTCAGGCCGCCGGACAATGCATCGGACCGGCTGTTTTTCGGCCTCAAACCGCTTAAGAAGGCGTCCGCCGATATAGCCCGTGGCACCGGGAAATGACCTTGCGTGTTTTTTGCATTTAACAGTCATTATCGTTCGTCGGTTGATTTTTTCCAAGTATAGCGGCATTTAAGTCTCTTAGGAAGGTGGCGTACTATTTTGAAAAAAGGAGAGACTATGCGCAGGAGCCTGAAACTAATGCTGGTGATATTTTTTGTTTGGACTTCCGCAAGGGGAATGGAAGGCGCCGACGATGGAAAATTCAGCATGGAATTCGAATTCAGCCCCGCTTGGCAGAGCAGAAATGACGCTCGCATCCCTAATTCCACGGGAACGAAGTTCTCGCTGCGCGACATACAGGGATCAGGGCCTTTCTTAGGAGGGCGGATTATTTTATTCTTTGCACTGACCCCGAAGAATGAAATCGGCCTTCTTGCCGCTCCGCTTACGATAACGGAAACGGGAGAATTAAAGGAGCCGATCTTTTTCGCCGGTCAATCCTTTGCCGCGGGTCCGGCCGTCAAGGCGATCTATCAGTTCAATTCTTACCGGTTGACCTATCGCTACCGCATCTATGAAGGAGACCGCTGGACATGGAAACTCGGAGTAACAGGCAAAATCCGCGACGCAAAAATCGAGCTGCGCGATGGGACAACATCTGCGGCGGATGACGACCTCGGTTTTGTTCCCCTTCTGCACATCGACGGCCAATGCCGCCTTTCTGAAAAATGGCGGTTTCAAGTGAATATGGATGGTCTTGCAGCGCCTCAGGGGCGCGCGTTCGACATTGCTCTCAAGGCAAGATACCGGTTTTCAAAGAGATGGGATGTTGCATTTGGATATCGCGTTCTGGAGGGCGGCGCAGACGTCGATCGGGTTTATACATTCGCATGGCTGCACTATGCCGCGGCTTCACTGGCGTTGCGGTTCTAAATGCGCAAGGGCTTTGCCCTTGATATCCCGCCAAAAAACAGCGGGATAGGGAAGCCGGAATGGCTCTTGCATATTTTCGACACAGGGGCCCATTTCTACCCAAGCGGCAATGCATGGAGTCGATTTTTGATTGTTTATTGAATACTTTGGAGGCGTTTGAGCGCGGATGATTAGCGATCGGTGTTATTGCTGCGGTCGCTGCCTGAGGATGGTTTGATGTCGATGCCGTAGCGTTTGATTTTTGCGATGAGGGAAACGCGGGAAATGCCGAGGATTTCAGCGGCCGCCGTCCGGTTGCCTTCCGTCAGTTCCAGAATGTGCCGGATATGTTCCGCTTCGATCTCGCTGATGGTCTTGCGCTCCGCCGGAGGCACCGATGAAACCCGGGATTTGCTGACCGCATTCATCACGTAGCGGGGCAAGGAACGGCGCGTCAGGGTCCTGCCGGTCTCAACCACAACCGCTTCGGCGATAATATTGTCGAGTTCGCGCACATTGCCCGGATAGTCGTACATCTCCAGAAGATCGATGACATCCTGCTCAATCAATGAAATCGCTTTGGAATTGGTCCGGTTGTGCTTTTCCAGAAAACAATTTGCCAAGAGCTCGATATCGCCTTCGCGATCTCTTAAAGGCGGCAGGAAAACCGAGCAGATATTCAGCCTGTAGTAAAGATCGCGCCGGAACCGGCCTTTCTCGATCTCGCCGGCAAGATCCTTGTTGGTACAGGCAATGATGCGGACATCCGAACCGCGCCGCTCGGTTGAGCCCACTCGGAAATATTCCCCCTCCTGCAGGACACGCAGTAATTTGGACTGCACCGGCAGTTCCAATTCGCCGATTTCGTCGAGCAACAGGGTGCCTCCGTCCGCTTTTTCGAAGAAGCCGGCCTTGCTCTGCGTCGCGCCGGTAAAGGCTCCCCTTTCATGGCCGAAGAATTCCGATGAGAAAAGTTCCGAGGCGAATGTCCCGGCATTGACGGCGATAAACGGTTTGTCGCGCCGCTTGCTGATCTGATGAATGGCTCTCGCCACAAGCTCCTTGCCGGTGCCGCTCTCCCCCCAAATCAGGACGTAGTTGTCGCTTTCCGCAATCTGATCCACCCGCTGCAGCACTCGGAGCAGGTTCTTATTTTGCGTCATGATGGATTTAAAGGCCTCTTTGTGGCGCAGGCCTTCCAGGTACATCTGGTCCCGCAATTTCGAGAGCTCGCCTCGCAGCTGCGATCGCTCCAGGGCCCGTTCCAAAATAATGAGCAGGCGGTTTTCGTCGACCGGTTTGCACAGGTAATCGTAGGCTCCGGCTTTCATCGATTCGACGGCGAGCTGCACATCCTCCACGCCCGTAATTACGATCACCTCGATTCCCGGGTGTTTCTTCTTCACATATTCCAGCACTTCGCGGCCGTGCACGACGGGCATATCCATATCCAGCAGAATGGCGTCAAAGCCGCCGCTGTCAATAAGGTCGAAAGCCTTGGTGCTGTCGCTCAGGACAGAAACGTCGTAGCGCTGCGTCTGCGAAAGAAGGATCATGAAATAGTTAAGGACGGCGACATCATCGTCGACTACAAGCACGCGGTTCATGTTTCACTCCTTGCCGCCGGGAAATGATATCGCAAGGTCGTGCCCTCTCCCAATTGTGAATCTATATCGATGCATCCCTTATGATCCGTAATGATGCCGTAAACCACGGAGAGGCCGAGCCCCATGCCGCCTGTTTTCTGCTTGGTCGTGAAAAAAGGATCGAACAGCCTCTTTTTGACTTCTTCGGTCATGCCGGGACCGTTGTCGGAAATGCAAATAGTGATCCGGTTCCCGTTTTCCTCTTTGATGGTTTTCACGCCGATCGTGCCGTCCTGCCGGTCTCCGAGCGCTTCCGCAGCATTAATCAGATTTGCGACAATCACCTGCTCGATTTTTCCGCTGCTCCCTTTGATTTTCGGAAGATCCGGATCCAGATCGCAGACGATTTTATGGCGTTTGATCTTGTTGTGAACCAGGCGAAGACTGGCCTGGATCGCATCGTTGACATCGATCAGATCATCTAAGGCCCCCTCTTCGGCGCGCGCAAACTTCTTAAGATCTCTCACGATGTCCGTGATGCGTACGGTGCCGTTTGACAGATCCTTAAGCAGAGTGTCGATATGCTGCCGGAAAACCGGATAGTCCAACCGGGCGACCTTGAAATCCGGATTCTGTTCCACATACCGGTCCATCACCGGAAGCATGCATTCCATCGCCTCGGTCACGATGCGGATGTTTCCCTGAATGAATTGAATCGGATTGTTGATTTCGTGCGCCACGCCCGCCGAAAGCCTGCCCAGCGAAGCCAGCTTCTCTGATTGGCAGAGCTGCTGTTGCTTTTCGCGAAGCTCCTTGTTTGCCTGCTCGAGGGCCAGCGATTTCTTCTGGAGCATGCTTCTTGCCTGCATGAGAATGGATTCACGGTCGCGCAGATCCTGCATGACCGCGGAACTCATATAAATGGTGCTGCTGATCAACACCAGCAGCGTCATGCTGATCCCCAGGATATGCCAGGGATTCTGATAGTTCGGACCTATCCCTATAATGGCGTAATGCGGAAGCGTTCCCGTATATTCCAGCAAAACGATAGACAGGAAAAGAAGATAGGCAAAAACTCCCTGCGCCCAGATCTGTCGGCGCCGGAGCATCAGGCTGCCGATGATGATGTGCAGCAGGTATACAAATATGAAGGGATTCTCTATCCCGCCGCTGTAGTGAAGGATGATGGTGAGCGAAATGTAATCCAGAGAAATCTGAAGGTTGGCTACTTCCTGGATCCTTTTGCGATCGCGGACTCCTCTTCCTTCAATAACGCGATGGCGCAGATAAAAGCCGAGATTGTAGAGAAGAATAAAACAACCTACGGCGAGGATCTTGTTGTACGGGAGCTGCATCTCAAACAGACGGCCCGTGATCAGGCCCATCATAAGACCCGCAAGAAAAGCCCAGCGGATTTTGATGAACCACCCCAGCCTTGTGAACAGTTCCTCTTCGTTGAAAAGCTGTTCCATATAAAGGGGATTCCCTCCCCGAAGAAATCAAATAATATGTAAAAGCCCGGTTTGATGCCACCCCAATTGCCGCGTGAAACCAAGCTCCATGAAAAAGCAATTTAACGGCAGATGGATGCCGATCATTTTACCTATTGCCCTTAATCGACTATTCATGAAGCCCATACTGCGCCTCTCCTCCGGGAATCCTCATGAGTCATCCGGGTTAAGCCGTCCAGCTTCTTTTCCAGAATCCCGTCCATTGAAGCATAAGGGAAAATATTGGCCGTCGCAGCGGTCGAATCAATCCGCAGCGGCACATAGGATCCGCCATGTACGGCTCTGCCCCGCCACACGGCCCCCGCGATCCGCAGATTTTCCAGATCCGACAGGCTGATTCCCATCGCTGAAGCCAGCAGAGCCCGGATTGCCGCCGGATCGGCGGATTGGATCGGACGGCCGAGCGCATTTGCCAACTTTGCAAGAATCTCTATGTTGGCGAGGCCCGCCGGCGGGCGGCTTGCTTGGCGCGCTTCGACGATTCGCCCGTCGAAGCTCATGATCGTCCCCTCCGATTCGACGAGCGTCGCGGCCGGAAGGACCACGTCCGCTTTTCGCGCCGTTTCCGTCATAAAATGATCCACGACCACGGACGATCCGATTCCGGACAGTTCCCGCGCGGCGCGATAATCGCCGAACGGATTCTCAAACATGATGAGCGCCGCTCTGATCTTCTCGATATGAAGCGGATTATCGATGCCGGCAAATTTCGCGCCGGCGCCGTTGCAATCCGACCTCAGCAGCAGCAATCCTTGTCCCGGCTTGCCGATATGTCCCGCAATCATCAAAAGCTGTGCAAGGCCTCTGAGATCATCCGTAGCCCGTTCAAGCGTTTCGTCGAGATCGTAGACGGCCACCACTTTGCGGGCGCTTGAGATCTTCGCGGCGCAGGCCAGAATTTTAGCGGCCTGGACGCCGGATACGACGGCCGCTCCTTCGGGCGTCATAGAAGCGACCGAGGAACGGAGTGAATTCAAATCGATCCTTTTCGATCCGCTGTCGGAGGCCGTTCTTTTCTCCAGATACTGCGCCAGGATCGCGGCATAAATGATTCCCGCCGTGCCGCGCCGGGCATCCAGCCACAGGTCCTCAGGTCGAAGCAGATCGATCCGGCTCGAGCCGACGGCAATCATTTCCGCGCCGCGCTTCAGCGCACGGCGGATGGCCATGCCCAGCACGGGATGTGTGGCGCCGGGATCGGCGCCCGCTATCAGGATCAGCTCGGCGTCTTCGATATCCGCCATGGCGCAGGTGGATGCCGTATCGCCGAGGATTTCATCGAGATCGCGCCGGGGCCCGCCGCGGCGGTTTTGGCCGAAACTGCCGGCCTCATTCGTGCGCAGGGCGTTCGCGATATGACGAATGAGCGCGGCTTCTTCCATGGTCATTCGGGGAGAAACCAAGACGCCGATGGAATCGGACCCGTGCGTCTCGGCTGCGTTCTTAAGCACGCCGGCGGCGGCCTGAACGGCTTCATCCCACCCGGTTTCGACCAGCGTGCCGTTCTTCCTAACCAGCGGTTTGCGCAGACGATCCGGTCCCTGTATGAGTCCCGTGCCGAACCGCCCTTTCAAACAGAGTTCGCCGCGACCCATCGCCGGTTTTTCCGGCGCGCTTGCCCATAGAAGGCCGTCGGCGGCTACATTCAGATTCAAGTCGCACCCAATCGAACAGAAACCGCAGACCGAGGGCACTTTCCGCGATTTCCATGGGCCCTGGCGCCCGTAGTTGATCCGGCCTTCGAGGGCCCCCGTGGGACAGCTTTCAACACAGGCGCCGCAGGCGATGCATCCGCTCTCGGCCATGGATTTCCCCATCGCCGGACCTACCTTAGTTGCAAAGCCGCGTCCGATAAATCCAAGAACGCCAAGCCCCACGATGTCCTGGCAGGTCCGTATGCAGCGTCCGCAGAGAATGCATTTGTTCGGGTCGAGTGTGATCAGCGGATGGCTCCGGTCGACGGGATGCCGGCGCACTTCGCCCGACAGCCTTGCGATGTCGACCCCGTATTCGGAGGCATACCGTTTAAGATCGCAACTGAATACGGATTTGCAGCCGCACTCCATGCAGCGGGAGGCCTCTGTCTTCGTATGAGGCTCATCCAGCCCTGTCTCCACCTGGGCAAAGTCGCGCACGCGCTCGGAAGGTTCGCGCTCGGGCATGGCGCATCGCTTGGTTTTCTCGACATTCTCGAACGTCCAATCCGGAATAGAGCCGAAAAAGTCCCGGCGGCTCTTGAAGTCAGGAGCGGGAGCGGCAGCCTTGCCGGTCCTCAGGTATTGATCGACCGCCAGCGCGGCGGTTCTCCCTTGAGCGATGGCCTCAATGACGGTCGAAGGGCCGAGCACCGCGTCTCCGCCTGCGAAAACTCCCTTGATGTTTGTCGCCATCGTGGACTTATCGGCTTGAAGAGTAGACCAGCGGCTTGCGGCCGGGCGGAGATTCGCGGGCTCGCGGTCCAACACCGACAAATCCGTGTCTTGACCTATGGCCGCGAAGACATAATCGCAATGGATATCGCTGAGGGCACCCTGAATGGGAACGGGCTTGCGCCTGCCGCTGGCATCCGGTTCGCCCAATTCCATGCGCTGGCATCGGACGGCTTTAAGCTTGCCGCCCTCCGTGATCAGCTCCAGCGGCAATGCCAGCAATTCGAGCTTTACGCCTTCCTTTTCGGCGGCATCGACCTCTTCATGGTGCGCGGGCATCTCGGTCCGCGAGCGCCGGTAGAGGATGCGCACCTCTTCAGCTCCGCATCTTACTGCGGTGCGGGCCACGTCGATCGCCGAATTCCCCCCGCCCACCACCGCCACTTTTCCTTTCAGCTTGGGGATCCCGCACAATTCACAATCGCGCAGAAAGTCGAGAGCCGACTGGATGCCTTCGATTTCTTCCTCGTGTTTCAAGCCCATTTTTCTGCCGAGCGGCGCGCCCAGAGCGACAAATACGGCGTCGAAGTGCTCCTTGTCCATCAGGCTTTGGAGGGTAAAGTCTTTTCCAAGCGTCTTTCCAGTCTGGACGTCGATGCCCAGGTTGACGATTCCCTGGATCTCTTCGTCGAGCTCCTTCCGGGGCAGCCGGTATTGGGGGATGCCATAACGGAGCATGCCTCCCAACTTGGGGAGAGCTTCAAAAATCGTGACTTGATGCCCCATCTTGACAAGGTAATTGGCGCAGCTCAATCCGGCGGGGCCTCCTCCGACAACAGCCGCCCGCTTGCCGGATTTCTTGACGCCTTGAGGCACAACGGGCGCCGAGCCCCCGTGTTCGGAAACGTAGCGTTTCACATAATTGATGCCGACCGATTCATCAACGTTCTTGCGGAGGCAGTTGACCTCGCAATGCCGCACGCAGACGCGGCCGCAGACGACCGGAAGGGGGTTGCGTTCTCGAATCAAATCAAGCGATTCTTTGTAGTAGCCCAGAGAGGCGAGGCTCAAATAGCCTTGGATGTCGATTCCTGCGGGACAGGCGCGCTGTGCGGGGCAGACGCAATCGGCGTAATGGTCCGAAAGCAGAAGCTCGAGCGCCGTCTTGCGCGCATTGAATATCCGCGGGCTTCGAGTGGTAACCTCCATCCCGTCGCGGATTTTCGTCACGCAGGACGGAAGCAACCGGGGTGAGCCCTTTACTTCCACGACGCACAGAAAGCAGGAACCATAAGGTTCGAGCCTGGGGTCGTGGCATAAAGTGGGAATGTCGTCGAGATTGTGCTCGCGCACTACCTCAAGAATGGTCTGCCCCGGAGTCCCCGATACCTTTTTGCCGTTGATGACCAGCTCGACTGAAAGGGTTTTTCGGTCAATTTCTGTAGCCATTTTATCAACCTGTCCATTTTTACGGAGCACTGCGGCCTGTTTGCGCAACGGGAGCTATCTTTTCTCAATGGCTCCCTGATTGCAGACCGTGATGCACTTGCCGCAACGCACGCATTTTAAAACATCGATTTTGTGGGGGGATTTCTTCGCGCCCGATATGGCGCCCACAGCGCATGCTTCCACGCAAAGCCCGCATCCCGTGCACTTGTCTTCGACGATATGAAATTCAACCAGAGGCAGGCATGATTTGGCGGGGCATTTTTTATCTCTGATGTGAGCGGTATATTCATCCAGAAAATAACGGAGCGTCGTGAGAACCGGATTGGGAGCGCTCTGCCCGAGCCCGCAGAGGGAGCTTGATTTTATCTGTTCGCCCAGCTCCGACAGGAGGGCGATATCTTCTTCTTTTCCTTTCCCCGCGCAGATGCGCTCGAGTATTTCAAGCATCCGCTTGGTGCCGATCCGGCAGAAAGTGCATTTGCCGCACGATTCGTTCTGCGTAAAGGCCAGGAAAAACCGCGCCATGTCAACCATGCAGGTGGTTTCATCCATGACGACCATGCCGCCGGATCCCATAATGGCTCCGGTCGCGGTGATTTGTTCGTAATCGACCGGCGTGTCTCCGAGCGAAGCGGGGATGCACCCGCCCGAAGGACCTCCAATCTGGACCGCTTTGAAAGGTTTCCCGGAAAGGGTCCCGCCGCCGATGTCGTAAATAACCTCGTTGATCGTCATCCCCATCGGCACTTCCACCAGGCCGCCCCTTTTGACTTTGCCGGCAAGGGCGAAAACCTTGGTGCCCTTTGAGCCTTCTGTGCCGAGCGCACTGAAAGCCTCCGAGCCGCGCAGGAGGATCCACGGGACATTGGCGAGCGTCTCGACATTATTGATGCAGGTGGGATGGCCCCAGAGCCCCGCTTCAACGGGGAAAGGAGGGCGAACTTTCGGCATCCCGCGCCGCCCTTCTATCGAGGCGATCAGCGCGGTTTCTTCGCCGCAGACGAAAGCTCCGGCGCCTTCTTTCAGATGGATGTTCAATTGAAATCCTTTACCCAGGATATTGCTTCCAAGCAAGTTGCGGGCTGTGGCCTGGGCAATGGCATGCCGCAGCCGTTTCACCGCTTCGGGATATTCCGCCCTTACATAGATGTAGCCCGTGTCCGCGCCGATGGCATAAGCCGCAATGACCATGCCTTCCAGGACGGAGTGCGGGTCGCTTTCCAGGAGGCTCCGGTCCATAAAGGCGCCCGGGTCTCCCTCATCCGCGTTGCAGATGACATATTTTTGCGTGTCTTTCGAGGCCGCCGCGAGACGCCATTTTGTGCCGGTTGGAAATCCCGCTCCTCCCCTGCCGCGGAGTCCCGCATCCGCTATCGTTTGGATTACCTCGGCGGGTGTCATTTGCGTCAATGCTTTCTCGAGCGCCTGATAGCCTTCGCGGGCCAGATACTCGTCAAGATTATCCGGATCGATGACGCCGCAATTTCTGAGCACAATACGTTTCTGCTTGGAATTCGATCCGTTGGGCGAGACAACCCACTCGGGGATCGCCTTTCCGTTTTTAACGTGGCTTTCCACGATTCGCTCAACCTTGTCCGGCGTCACGTTGCCGTAAAACGTGCTCCCCTTTTCTTCGTCCCTGACTTCTACGAGAACCTCCGCATAGCACATGCCGATGCATCCGGTTTTCTTAAGCACGGCGCCGTTGCAGTCGGAACCGAGAAGCTCCGCAAACCGCTGATAGATTTTGAGACCGCCGGCTGCCAGACCGCATGATCCGAGCCCTACTAATACTTCCCGCATAACACCTCCGATTTAATCCCAAGCCGGAAGCGGAATCTCCGGCCGGAGATTCCGTCCTGAAAAACAAGGACTGCTACGCCTTCGCGGACGCCGCAACGCCCGCCGTCTTCTGCGCATTGCGCCGGTATTGGCGGATCAGGTTGCGGATCTTTTGGGGAGTCAGGCGTCCATAAGTCTGATCGTCGATCATCATCGCCGGCGCCAGACTGCAGCAGCCCAGGCAGGCCACCACCGTGAACGTAAACAGGCCGTCCTCGGTCGTTTCCTCAGGCGCAATATTAAGCTCATCGCACAAGACCTGACTGATTGTCTCCGCGCCGACGACATGGCACGCTGTTCCTTTGCAAAGCCGGATGATATGCCGGCCCAGCGGCTTCAGACGAAACTGCTTATAGAAAGTAATGACTCCGCAGATTTCGGCCGAAGGGATCCCGGTTACATCCGAGATTTGCTCAATGGCGGACTGGGGGACGTAGCCGTAGCTGTCCTGCGCTGCCTGTAGAAGCGGGATAAGTTTTCCCGGTTCGCCGCGGTGTCTCCACAGCATTCTTTCAAATGCGCCCCGTGCCATCCGGTTGTTCTCGTTCTGCTGAATCATGATCTTCCTGCCCCGTTATCACTTGGATGAGAAATTCAAAGTGTTGAGCTGCTTGATGCGAAGCACGCCGGGAACCAAACGGATTTCGTTGCGGATTTTATTTTGAATTTCCTGCGAGGAAGTTCCCTGCATTAAGAGGATGATCTGCTTGCCGCCGTCGGTCACATCGCAGTGCACCACATTGTCGGTAAAATACAGCTTCATATACAGGTCGGATAGAGAGCCGGGATCCGCATCGATAACGGCATACGAAGTGACCTTCCGTATGTCGCGGCAGTTCATCGTGCAGCCGTCGGCCTTGTCCATCGCCTGCATTTTCTCGTAGTCTTGGATAAATTCTTCAAGATCCTTCGAAATGACCGGTTTTTCGCAGTAGTGCACTTCGAAAGCCTCTATGCCCTTCAACGACTGAATATGTTTTTGGACCAGCTGTTGAAGGCTTTTGCGATTCTGCGCCTGCACCAGGAGCACGATGTCCCATTCTCCGATCACCGCATCGCAGTAGCACACTCCGTCTCCAAGGTAGATCTTGGAGTAGATATCATACAGATCCGCATTCTTAGCGCCGCGGATGAACACCAGCGCGCTCGTGAGCGTTTGGGATTCCTCAGCAGGCCTGCGGTCGGGTTTGCCCTCAGCCTTCGGAATGAGGTTTCTGATCTGCGCCACAAGATCGTCCACTTCAAACGGCTTATCGAGGTAAACATTGCCCCCGTGGATTCGCACGGTATTGCTCATGTCCTCATTGCCGTAGCCTGTAATGACGACCACAGGCAAATCCGAGTAGATGGACTTGATCACGGAAAGGATTTTCAAACCGTCGATGTCGGGAAGGCGAAGATCGAGAATAACACAGCCGAACGGATTTTGT
>Ga0307422_1001077_pt1 | contig 14348 bp, 12 predicted proteins | sample SalMarWE160290MG_FD_202153 | JGI IMG/M metagenome (GOLD analysis project Ga0307422, IMG submission 202153) | Salt marsh sediment microbial communities from the Plum Island Ecosystem LTER, Massachusetts, United States - WE1602-90 | ecosystem: Environmental > Aquatic > Marine > Intertidal zone >...
GAGTTAGCCAGGATTGCATATGAGAACAATATCGATATCCAGTATGACTGTGCACTCACACTAGTTGATGCCCAGTTACTAGAATAATAGAGATCTACCAATAATGAGGAACACAAAAGCATACTATGTAATTTTTAACCTAGCAAAGGGATTGCTCTGGTTAGGGACATTTATATTTATCTATCTTTTATTCAAGAAGTATATAAATGTCGATTTCCTCAAATGGCTTCAACCTTTGTTTGATAATGAGACCCTGGTTATTTTTATTTTTCTTGTTTCTGAGGTTGTGGTTGGAATTATTCCACCTGAAATATTCATCATCTGGGCTCTTCGCGATGATCAATTAATTGCATTTATTTACAGGGTATCTCTTCTGGCTACAATATCCTATTGTGCGGGCATTATTGGCTATTTTATAGGACATAATCTTAACAGGTCATTATTTTTTCGCTGGGCCAAAAGGAGGTTTCTGACTAAACTCGATAACCGGCTTCAGACTTTCGGTATGTACCTGATTATTATTGCTGCAATGACGCCCTTACCTTTTTCAGGAGTTTCTATGCTGATTGGTTCTGTTCGCTTTCCTTTTAATAAATTTATTTTGTTTGCACTATCCCGTTTTGTGAGATTTGGACTTTATGCATTAGTATTCTGGGAAATCAATCCGAATATTTAAGAATGAAAAACCAATAAAGGTATATTGCTGTAATAGAATAACCGGCGGGTAAGACTCGGTTTAACAATTTTTTCCAGTAAATTCCTTTTTCTTGTTGTGATCGAAATAATATTAAGTTTATTGTTTTTAATATAATTATCGATGGCTGTAAGTATATTTTCTCTATCTGATAGTATTTCACAATGAACATCAACTTCTGCATAGGACTTTTTAAAATAATCCTTTAAGCCCTCCATTTTTAGTTTTTCCCGTTCTCCGGCTTTGCTGCCAATATGCAAACAATAAATAGAAAGATCCATAAGCCGGGCAAATCCCATCAGTTTCTTAATACTCATAAAATCTGATTCGTCATAATCAGTAAGAAAGAGTATTTTTTTGAGATTTTGTTCTCCTATGAAGGTATAGTTTTCGGGAATTGCAATAACAGGGTATTTTAATTTCTTAATGGCTATTTCTGTGATACTATCCAGAATGGAGTTTTCTTTTTTATCTTTCCCTCTTGTTCCCATGATAACCAGGTCGGGTTCGTATTTGTTGGCAAACTTTTGAATTTCATCTTTCGCCAATCCGGGCTTAACCTCTCTCCTTAAATTAGCGACAGGGAATTTTTTCCACTCTTTTTGTTGGGTTACTGTCTGAAGAAAAGAATCGATATTTTTAGTTTCTTCTATCATTAGCTTGGCAGTAACTTCATCCCAAAGTTTGTTCTGAGTACTTTTATTACCGGTCAACGCAATCAGGTCAAAAGCGGGAGAATAAAACGAATGAAAAATTGTAATGCTGGCATTAGCCTTATGCGCTATTTTCAGGGCATATCGGCAGGCTAATATGCTGTATTCGGAATAATCGACCGGGACAAGGATTCTATTGATTTCGACAAGATTTTCCAAAACTCAGTAGAAGAATTAAACACTATAATTTACGATTTTTTAATTAGAAGTTAGTACGCTGCTTTAGTATAAATAGAATTTATTTGCGAATATGTACCACTTCCTTCATCAGCGTAATAGAGCCACGTAATTTTTTTATAATTATCTGTAATTGTTCCTGAGCCATAAATTCTGAAACCATCTCCAATTGTTTGATTGGGAAGGGTTAAAGTCATTCCTGATATTTTTGCAATTGCATTTATATCCGATCCTAGTTGAAAGAAGTTTGAAATTAAAATTGTGTTAGAATCTACCGGGCTGATATCAATATAAACCGGGTAACTGTCTTCGGTACTTTTATAGGGATTAGTCTCATTTTCCACTTTCCAACTACCTTCGAGCCGTTCGGCTACTGACAAATCAGTCTGATCGTCCAGAAGTTCACAGGAATAGAGGCCTGCTGACAGGCTTATGGCTAGTAATAAGAATATTCGTGTTGTTTTCATTGTTGTTAGATTTCTGAACCTGTTACCAAAATTATGCCATTAATTTAAGATAATAAGATTAAACTTGTAATCAATTACTGTTGTAAATACGTAAAACAACTTTGTTTTGTTTTCCATATACATTCTATTTGATTATGAAAAGGCTACTATCATTAACCTACGCTTTATTCTTACTCATTGTTAGTATCCAGATAAAGGCAGAGGATACAATACCCGTAATCGATACAAATTCCTTAACTCTTATATTTGCCGGTGATATTATGGGACATGATACCCAAATCGAAGGGGCCTATAATTCTGTTACACAATCCTATAATTATGAACCTGTATTCCGTTATATCTCGGATTATATTTCCGATGCTGATATTGCCATTGGAAATTTAGAAGTTACGCTGGCAGGACCTCCCTACAAGGGATACCCTCAATTTTCGAGTCCCGATGCTTTGGCTGAGGAAATTAAAAAAGCAGGTTTTGATATTCTCGTTACAGCAAATAACCACGCGCTTGACAGGGGTGAGGCCGGTTTTATCCGCACATTAGATATGCTCGACAGTTTAGGATTTTATAGGGCCGGTACCTATCGCGACTCATTGGAACAGGCAAGTATTCATCCTTTAATTATCGAAAAGAATTCAATTCGTATTGCATTACTGAACTATACCTATGGAACGAATGGCTTAAAGATAAAACCTCCGTCCAGGATTAACAGGATTGACACATCAATTATTGCCAGCGAAATAAATAAAGCAAAGCTTGCTAATCCCGATTTTATCATTGTTTTCATTCATTGGGGAAATGAATATCAAAGGGAAGAGAATCTGAATCAGAAGAACCTGGCTGATTTCATTCTCAACAAAGGTGTTGATGCTATCATTGGATCGCATCCTCATGTGGTGCAACCAATCCGGTTTATGCACCTGCAGGGAGACACGCTGAATACTTATCCAGTGGTTTTTTCGCTGGGGAATTTTGTGTCAAATCAACGCGCTCAGTATAAGGATGGTGGCATTGTATCTGAATTGCATCTGTCTAAAATTGGACAAAAAACACAGGTAGATAGTTTAAATTATATGCCCTATTGGGTATGGAGGCAGGATAGGCCTGATGGAAAATCAAACTTTTATGTTGTACCGCTTGTCAGGTATGAATCAGATCCCGATGCATTCGAATTACTCCCGGAAGATATATACCGGCTAAACCGTTTTGCTACGGACACGCGAAAACACCTTAAAAATGTTCGGGAATCAGGGTATTATTCTAAAAGTGAAGAATAAAAAAAGCTGCTAAGGCAGCTTCCATTGTATAATTTATTCGGCGGCTTTATCTTCAAGGATTTCGCTATCAACCAATATACGTCCGCAATATTCACAGACAATAATTTTTTTCCTTGATTTTATATCGAGTTGTCTTTGGGGAGGAATCTTATTAAAGCAACCTCCGCATGCATCGCGCTCAACACTTACAACTGCCAATCCGTTTCTTGCATTTTTACGTATTTTTTTATAGGCAATAAGGATTCTTTCTTCGATCTTTGACTCAAGTTCTTTTGAATTTTTTAAAAGTGCTTCTTCTTCTTTCTTGGTATCTCCAACTATTTCATCCAATTCCGATTTTTTATCATCAAGATCCTTTTTCCGTTCTTCAAACAAATTCTTTGAGTCGTCAATAATTACTGATTTATCTTTTATTATCTGAGTGAACTCACGAATTCTTTTTTCACAGAGTTCAATTTCCAGGGTCTGATATTCTATTTCTTTTGAAAGTGAATCAAATTCACGGTTATTTCTGACATTATTTTGTTGCTCTTTGTATTTTTCAATTGCGGTCTGAGCCTGGGTGATTTCATTTTTCTTTCCTGTAATATTATGCTCCAGACTTTTAACTTCTTCGACATATTTTTCAATACGGGTTTCAAGTCCGACAATTTCATCTTCCAGATCCTGTACTTCGAGAGGAAGTTCACCCCTAAGAGTCCTGATTTTATCAACGTCGGAATTAATAACCTGCAACTGATAAAGAGTTCGTAATTTTTCTTCGACCGATATTTCTGATACTTCAGTAGATTTTGTTTTCTCTAGCGCCATTTTATATAAAATATTTTATCGGATTAGTAACAATGCTCGACAAATGAACGGCAAATGTACTGAATTTTTTATTAAGTAAATCATAAAATATTTCTTTCGTAAATTGCTCACTTTCATAGTGTCCAACATCACAAAACAGTATATTTTGTTCGGCATCGAAAAACTGATGATATTTTATATCACTCGTTACAAAGGCATCAGATTTTTCCTGGATGGCTTTTTTCAGGAGAAAGCTTCCTGATCCGCCGCAAACTGATATTTTTTTGTATTCTTTATTAATATTTCCTGAATAGCGGATAACAGGGATACTGAAAGTCTTTTGTAAAAGCTCCAGGAATTCTTTATGTGGAATTGGAATTTCGAGTTCTCCAACCATGCCTGCCCCGACTTCTTTATATTCATTTTCAATAGGGTATATATCGTAGGCGACTTCTTCGTAGGGGTGTGCATCAATCATTGCCTTAATACACTTATTGATTCTGTCCTTTGGGACAACAGTTTCAATGCGTATTTCATTTTCAAAATGCAGTTTACCTTGTTCTCCAACAAAGGGTGTGGTTCCTTCTTTCCCCCGAAAAGTGCCTTGCCCCGCGATATTATAGCTACATTTATCATAGTTGCCAATTTGTCCGGCTCCTGCAGAAAACAATGCTTCTCTAACTTTTGCAGCATGAACTTCAGGGACAAAAGTTACTATTTTAACCAACTTATCTTTACTGCTATCGAGGATATGACAGTTCAATAAACCTAACTTCTCGCAGATTTTGCTATTGACTCCGTTGTAAATATTGTCCAGATTTGTATGTGCAGCATAAATAGCTATATCATTTTTAATTGCTTTAATAAGAATACGTTCGGTAATTGTAACCCCTGTAATCGATTTTATTTCATTGAAAATAACAGGATGATGAGCAACGATGAGGTTATCGCCATATTTAATTGCTTCGTCGATAACTTTTTCAGTGACATCGAGAGTAGACAATATACCACTAACGGTCCAATCGTTACTTCCGGTGAGTAAACCTGCATTATCGTACGATTCCTGTAATTTTAAAGGAGCGAAGTCTTCAAGTACTTTTCTTATTTCTGCAATTTTCATTCCTGATTAAGATAAGAAAGCAACACAATTTATTTATATGTTGCATTAGAGATTGTCTCTAATTTGAAGCAGTAAGTTTTTTATTTCGGTAAGTGATTGAATAACCTGAAAATTGTTTTCGGTATCTTCTTTATTTTCTTTAATTTTTTTCTTGGCTCCACTAAGTGTCATTCCCCGCTCTTTCACCAAATGATAGATAAGTTGCAGATTATTTATATCCTGCTTGGTAAAGAACCGATTACCTTTTTTGTTTTTTTTGGGTTTTATAATATCAAATTCTTTTTCCCAGAAGCGAATCAGTGATGTATTAACATTAAACATCCTCGCAACTTCACCAATTGAATAATATAATTTTTCGATTTTCTTTTCTTTGTATGGCATATGACCAAAATTACGCTTCGGCAATAAATTGGTTTCTAATTTAATAAATAAATGTAAATAAACCAATAATTTACATCAATCTACTTAAAGGATGAAAACACACCTATTTCGGAACTAATGAAGTCTATTTTTGTTTCGTTAGGATTTTCTTAAGAGGTCATTTCAGAATTTGGTTATGCTTAAGATAAAAAATGTCTCAAGGAGTAATGTTTCCCTCATCGTCGATAATTAACATATTATTGGGGAAATCCATACGGATTAGGTCCTGAATTTTATAAATTACTCTCCTGTCCGGATCTGGCACTGCTCCGCCTTCTCCTACCTGCATTATCGGGGTAATTTTACCTCCCAGGAATTTTCCGTCGGAATCGATCCATATTTTAATAAGAGGAGCAATACCGTTGGGGCCGGAAATATTAAAGCGGGAGTAGGTAGCAAAATTCCCGAGACTGTAAGCAATTAACCGATCGTTATATATTTCCATGGCACGCGTAACATGAGGCCCGTGGCCGATAATAATATCAGCTCCGGCATCGATCATCCGGTGTGCAAACTCATAAACATTCCCCCGGTTGGCGTTAAGAAATATTTCTGTGTTTCGCGTAACATGCTGATGATCGCGTCCTTCAGCACCACCATGCATTGAAACAATAACGATATCACAAGTATCACTCAGCATCCGGACTATAGATTCGGCATCACTTAAATTTCTAATATCCATTACACCGCTATTGGGCGAAAATGCACAAAATCCAACGGTTAGCCCTTCATGAACGAATATGGTGTAGGGGCGATCAACAAAACCGGCAAAGTGCAGACCTGCATTTTCAAGAACCTGAATGGTGTTTACTCTGCCTGCTATTCCGAAATCGTTCACATGATTATTTGCCACACTCAGTAAATCGAATCCGGCATCGACCAGGCAACCTGCATATTCATCAGGCATTCTGAAGACATAACAGTTCTCCGGATTTTTACAACTTTTCGGAGTTCCGGATTCTCCAGCAAATACTCCCTCGAGATTACAGAAACTGATATCGGCATCCTGAATAAAATTCTTTACCGAATTAAGAAGTGGGTAACAATTATTTCCCGGAGGCAGATAGCTGGAGGATGGATAATTTGTACCCAGCATAACATCACCCACCATAACCAGGCTGAACGTATCAGGTTTAATAATTTCTTGAAAGCCTGCTGTATCGATCCCGGTTAAAGTATCACTGAGCTTCAAATTCAGACTGTCATCCTGGAGATCGATGGGAGGTAAAACAGTATCAACTGCCAGGGTATCTGAAGCAAGAGGTATAGTTAAGTTTTGCGATAAGGAATCAGTTCGAATAAGTGTATCGGAAATTGTAATTGAATCAGGATTACTGATGCCTGAGGCATGAATCCATAAAAAACTCAGGAATAACAGGAGATATTTTAAAGACACGTTCATACGAAATTATTCTTTCGCAAAGTAAGTACGAAAAAATGAGAGATTGGAAGGAATTTGCAAACAGGATGGAAATTATTAATCGAATGTCTGTCCCGATTTCAACGAAATTTCGATCATCTTTTCATATTCTTCTGCGGAGAGATCGTTGAAATAGTAATTTACAGGATTTACTTTTTTGCCGTTTAACATAACTTCATAATGAAGATGAGGAGCTGTTGAGAGTCCTGAGGTGCCAACAAATCCAATTACATCGCCCCTTTTAACAGTTTGTCCCTCTTTTACATTAAATCTATTGAGGTGAGCATAAAGGGTTTTGTAACCATATCCATGATTTACCACAATATGATTTCCATATCCTCTTTTTGAACTGGTTATATATTCAATAACACCATCTCCTGTGGCATATATATCAGTGTTCAGAGGAGCTGTGAAATCCTGACCATAATGGAATTTCTTGATTTTATAAATAGGATGAATGCGATAGCCCCAGCCACTGGCAGTGCGTTTCAGGTCTTTATTTGAAATGGGTTGAATTGCAGGAATCGAAGCCAGCATATCTTCTTTGTTTTTTGCCAGATCGATAACTTCATCATACGAAGTAGACTGTATGTAAATCTTCTTCATAATTTTATCGAGTCTCGATTTCACATCGATTACAATTTCTGAATTTTCGAGTTTTTCCAGATCACGATACATGTTTGTGCCACCTGTACCGGCTTCGCGTATCGTAGAGTGAATAGGTTCAGCTTCAAAAATAGTTCGATATATATTATCATCTCTTTCCTGCAGGTCTGTAAGAATTGCCTCTATTTTACTTAACTCGTCATTAACAATCTGATAATTCACTTTTAATTCACTGATTTGCCGTTTAAGACCCTTTTCTTTGGGTGAGTCGAAAAAGACAGAGAATACCAGAAAATAAAGAATTGATAAGACCACACTAGCAAAGAAATAGGTGAGAAAAATAAATACCTTCCGCTTCGTGGATTTTGCAACCTTAGTATAACTAAGCGACTCCGGATTAAATTTATATTTGTGTTTTGCCATTTGATTCTTAATGAAGTTATTTAGTGTTTTTTGCCAGTTGCTCAAATTCTTCCGGTGTCAGGTCATCAGCAAAAAAGTAAAGGGGATTTACAGGCTGATTCAAATACCAAACTTCGTAATGTAAGTGAGTCCCAGTCGATCTTCCTGTATTGCCCATCAGGCCTATTAACTGCCCGCGCTTAACTATTTGCCCTTCCTGAATCATAATACTGTTTAAATGAGCGTATCTTGTACAATGACCAAAACCATGGTCAACAACTATCTCATTTCCATAGCCTTTACGTGAATGTTCTACTAAGGTTACAATTCCATCGGCTGTAGCAAAAATTTCTGTATTTTTTGGGCCACAAAAATCGACTCCATGATGCACTCTATGTATGAATGAGAATGGATCTTTACGTGTTCCAAAATACGAGCTTATCCATACATGATCGGTGCAATTGACGGGAGGTATACCTGGAATATGTCTTAATTCATTAGTTTTCTCTAAGGCGGCAATCATAATCTCTTCATACGATTCATCCTGTATGTTAATTTGCATCTTTAGATTTTCAATCTTTTTCATCAGGTTACTGAAAAACTGGTCTGAAAGACTTTTCATAGGAGAAGCATAGGGATCATGGCCTCCTGTACCTGCCGAACGAATACTAAACGGAAGAGAGTCCATTTCAAGGATATTCCTGTATATCTGATCGTTTGTGTAATGAGATGAATGTAAACTACTGGTAAGGCTATCAACTTTATGGGTCAGGTAAGCATATCTAGTATAGTATTTTTTTGCCCGTAATTTTTGAATAGTTACTTCAGGAGAATCAAAAAATGAATAGAGCAAAAGAAGGAATACAACAGCAACTAAATTAATCGCAACGAAAGTTAAAAGACCCCTAAGTAGTTTAGTCCTTTTTGATCTGCTAACTTCGACAAAAGATAATGTTGAAGTATTGAAATAATATCTTTTTCTTCTTATTCTCAAGTACAGCAAGTAAAGTGTTAAGCGTTTCAGGTGAATGGCAACAAATCTATAAGAAAAAAATTAGTTTTACAAACTCTTTAGTAAGAGTATTGTTTATATTTTCGTAGATAGTTTATCAATTTAATTAAAAGAGTTACATGGATTCCATAGCAATTCGTCAAAAATTTTTCGATTTTTTTATCTCAAAAGGACATAAAATTGTTTCATCTGCCCCTATGGTTGTAAAGGATGATCCTACACTGATGTTTACCAATGCAGGAATGAACCAGTTTAAGGATATTTTTCTTGAAATCCGGCAGACTGAAGATAAGAGAATAGCCAATACACAAAAGTGTTTACGCGTATCAGGTAAACATAACGATCTTGAGGAAGTGGGTCACGATACCTATCATCATACCATGTTTGAGATGTTGGGAAATTGGTCCTTTGGCGATTATTTTAAAATGGAGGCCATTGCATGGGCATGGGAATTCTTGACAGAGGTTCTTGAAATAGATAAAGAGCGACTATATGTTACAATTTTTGAAGGAGAGGACTCCGAACATCTTGAGAAAGATGAAGAAGCCTTTAAATTTTGGAAATTCCGTATAGATGAAAAGAGAATCTTATTGGGAAACAAAAAAGATAATTTCTGGGAGATGGGTGATACGGGCCCCTGTGGACCCTGTTCAGAAATTCATTACGATCTCAGATCCGATGAGAAGAGAAAAAAGAAGGATGGTGCTGAGTTGGTAAATACCGGGCATCCAGAAGTTATTGAAATATGGAACCTTGTTTTTATTCAATATAACCGTACTGCTGATGGCAAATTAATTCACCTAAATAAACAACACGTTGATACAGGGATGGGCTTTGAGCGTCTTTGCATGGTTATTCAGAATAAAACATCAAATTACGATACCGATATTTTTCAGCCGATTATTAAAAAAATTGCTCAGATTACAGGAATTCCCTATGGCAAATCAGATAAGACGGATATTGCCATGCGTGTTGTGGCTGACCATCTGCGTGCTGTAGCATTTGCCATTGCCGACGGACAGTTGCCTTCGAATATTAAGGCCGGCTATGTGATCCGAAGAATACTGCGCCGGGCCATACGGTACAATTATAATTTTCTGGAGCAGAAAGACCCCGGTATTTATAAACTCGTCGACAAGCTGGCCATTACTATGGGCGATGCTTTCCCGGAGCTTCGCAAACAGCAGAAACTGATCGAAAATGTTATACAGGATGAAGAAAAGGCTTTTCTGCGAACTCTCGATTCGGGAATCAAGTTATTGGAGGGTCTTATGACTGCAGCCATATCGAAGGGATCAAACACTATTAGCGGAAGAAAAGCATTCGAGTTGTACGATACTTTTGGATTTCCCCTGGACCTGACGCAGCTTATTCTTCGGGAGAACGAGATGGATGTTAATCTGGTAGAATTTAACAGTGAAATGGAAGCACAAAAATCCCGTTCGAGGCAGGCTTCGGAAAGCGATACTTCAGATTGGGTTGTGCTTAGAACCAGTGAAGAGCAGGAATTTATTGGTTACGATTTGCTTGAGGCTGAGGTTAACCTGGTACGCTACAGAAAAGTAAGATCTAAAGGGAAGGATTTTTACCATCTTGTTTTCGATCATACACCCTTCTATGGTGAAGCCGGTGGCCAGGTGGGCGATCAGGGATACATCGAAATGAATAAGGAGCGTATTGAAATTTTGGATACCGTTAAAGAAAATAATCAAAGTCTACACATTGCAAACAAATTACCCTCTAATCCTGAATTGACAATGAAAGCTGTTGTCGATAAAAAAGCCAGACAGGCAACAGCCAATAACCATACTGCCACGCATCTGTTGCATTATGCATTGCGTAAAGTACTTGGTAAACATGTTGAACAGAAAGGTTCCCTGGTTCATCCGGATTACTTAAGATTCGACTTCTCTCATTTTCATAAGATAAGTGATGAGCAGCTAATTGAAATTGAACACAGGGTCAATGAATTGATACGCCAGAATTTCAGCATGGAAGAATTTCGGGATATGCCCCTGGAAATGGCGCGTGAACTTGGCGCTATGGCACTCTTCGGTGAAAAATATGGCAATCATGTTCGGGTGGTTAAGTTTGGCGATTCCGTTGAATTGTGCGGAGGCACACACGTAAGTTCAACGGGAAATATCGGACTCTGTAAAATTATTTCGGAAGCTTCAATTGCTGCAGGTATCAGGCGTATCCAGGCTTATACAGCACAAAAAGCGGAGGATTACATCGACAATCAGATGGGTATTTTAAAAGAAATTACGGCTTTGCTTGACGCACCAAACGACCTGAAACAAAGTGTGGCTTCACTGGCTGAACAAAACGCCGAGTTAAGAAAGAAAGTTGAAGAGTATAGCCGGTTGGAAGTGAAACGAATCAAGAACAATCTGAAGGATAAGGTTGAAGTACAATCGGGAATTAATTTTATAGCACAGAAGATATCCACCGATTCGGCCTCAGTTGTTAAAGATCTCGCTTTCCAGATGAAGAATGAAATTGAAAATCTGTTTCTTGTGCTTGTTGCTGAAATACATGATAAAGCACACATAGCCGTTATGATCTCCGATAATCTGGTAAAAGAAAAAAAATGGCATGCCGGACAAATTGTAAAAGAACTGGCAAAAGAAATAGAGGGAGGGGGAGGAGGCCAACCCTTTTTTGCTACAGCCGGTGGGTCTGATATATCGGGCTTAACTAAAGTGCTGAACAAAGCCAGAGAGTTTCTTCAATAAAACTTTATTGTTCTTGATTTATCGGGGGATGAAGTTACTAGTGGCTGTTTCTCATTAAAGGAATAGTGTAAGGTAATTGAGTTCAATACTCGGAGATTCGAAAATAATTGTTTTATTTATCTGAAAATAATTATATTGTACCGCCGATAAAACTCTATTCTATGGAAATTACCCGGATTTTTGATCTGCTTGAAAATGCGCATGTAAACTATCAAGCAAAACCTGATATACTTGCCTGTAAAATTAAGGGACAATGGGAAAACTATTCCATTCAGGATTATTATGAAAATTCTCATAATGTAAGTTATGGTCTCCTCGCCTTAGGGTTGAAAAAAGGAGATCATGTTGTTACAATTTCCAATAACCGACCCGAATGGAACTTTTTCGATATGGCAATCAATCAGGCAGGCATGATTCATGTTCCTGTTTATCCTACACTTAGCGATTCGGATTACGAATTTATACTGAACCATTGTCAGCCAAAAATTCTGATTGTTTCCGACAACAGTCTGTATCAAAAATTAGAATCTATTGCAAAAAAAACTCCTTCCATACGGAATATTTACAGCTTTAATAAGCTTCCCGGAATAAAAGACTGGAAGGAAATCCATGATTTGGGTTTAGCGAATTCTAAAAAATATCATGCTCAACTCGAAAAAATAAAAAAGGGTATTTCTCCCGACGATCTGGCTACATTAATATATACTTCCGGCACCACCGGGAACCCCAAAGGAGTGATGCTTTCTCATAAAAATATTCTTAGTAATGTAAAAGGGATCGGTCAGATCTATCATTTCGGAACAAAGGATAAAGCGCTGAGTTTTCTCCCCATTAGTCATGTATTTGAGCGGACCATCAACTACTATTTTCAATATACCGGGGTTTCTATCTATTATGCAGAGAGCCTGGGTACAATATCCGAGAATCTTAAAGAAATAAAACCTACCATATTTATTGCCGTACCTCGCGTACTTGAACGTATCTACGATCGCATTATTGGGGTTGGAAAAGATTTAAAGGGGATTAAAAAGCGGCTTTTTTTCTGGGCAGTGAAATTGGGACTGCGGTTCGAATTCAATCATGAAAATGGCTGGTTCTATCATTTGAAATTGAAGTTGGCCGATAAACTCATTTTCTCAAAATGGCGTCTTGCTGTTGGCAGCAATGTAAATATTATTGTTGTGGGAGGTGCCGCACTTCAACCCAGGTTGATACGGATTTTCAATGCTGCCGGAATTCCTGTTGTCGAAGGCTACGGCATGACCGAAACTTCACCCGTAATAGCTGCAAATGTATACGATACCGGAGAGATGATGATTGGGACAGTGGGACCGGCATTACCGGGCATGAAGATAAAGATCTCAGAGGATAGTGAAATACTGGCGAAAGGCGATTCGGTAATGATGGGATATTACAAGGATCCGGATCAGACAAAAGAGGTATTTGACGAAGAAGGTTGGCTCAAGACCGGAGATGTTGGTATTATGATAGATAATAAGTACCTGAAAATCACCGACCGGAAAAAAGAAATATTTAAGTTATCCAGTGGCAAGTATATTGCCCCTCAGGTTATTGAAAACATATTCAAAGAATCTTTTTTCATTGAACAACTCATGGTTGTAGGGGAAAATGAAAAATTTGCCAGTGCCCTGATTGTGCCGAATTTTCCATTCCTCCACAATTGGTGCTCATTACATAACGTTAAGTTTCGCGATAATGAAGACTTAATTAAGAATCCGAAAGTGATTGAGAGGTATCAGCGCGAGGTGAATGAGATAAACAAAGAGATGGGGCAAACGGAACAAATTAAGCGATTCAGGCTTGTGCATGAAGAATGGACACCATTCACGGGCGAACTCTCACCTACTTTAAAAGTGAAAAGAAAGTTCATTGACGAGAAGTATAAGGATATTTTGCAGGAAATATATTTCGTGCAAAAGAATGGCAATAATTCCTGACTGGAGTTATTTTTCCCCTTGTTCTGATTCATCAAGTTTAGCCGCATGAATAGCTGTCAGGATATCTTCTTTCATGAAAAAAGCCTGAAATAATTGTTCGTATGTTTCTTCTCTGCATTTGTTCTGGCACGTAATAGCGTATTGATCCGATTTTTTAAAAACAGAGGCTATTATTTTACATGGAAATTGTTCACATTCCCCACAGTTCTTCTTCCCCTTAAGGTGCTCACAGACAGTAATAGAATACAAACACTTTTTTTCCCTGGTACATCCGTTGCATCGGATATCATCATTGCTCACGATAGTTTCTCGAAATCCCAGCCGGAACCATAATTCGGCTATAGCCGCCAGCTCATCTTCATCATTTTTTTGCGTAGCAATATACCTTGGACACAGGGTACAAATATCGCCACAGAACGAAATATATTCCGGTTGGGTCATAACGGCAGCATTTGTTCAAATTTAGTCTTCGTATTGCAAATTTGCTTGTAATAACAAAATTCAGTAAAAACTCAGAACAGGGCAACGATTTCTTAATGAATTTTTTACTATTACCTT
>Ga0307422_1001078_pt1 | contig 14344 bp, 9 predicted proteins | sample SalMarWE160290MG_FD_202153 | JGI IMG/M metagenome (GOLD analysis project Ga0307422, IMG submission 202153) | Salt marsh sediment microbial communities from the Plum Island Ecosystem LTER, Massachusetts, United States - WE1602-90 | ecosystem: Environmental > Aquatic > Marine > Intertidal zone >...
CCCGGCCAGCTGGGAGATGACCGCCGACATGACTCGCGCCCGCGGTTTCGCGCCGATCGTGGCTCTGGGCGACGGCACCGTCATCACGGCCGGCGGTACCGACGGCCTGACCTACACGGCGACGGCCGAGCGTTGGTCGGGCGGGACCTGGTCGGACGCCGGTTCCATCGGCCAGGCGGTCGCCGGCCAGGTGGCGGCTCTGCTGCCCGACGGCAAGGCCCTCTTCGCCGGCGGCGCGGGCATGACCAGCTACTACGCCTACGGCGACGTCTTCGACCCGACGTCCGGGACGTGGACCCAGACGCCGGCCATGGCCCACGCCCACGCCTACGGCGTCGCCGCCCAGCTTGAGAACGGCGACGTCATGGTCATTGGCGGCTACGACGGCGGCTCGACCCTGGTGACGGGCGCGGTCGACATCTACTCCGCTTCGGCCGCGACCTGGAGCGCCGCCGCTCCGCTGCCCCAGGCACGGTATGCCTTCACCGCCACCACTCTGGAAGACGGGCGCGTCCTTGTCGCCGGCGGCGACACAGGCACCCTGGCCCCGGGCTCGGCGCTGGCTTCGGCGCTCATCTACGACCCGGACACGGACACCTGGACGGCCGCCGAATCGATGAGCACCGTCCGCGTCGACGCCGCCGCCGTGCGCCTGGAGGACGGGCGCGTCCTGGTCGCCGGCGGGACAAACGCCAGCGGTATCGCCCAGAAGACAGTCGAGATCTACGATCCGGCGACCGGCCATTGGACCGCCACCGGCTTCATGACAATGGTCCGGGCCGGGCTGAGCCTCAGCGTCCTGCCGGACGGGCGGCTGCTGGCTGCCGGCGGCTTCGGTGCCAGCCCCTCCCAGGCGTTGACGACGACCGACCTCTACGATCCGACGCTCGGCGGCTGGACCGCCAGCGGCCCGATGACGTTCGGTCGCCGCTACCAGTCCGTTGCCAGCCTCGCCGACGGCAGCATCATGGCCGCCGGCGGCCATGTCTACGGCTCCGGCTACACGGCCACGGTCGAGATCTACACCCCGCCCCCGGCCAAGCTGACCTTCCCCGCCACCACCTACCATCCCGTCCCGCCGACGCGGCTGCTCGACACGCGGGCCGGGATCGGGCTCAGCAGCTGGTTCTACGGTCTCACGCCGCGCCGATTCCAGGTCGCCGGGGCCGACTACCGGGGCTTCGTGCCCGTCCCGGTCGGCGCCGTGGCCGTCACCGGCAACCTGACCGTGACCCGCTCGACCACTCCTGGGACGCTGGTCATCGGGCCCGTCTTCACCGCCGCTCCCACCTACTGGACGTTGAGCCACGGCACGCGCGACAACCGGGCCAACAACGTAACCGTGGCCCTCGACGCCGACGGCATGCTGTCGGTCGTCTTCCTGGGTTCCGGCCGGACACACGTGGTCTTCGACGTCACCGGCTACTTCACCGCCGACGATACCGGGGCGACCTTCTTCCCGCTCACCCCCAGCCGTCTGCTCGACAGCCGGAGCGGCATTGGGGGTATCAAGGGCCGGTTCGTGGCCGGCAGGGACAAGACCTTCCAGGTGACGGGGCGTGGAGGCGTGCCCGCCAACGCCGTGGCCGTCACCGGCAACTTCACCCTGGTCAAGCCGACTGCCCTGGGCTGGGCCTTCGTCGGCCCCAGCGCGGTCCTGCAGAACATCCGCTCGTCCACCCTCAACGCCGACAGGGGCGACACCCGGGCTAACGGCACGACCGTCAAGCTGGGTCCGGGCGGCACTCTGGGCGTGCTCTGGTCGGGCCCGCCCGGCTCCACGGCCGACCTGCTGTTCGACGTGACCGGCTACTGGCTCGACGGCCCGGTTGGGTCGAAGTTCGTCCCGATCGAGCCGACTCGCTTCGTCGACACACGAGCCAATCTGCCCTTCACCGGGCCGATCCACGTCAACTCGGCGGTGACCATCCCGATGGCCGGCCGGGGCGACATCGACCCCAACGCCGACGGCATCGCCGGCAACCTGACAGCCACCGCCCAGACCATTGCCGGCTACATGGCCGTGGCTCCCAAGTGGGATCCGGGTGAGATCCCGACCTTCTCCACCATCAACTTCCCCAGGGGCGACACCCGGAACAACGGCTTCGACGTCGCCCTCGGGCCGGGTGGGTCGATCGGCGTGATCTACGAGCCCACTCTCGGCGGCACGACCCACTTCACGATCGACATCACCGGCTACTTCATACCGGCCAGCTCGCCCTGAGCCGGGCCGCGGCGCTCGCCTGACGGCACATCTGGCCCCGGCCCGCTCCGGGACCTCATAATCGCCTCTGCAATGTCTGCCCGGCCGTCGAGACGGAGGAGCGCCCGTGGATGCCCTTGACCTGGCCCGTATCCAGTTCGCGCTGACGATCAGCTTCCACTTCGTCTTCCCGACGATCACCATCGGGCTGTCGGGCATCGTCGCCATCGTCGAGACGCTGCGCTGGTGGACCCGCAACGACGTCTACGACCGGCTGGCCGTCTTCCTGACGAGGCTGTTCGCCGTCACCTTCGTCACCGGCGTCGTCAGCGGCATCGTCATGGAGTTCCAGTTCGGGACGAACTGGTCGGCCTTCTCCGGCTTCGTGGGCGACATTTTCGGCGCTCCCCTGGCGGCCGAGGCGATCTTCGCCTTCTTCATCGAGTCGACCTTCCTGGGCCTGCTGATCTTCGGTCGCAGCCGCCTGTCCTCGACGGCTCGCTGGCTGTCGGCCTGCATGGTCGCCTTCGGTACCCTCTTCTCGGCCTTCTGGATCCTGGTCGCGGGCTCGTGGATGCACACCCCGGCCGGATACGAGTGCTACCCCGACCCGGCCAACTGCTCCACGGCGACCAAGGTGGTCCTGGTGGACTTCGCGGCTGCCGTCTTCAGCCCGTCCTTCATCCCGCGCTTCCTGCACACCGTGGCCGCCTGCTACGTGGCCGGCGCTTTCTTCGTGCTCGGCATCTCCGCCTACTACCTCCTTCGCGGACGTCACCTGGACGTTGCCGGCGTCTCGCTCCGCCTGGCGCTGGTCCTGGCCTTCCTGGGCTCGGGCGCCATGTTCGCCACCGGCGACATGCAGATCCGAGAGGTGGCCGAGTACCAGCCGCTCAAGTTCGCGGCCATGGAGGGCCTGTTCGAGACCCAGCGCGGCGCGGACCTGACGATTTATGGCCTGCCGCCCAGCCAGCACGGCCCCAACGATCTGAAGATCGCCATTCCCGACGGCCTCTCGGTGCTGATGTCCCTGGATCCCAACGCCGAGGTCAAGGGCCTGGACCAGCAGCCCGACAGGTCGCTCTGGCCGCCCGTCTCGGCCGTCTTCTTCGGCTTCCACACGATGGTCGGCATCGGCTCGCTGATGCTGCTGCTGATGACCCTGGGCGTCTTCTTCTGGTGGCGCCGCTCGCTGGAGAAGCGCCGCTGGTGGCTGTGGCTGGCCGTCCTGGCCATCCCCCTGCCGGTCGCGGCCGTCGAGCTGGGCTGGATGGTCACCGAGATGGGTCGCCAGCCATGGATCATCCAGGGCCTGCTCATGACCTCTCAGGGGGTCTCGCCGGGCGTCCCGGCCTCCGATGTGGCGATCTCTCTGGCGGGCATCGTGGCCCTCTATGCCCTGCTCTTCGGCCTGTGGCTGTACACGCTGCGCAAGGAGATAGTCCGCGGTCCCGCTGAGGCGCCGGGGGCGCAGGCGACGGAGGGAGGCAACTGAGATGCTCGACCTGCCCCTCATCTGGTACGCCCTGCTGGTGGTCCTGCTGACCGGCTACGCGGTGCTGGACGGCTTCGACCTGGGCGCCGGAGCGGTCCACCTGATGGTCGCCCGGACGGACACCGAACGGCGCCACGTCCTCAACTCCATCGGCCCGGTCTGGGACGGCAACGAGGTCTGGCTCATCACCGGGGGAGGCGCTCTCTTCGCCGCCTTCCCGCTGGTCTACGCTACCGTCTTCTCCGGCTTCTACCTGGCCATGGTCCTGGTCCTGGGGGCGTTGATCCTGCGGGCCATGGCCATCGAGTACCGCAACAAGGAGGCGAACGCCTGGTGGCGCCGCGCCTGGGACCTGGTCTTCTCGGCCAGCTCGGCCCTGGCGGCGCTGCTCTTCGGCGTGGCCCTGGGCAATCTGATCGGCGGCCTCGCTCTCGACGAGCACGGCGTCTACCGCGACGGCCTGGCCGGGCTGCTCAACCCGTTCGGGCTGCTGGCCGGCGCGCTGGCGTTGGCCGTGGCGATCATGCAGGGCACAGCCTGGCTGGCGCTCAAGACGGAAGGTGCCGTGGCGGAGCGCTCGCGACGCATCCAGGTCGTGGCGATCCTGGCCGTGGCGGCGCTGTGGGTGGCCCTGGCGGCCATGGCCTGGTCGGAGTCGTCCATGGCCGCGGCCAACTACAAGACGACCCTGGCGGCCTGGATCGGGCCGTTGATCGGCGTCAACGCCCTTGTCTTCGGCCTGCGCTCGACGCTGCTGAGGCAGGCCTGGCGATCGTTCCTGGCCTGCAGCGCCGCCGTGGCCGGCCTGGCCCTCGCGGCGGCGGCGGCCCTGTACCCGAACCTCGTGCCGGCCACCGTGGCCGCCCGGAGCCTGACCGTGGACAACGCCCACTCGTCCGACCTGACGCTGTCGGTCATGCTGCTGGTGGCGCTGATCGGTATGCCGCTGGTGCTGGGCTACACGGCCTTCGTCTACTGGAAGTTCCGGGGCAAGGTTCGCCTCGAGGAAAGCAGCTACTGAGCCGGATCGGGTGAGTCGGCCTATAGGCCGAGGGGCCGGCTGCCCGCCGAGGGGCCGGCTCCGGGGCGCCCGCGCGCTACCAGTCCGGGATGACCTGGAGATCCAGCAGCTCGGCGGGCGCGATCCTGGGCCGGATCAGGCGCGCCTGCCCGCCGCGGACGGCCACCTCGGCGGCCGTGGGGTGAGACAGGAAGAGCGGCATCGACTCGGTGAAGCCGTAGGCGCCCGCGTCGAGCATCGCCACCAGGTCGCCCGGCTGTGGTCGGGGAAGAGTGGCGCCCCGGGCAAGCACGTCCAGGCCCGTGCACAGCGGCCCGGTCGCGGTGACCGGCACGCGGTCGCGTGAAGCCGCGTCGACTGCCAGGACGGCCAGGCGCTGCTCGGTGTGGACCAGGGCCGGCCGAACGGCGCTGTTGATGCCGCCGTCGAGGACAACGACCGGCGATTTCGGGTCGCCCTTGACGTCCACTGCCCGTAGCAGCAGGGCGCCCGCAGGCCCCACGATCCAGCGGCCAGGCTCGAGCAGGATCTCCGTCTCGCGCAGGACCTCGTCTCCGTCCCAGGCGGCGCGCAGCTCCGCCAGCCGGGCGCCGAGAGCCTCAAGGTCGAGGGGCGCCTCGCCTTCGTCGTAGGGGATGCCCAGCCCGCCCCCGCCGTCCACCAGGCGCAGGGGAGTGCCCGTCTCTTCGGCGACCTGCCGGGCCACGTCCATCAACTCGGCCACGTGGCCCGCCAGGCGGCTCGTGTCCAGCAGGTTCGAGGCGCCGAAGGCGTGCAGGCCCAGCAGCTCCAGGCTGGGGCTGGCGGCGGCGCGGGCCGCGGCCTCACGCAGCACCGGCAGCGGCATACCGAACTTGCCCTCCGCACCGCTGATGAGGCGAACCCGCTCCAGGCTGCCCTCCGAGACCGCCAGCCGAAGCAGCACCGGCTGGCGCCGGCCGAGCGAGGCAGCGATGGCGTCCAGGCGCTCCAGCTCGTTGGGCGATTCGAGGGTCACGGCGCCGACTCCCGCGGCCACCGCCGCGCGCAGCTCCTCGTCCCGCTTGCCCGGCCCGGTCATGGCCACCAGGGCCGGGTCGAACCCGGCTCGCAGCACCGCCTCCAGCTCCCCGGCGGAGGCTATGTCGGCCCCGATGCCGGTGGCGGCGATGTGGGCCAGGACGGCCAGGGCCGGATTGGCCTTGACCGCGAAGGCGAGACGGAAGCCGCGGGGCAGAGCGGCCGTCAGCGTTTCGATCCGGCGGGCGATCAGATCCAGGTCGTAGACGTAGAGCGGCGTCTCGAACTCGGCCGCCAGGTCCGCGGCCGAGATCCCGGCCAGCAGGCCGCCTTGCAGGATGCCGTCGCCCGAGGGCGAGCCGGTCGAGCCGCCCGGGGGCGTCATCGCAGCACCTCTTCCAGCGCGACGCGGGCGTCGGTGCGCTCGTCGCGGTACTTGACCACCACCGCGGCCGAGAGGCCCAGGCCGTTGGCCTGAGCGAAGGCGCCCGGGGCGCTTCGCACCCCCGGTACGATAACTGCCCCGGCGGGCACCGCCAGCGGCTCCTCGAGGGTGCCCTTGATGACCCGCTCGTTGGCCAGGTCGAAGACTTGGGTGGTGCCGGTCAGGATGACGCCGGCCGCGACTACCGCCCGCGCCCGGACGAGCACTCCCTCCAGCAGGGCCGCCTGGGCGCCGATGAAGACGTCGTCCTCGACGATGACCGGCCGCCGGCCGGGCGGCTCCAGGACCCCGCCGATCTGGACCCCGGCCGAGAGGTGGACGCGGGCCCCGATCTGGGCGCAGGAGCCGACCAGGACGTGCGAGTCGACCATCGTGCCTTCGCCGACCCATGCCCCGACGTTGATGAACGACGGGGGCATGATCGTGACGCCCGGAGCCAGGTAAACCCCGGCCCGAACGGACGTGCCGCCCGGGACGATGCGCCACGGCCTACCGGCCGTCAGAGCGGCCTCCGCCTCCGGCGATTCGAAGAGATCCTTCGTGGGCAGACCCACCCGATCGCGGAACTGCAGCGCCCCCTTGAGATCCCAGGTCCGGGTCTCGCGGTTGGCGAACAGGCCCAGGATCGCGTCCTGGACGGAGGGGTCCACCCGCCAGCCCGAGGGGGCGCCGGGATCCGGGACGGCGGCGCGGATCCGGCCGGCGTCGAGGTCGGCCAGGATGTCGGAAGGCGCACGTTCGCTCACGGGGCGCATCATCGCGGATCGGTCGTCGCGACGCGCCGGAGGCCCGCCCTCACGGGCGTGCGGAGGCGGTCGGGGGGACGATCGAGAGGTGGGCGGTCGACCGCTTCGAGCCACCGGCTCCAGCCGGCTCGGCCTCGGCCGTCGCGCCGAACTCGAACGCGCCGGTCGTCTCGAGCACCATCCGCAGGCGCGAGACGTGGGGCTCCTCGAGCGGCAGCAGCGGCTGGCGCACCATGTCGGTGCAGAGGCCCATCAGCGCCAGGGCGGCCTTGACCGGGACCGGGTTCGGCCCGCCCACGAAGTTGGCCTTCATAAGCGGCAGCCAGCGGTCGTGCACCCGCCGGGCGGCCTCCCAGTCGCCGGCGAAAGCGGCAGCGCACATGGCCGCCATCTCGGCCGGGATCTCGTTGGAACAGGTGCAGATCACGCCGTCGCCGCCCATGGCCAGCATCGACAGAGTCCAGGCGTCGTCGCCGGCCATGACCGAGAAGTCGGCCGGGCGGTCGCGCAGGATCGTGGCGATCTGGTCCATGTTGGCCGAGGCTTCCTTCACCGCCACTATGCGTGGCTCCTCGGCCAGCTTGAGGGTCGTCGCCGCGTCGATGTTGATGCCGGTCCGGCTGGGGATGTTGTAGACGACGATCGGCAGGGCGCCGTCGTCGGCGATGGCCCGGAAGTGGGCTTCGAGCATGCGCTGGTCCGGCTTGTTGTAGTAGGGCGCGACGCACATGGCCGCGTCCGCGCCCAGCTCGGCGGCCCGGCGCGTCAGCGCGATCGTGGCCGCCGTGTCGTTGGTGCCGGTGTTGGCGACGATCTGCACGCGGCAGCGGGACGGCTTCTCCGAGGCGACCTCGACGGCGGCGCCGACGAGCCACTCACGCTCCTCGGGGGTGAGGGTGGGGCTCTCGCCGGTGCTGGCGGCCAGCACCAGGCCGTCCACGCAGGCGTCGATCTGGCGGCGGACGAGGCTGCGGAAGGCATCCTTGTCGATCGCGCCGTCGGCGGTGAATGGCGTCACGAGAGCGGTGAAGGCTCCCCGTATCTGGCGGCTGACTGGCATCTGGCTGCTCCTCGGGTTCATGTGCCCTGGCTCGCGGGGGCGGCCGTGGCTGTAGCTGTGGTGCCCGCGGCCGAGGCCGCGATCATCGAGTCGACCACTTCGTCGAAGGTGTGGATGCCGGGCGAGCGCTCCGCGGCCAGGAGCCACCCGGCGGCGGCAACGGCGCCGGCGGCATAGGCCGAGCGGTCGCGGGCCGTCAGGCGCAGCTCCAGGCTCTCGCCCGGGGCGTCGAAGCCGACGAGGTGCATCCCCGGAGAAGCTCCGGCGCGGATGACGGCCACGTCCAGCTCCTCCGGGTCAGGGCTGCCGTGGGCCAGCTGCCGGGCCACTCGCTCCTTGCGGGGGTGGGCGGCGATGATCCGTCGTGACAGCTCCAGGGCCGTCCCGGAGGGGCGGTCCACCTTGGTGCGGCGGTGCCACTCCACGAGGTACGGGTCGTACTCGGGAAACGGGCTGAACATGCGGGCCGCTTCCTCGACCAGGCGGGCGAAGAGCATCACCCCCAGGCTGAAGGTCGGCGAGGCCACGGCGGCGGCTCCCGCCTCCACCAGCAGGCGCTCCACCTCGGGCCGGTCTTCGGCCCAGGCGGTGGTGCCGATCACGATGCGGCGCACGCCCCCGGCCAGCGCCGCCCGAACGTTCGGCAGGACGGCGTCGGCCTGGCTGAACTCGAAGACCAGCTCAGCCTTCGCGAAGGCCTCAGGCTCGTGGCCGGACGGGCCGGCGGGCATGCCGAGAATGGCCAGGGCAGGGGTGCCCCGCCCGGCCAGTGCGGCCGCGACGGCGCGACCCATCGATCCGTCCCCGGCGACGATGCTCTGCATTCGAACCTCCGTCGTGCGCCCCAGGCGCGTGATGTGCCGTATACGAGAAGGCCGCGGCACCTACCCAGGTGTCGCGGCCCCGGAGCCTGCCCTTGGCTCCGCGGTTCCCTTCTCGAACGCTCGCGAGCCTAAGGCCTGGCCTGGCGGCGGGGCCGCCAACGCTTGGACTTGAGTTCGGCGAGCGCGCAGTTGAGCATTGCCGGCGGATTATGCACGACCGCGCCTGTATGCGCAAGTCTTGCACCTTCTATGCAGTGTGAATGGATAGGATTATGCACCTGGCCATGCAGTGCGAATGACGGCACGAGTCCAGACATCTACCTTTCCGGTCTTCGCAGCCGGGAGATCCGGCCTTGCCGTCAAGGGATTCCCCGTCGTTGCGGCGGCCCGCTCGAGTGCTACCGTTCGATGCCATGAGGGCATTCCGACGCATACCGATCCGGGCGCTTCTGAAGATGGCTCCGGCCCTTCTCGCGCTCGTGGGGGCCGTGGTGGTCTGGGCTCTACCCGATGCGTCGCAGGGTCTCCGCCTCGCCTACGTAGACGGCCAGGTCGTAGTCGATTCGGTCGACTACGGCTCGGCTGCCCAGCGGGCGGGCCTGCGGCCCGGGCAGGTGGTCCTGGTGATGGACTCCTCGAACGCCGCCACCTATGACGTGTTCGATTCCCTCCCCGACGCAAAGGCCGACATCCCCCACTGGACCGTGACGTTGACGCAGGTCATGACGGCGCCGCGCGACGCGATCAGATGCGACGCGAGCGGCAAGTGCTCGCTCGCACCGGGCTACGAGATCAGCCCCGACGCGCAGACGTACGTGTACCCGGCCTATCTGTGGTTCGGCTCCAGCGTCCAGCCTGGCGAGATCCCGATCATCGTCGCCTGCGTCCCCGCCTCGGGCTCCTCTGAGGGGGCGGATTCGATGGGCCAGGCCTCAACGTGCCGGCTCGCCAGCCTCCAGCTCTATGCCGACCTTGCCTCCGGCGGCGGCGTGCAGGTGAAGGTGTGCGAGTATCCGGCCGGCGGGCCCGGCGACGTTTCAGCCCCCAGCTGGACCGAGGTCACTTGCTACGAAGGCTCAATCGGCGGCTCGACCGAGCCGGACTCGATCACCTTGCTACCCCGGCTGGAGACGATCGATCTGGCCATGGCTGCGTGGACCACGCCGGGTATGTCGTTCGGTGGGCCACCCGAGGCGTTTCATGATCTCTACGAGCGCCGGCCCGTGTCGCTGCTGCCGGCCGGAGTGGGGCTGGCGATCCTGCTGCTCGGTTGGCTGGCCATCGGGCGAGGCCGGCTGGGCTCCGCGCTGCGGCCCTTCGCCCTGACGCTGCCAGTCGCCACGGCCGTGCCGCTGATCGGCGTCACCATCGACAGCTACCACGCCGGCCCTGCCACGGCATTCCTGGCGGTGCTGCTGCCGGCGGCCATGCTGCTGCTGGCGATGGACTTCCTGGCCCGGATTGAGGGGCGGATCCGCCGCCGGGTAGTCGGCCTCGTTACTCTGGGCCTGGCACTTGTCGCCGCGGCGGCCGGGCTGCTTCTACCGCTGGCTCCCGCTGTGCTCCAGCCACTCCGGCCGGCCCTGCTCGGCGGCGTGGCGTTCGTGCCCGGACTGTTCGCTGCCCGCCCGTTCGGGCGTCGCGACGGCCAAGCCGTGGCATCGGGCCGCTCGCCCAGGGCTCTCGTCGAGTCCTTCGACGTGCTGCTGGCGGCGCTCACCCCCGGCGTCGCGGCTATCAGCCTGGCCTTCGTCGACACAGTCGAAGTCTGGCCGATCGTGCTCTGGCTGGCCCTGCTGGTGGTGGCCACGCGGCAGATGCTGCGGCCGCTGGCCCGGCTGGCCACCTCGGCCACTCATCAGCGCGACCTGGTCGTGGCGGCCACGGAAGCGGAGCGGGCGCGCATCGCCGCCGACATCCACGACGACGCTCTCCAGGACTTGACTATGCTCATCCGGAGGCTGGAGGAAGCGGGCGACCAGCAGAACGCGGACGCGGGCCGGGGGGTCATCGATCGCCTGCGCGCCATCTGCGGCGACCTCCGGCTGCCGGTCCTGGACGACCTGGGTGTAGGGCCCGCGCTCGAATGGCTGTGCGGCCGCCTGGATTCGTCGGGCACCGCCATTCGGCTCGATCGGGTCGGCAACGAGAGCCGGCTGCCGGCCCCTGTCGAACTGGCCGCCTTCCGGATCGCCCAGGAGGCCCTGGCCAATGCCGTCCGCCACGGCGACACGCCAATCGCCGTTCGCTATCGGGCGCGGCAGGGCTGGATGGAGCTCGACGTCGAGGATTCGGGTCGGGGCATCGCCGACGGCTCGGCCGAGCTGGCCGAGAAGACCGGTCACATGGGCTTGCTCAACATGACCCAGAGAGCCGAGGCCATCGAGGCCAGCCTCGAAATCGGCCGCAGGCCCGAAGGGGGGACTCACGTGCGCCTGATCTGGGACGGCACGGCCGCGGCCCTGGCCGCCCCCGCTCCGGAGCCCGCATGAGCGATCTCTCGGCGGAGATCCGCGTCGCGATCGTGGACGACCATCCGGTCGTGCGCGAGGGAACTGCCGCCCTGCTGGGCGCCCAACCGGGGATCCAGGTCGTCGGGACGGCGGGCTCGATCGAGGAGGCGAGCCCGCTGCTCGACCCTGAGCGGGTGGACGTCCTCCTGCTCGACATCAGGCTTGGCTCGGCCAGCGGGCTGACCGTGCTCGGCGCCCCGGCCCCCCAACCTGCGGTCGTCATGCTGACAGCCTACGACTACCCGCAGTACGCGGCCGCCGCGCTCCGGCTGGGCGCCGCGGGGTTCGTCGTCAAGACGGCGCCGGTGGCCGAGCTGGTAGAGGCGATCAGACGTGCCGCCGCCGGCGGTCTGGCGTTCGGCATCAGGCCGGACAGTTCGGCTCTGCCGGGGCTTACGAAGCGTGAGGCCGACGTCGTTCGGCTGGTGGTCGAGGGCCGCAGCAACGACGAGATCGGGGCCCACCTGGGAGTCGCCTCCAAGACGATCGAAGGGCACCTTCGCAGGCTCTTCGAACGCCTGGGCGTCCAGTCGCGAACCGAGCTGGCCATGCGAGCCGTGCGCGAGGGCTGGCTGGATCTGCCGCCGTCACGCTAGGGATCGTCGCTCTACTTCAGCGCCTCGGCCAGCAGCCCCGCCATCTGCTCCCACTCCACCAGGAAGGCGTCGTGGCCCTTGTTGGAGGTGACCTCGCGGTAGGCGGCATCCATGCCGGCCTGGCGCGCGGCGTCGACCATCTCCTGGACCTGGTTGGTGCCGAACAGGATGTCGCCCTGGATACCGACGCCGGTCAGCCGCGTGCCGTAGGCGGCCAGGCGCCGCAGGGCCACCACCACCCCGTCCCGGTCGCGGCCGACGTCGTGAGTGTCCATGGCCTGGACCAGGCAGCGGTAGGTGTCCTCGTCGAAGCGGTCCAGCAGCTTGTGGCCCTGGTGACGCAGGTAGCTGACCACCGAGGGTGTCCCGTCCAGCTCGGTCCGGCCGGCGAAGCGCTGCTCGAAGTCGATCTCGCTGCGGTAGGTGGTGATGGCCAGCTGCCGGGCCAGGTCCAGCCCATCCATGCCGAGCTTGTCGACCATCTCGAGTTGGATGTGGTTCCAGCCCACGGCCAGCTGGCCGATCCGGGCCGGGGCGGCGACCGGGACCACGCGGCTGATCTCGCCGGGCCGCTCCAGGGCTACCTCCAGGGCGACCATGCCGCCCAGCGAGCCGCCCACCGCCAGGGCCATCTTGGTGATGCCCAGGGCGTCGAGCAGCTTCCACTGGGCGCGGGCTTGATCGCGGACGGTGACGCGGGGGAAGGCCCGGCCGTAGGGTTTGCCGGTGACGGGGTTGCGGGAAACGGGGCCGGTGGTGCCGTAGCGGCTGCCCAGGAGGTTCAGGCAGAGGACGCCGAACTTGTCCGTGTCCAGGGCCTGGCCGGGGCCGATGAGCGGCGCCCACCAGTCGCCGGCGGCGTCGGCCGAGCCGGTAAGGGCGTGGACGACCAGGATCTGGCGCCCTTCGCCGATCGGCACGCCGTCGTGACGGTAGGCCACGACCAGGTCGGGCAGGACCGCTCCGGATTCCAGGACGAAGCGGCCCAGCCAGCGCGAGACGATCCTGCCGGTCTGGGACTCGGTGTTGGCTTCCACGTCCCTAACGCTACGAAAACCCGGGTCCGAGCGTGCGGTCGAAATGCCGGGGTCGCCCGGGTCGAAGGCGGCCGTGCCCGCGGCAGCCCCGGCGGCGGCATCGTCGGACGCGGGCGTACGCCGCTCCTCCGAGACCCACCTGACCGCCGGGGTCCGCTTCATGGCTAGGCGGCCGTGGCCGCGGCGATGGCCTGGTCCAGGTCGGCCAGGATGTCGTCCACGTGTTCGATGCCCACCGACAGGCGAACCAGGTCGGGCGTCACGCCCGAGGCCTCCTGATCCTCGGCCGAGAGCTGTTGGTGGGTCGTCGAGGCGGGGTGGATGATCAGGCTCTTGGCATCGCCGACGTTGGCCAGCAGGCTGAAGAGCTTGACCGAGTCGATGAGCTTGCGGCCGGCCTCCAGGCCTCCCTTGAGGCCGAAGGTGACGATCCCGCCGAAGCCGCCCGAGAGGTACTTGCGGGCGAGCTCGTGGGCCGGGTGCGACTCGAGGCCGGCGTAGCTGACCCACTCCACGGCCGGATGCTTCTCCAGCCAGCGCGCCACCGCCAGGGCGTTGGCCGAGTGTCGTTCGATCCGCAGCGGCAGCGTCTCCAGGCCCTGCAGGAACAGGAAGGAGTTGAACGGGCTCAGGGCCGGACCCAGGTCGCGCAACAGCTGGACCCGCAGCTTGGTGATGTAGGCCGCCGGCCCGGCAGCCGCGGTGTAGCTGACTCCGTGGTAGGACTCGTCGGGGTCCACGAAATCGGCCTTGAAGCGCGGCGAGGCCGCCCAATCGAACGTGCCGCCGTCCACGACCACGCCGCCGATTACCGTCCCGTGCCCGCCGATCCATTTCGTGGCGGAGTGGATGACGATGTCGGCTCCATGCTCGATGGGCCGGCACAGGATCGGGGCGAAGGTGTTGTCGACGATGAGCGGCACGCCGTGCTTGCGGGCGACGGCGGCAATGGCCTCGAAATCCGGCACGTCCAGGCGCGGGTTGCCGATCGTCTCCACGTACAGGGCCTTCGTCCTGCCGTCCACCGCGCGATCGAACTCCTCGGGCCTGGAGCCGTCGACGAACCTGAAGTCGATGCCCCACTTCGGCAACGTGTGGGCGAAGAGGTTGTACGTCCCGCCGTAGAGCGAGGAGCTGGTGACGACGTTGTCGCCGGCGCGAGCCAGGTTGAGGATGGCCAGCGTCTCGGCGGCCTGGCCGGAGCCGACGCTGAGCCCTCCCACGCCGCCCTCGAGAGCCGCGACGCGCTGCTCGAAGACGTCCGTCGTGGGATTCATGATCCGGGTGTAGATGTTGCCGGTCTCCTCCAGGCCGAAGAGCCGGGCGGCATGGGCGGCGTTATCGAAGACGTAGCTCGTGGTGGCGTAGATGGGGACCGCGCGAGCCCTGGTCGTCGGATCGGGCG
>Ga0307422_1001079_pt1 | contig 14343 bp, 13 predicted proteins | sample SalMarWE160290MG_FD_202153 | JGI IMG/M metagenome (GOLD analysis project Ga0307422, IMG submission 202153) | Salt marsh sediment microbial communities from the Plum Island Ecosystem LTER, Massachusetts, United States - WE1602-90 | ecosystem: Environmental > Aquatic > Marine > Intertidal zone >...
ATGTATCAACAGTAAACACTAATCTATGCTGGTCTCTAATTCTTTCAAGCCGATTAATGATCTCCTGCAGGGTTTTACCATTTCGGTCCAAGATGCGCGCTTCTTTTGCCATCATGCCCATGACAAGCGAACCAGAAGCGGAATCAAATGGAGTGACGTTGAGTTCATTTTTCAATTCACGGGCAGCCTGATTGGCAGAATCCATAGTGCCAGAAAGCTTTTCGGTGACGTGGATGGATAAGATTTGGTCATCTTCGTTCGCGATCTGGTGGTAAAACTCAATAAATTGATAGGGCGACGGCTGCGACGTGGAGGGAATGGCTCCTTCCTCTTCAACCATCTGGTAAAAATCTTCATAACTTATATCGATTCCCTGGAGGTATGTTTTACCCCCGTGGATGATGTTGATTGGAATCATATCAATGTCATACATGTCCTGCCAACGCTCAGGCAGGTCACCTGCAGTATCCATTACAATCTTGAGCATAGAATCACCTTTATAAAAAATCACACAGAACTTTATCCTGCACGATATACAACCCTTTTTATTAATAATGGTTACTGCAGTTTTATGGCTCTAATTCAATATAAAGGCGCTTATTGATCTTTCCTTTGCTTTTGTAATTAGTGATGTGAATCGTACCGACCTCAGTGGTGTTCTTAACGTGCGTACCTCCATCTGCCTGGAGGTCGAGCCCGACGATCTCAACCGTGCGAACCTCTTTTATATGCGGTGGGAGCAGATTAATCTTTGTGCGGATAAGATCCGGGATTTTAAATGCTTCCTCTCGTGAATGGATGGCAACGCGCACATCCCGCGCAGCTGCGACCTCTTTATTAATTGCATTTTCTATCACAGCGACTAGATCTTTAGTTAGATTCTCAAATTCAAAATCCATTCGCCCTTTGAGCGGTTCCATATCTCCGCCAGTGACGTGCGCGCCATAATCCCGGAATATTGTTCCGCATAAAATATGCATGGCAGTATGGGTGCGCATTAATTTATAGCGCCGATCCCAATCGAGGATTCCAGTAATTTCAGATCCAACCTCCGGCATCGGTTCTCCCTCGTCGAGGATATGCAAAATACCACCAGGGCTGTATTTGGCACGTTTTAGAACAGCTTTTAACCCATTGAATTCAATAATACCTTTATCGTACACCTGCCCGCCGCCGCCTGGATAAAACGCGGTTTGGTCGAGAAGGATGGCATGAGCATCCACTATGACGCTAACCACTACAGCAGAAAATTCTTTTAGATAACTATTTGTCTGGTACAGCAGCGTGGTCATAAGAACCTCCTTAAATGTTATTACGCAATTTCTCTTCCCTCGGCAGCAGGAAAATGAACGGTACTCCTAAAAATGCAGCCCATCCGCTCCAGAAGAAAGTTTGTTGACCGCCGATCTGATCATAAATATATCCTGTCGCAACTCCTGACAGCGCATTAATCGCGAAAAGCATAGCTAAGTATAAACCGTTCGCGAAAGACCTGTTTTCAGGGAAACTCCGATGCACTACTGCCAGCGCGACCGGTAATACCATGAGAGATGATATGCTCATGATACTCATGAAGGCTATTTGAGCATAACCCTGCGAGTAAGAAAAAGCAAGCATCGCTAAAGCTGATAAAGTCAGTGAAAGAATCATTGTAATCCTGTAACCCAACCGATCACTCAAGATTCCACCGAGAATTGTACCAATTACCCCAAATCCCTGTACGATGCTGAGGGAGATGCCAGCGAACCAGACACTGGCGCCATTCTCGATCAAGAAAACAGGCAGATAGACCTGTGAGGATGTCCTGAGGAGTGAGCGCATTGTGATAATGCCCGCCATGGGAAATAATATCGTAATTAGATCTTTAATAGAGATTTTTGCTTGCTGCTTCACTGATGAATTATGGTAAGGGAGGTCTTTCAGCAAGGAACTTAATACTAAGGAGGCGATAATTCCGCCGAGCATAAGCCAGGGGGTTGCTTGCATGGAGAAAGTTGCGATGACAGCAGTTACGAGAATTGGGCCAAGCATTACCCCTAATTCACCGCCTACCATCCAAATGCTCATTCCCTTCCCAACGTTATCACCAGAGAGACCGCTCACAATTGCAGGCAATGTGGCATGCATGGTGGCTGATGAGATTCCGGCGATGAGACAGTACAATAATATGACTGGAAAGGAGGGGGCAGTACCGAGTAAACTGATAAATACTGCCGTAACCGCGGGAGCGACCAGCGCAAATTTGCGGAGGTTTTTACGATCGCCAATGCGGCCGATGATTGGCTGGAGAATAGAAATCCCCTGATAAACGAGGATAAGAAGTCCAGCCTCTGCTTTTAATAAGGAAAACCGTTCGATTAGGAAAGGAAGGAGGGGTGCGATAAACCCTGAATATGTGTCATGCATCGCATGGGCGCTTGATACGATAATTGTCTTAAGAGTCGGAGAAGAGGGTGTTTTTTTTCTCCGCTTTCTTTCATCATGATTTTTAGGTATATAAGATGATTGAGTCCTTGCCAAAAGTTTACCTCTACATTGATTTGCAAAACATGAATTATACTGGTTCAAATTGGAGATTTCAACATCCATCCATTACCGATCAATTAATTGTACGTTTATCCAGTTGACGGATATTTACCCATACGGTAAAATTCTCCCATTATATTAAAGGAAAAGGAGGTTTTTTCATGAACAGTGAATTTTTCACATCAATACAAATGATCCAAACGCCTCCTGCATTTAATTAATCCTCAATAATAATCATCGAGCGATTGACCGCAGGAGACTGAATTCCCTGCGGTTTTTTTATTTTTTCAGTATCTCTTTAGAATAAACTGTAGCGGATGCAACTTACGCGCTGAAAAAAGCGTATGTGTTACAGGGTGAGATAAACGTTATGTATTGCAATCTCACGAATCAGTTCAATAAGTAATATTGGAGACAAAAATGCTATCAAGGTTCAGGGAAACCTACGGGAAGTTTTCAAAAGATTTCTGGCTGTTAATGGTTTCTTCATTTATTGACATGCTGGGGGCATCTTTGATCTTTCCATTCTTTTCGCTGTTTATAACCCAAAAGTTTGATGTCGGTATGACAGAAGTCGGGACCATGTTCTTAGTATGGGCACTGACTTCCGGCTTGATCGGTAACACTATCGGAGGGGCGTTAGCAGATAAATTCGGTCGAAAAACCAATATCATCTTCGGATTGATTGCAAGCGCAACTTCGGCGCTGATGATGGTCCTGATCGATGAAATCGTTGTTTTTTATATCGTAATCGGTGTGATCGGAATATTTGAAGATATTGCCGGGCCTGCACGTCAAGCGATGATTGCTGATTTGGTACCGGAGGAACTGCGCGGAGACGCTTACGGTATGTTCCGCATCATTTTCAACCTGGCTGTAACAATCGCCCCGGCAATCGGTGGCTTTATGGCGACGCGGTCCTTTGAGATGCTGTTCTATGCAGATGTTGTAATCAGCATAGCTGCCGCGTTATTTGTCCTTTTCTTCCTGCCAGAAACGAAACCAGAAGCAGTTGTGGGGGCAAAGAAAGAGCAATCTTTTGCACAGACCTTTAAAGGATACCGGATTATTTTGAAGGATAATTTATATATTGCCTTCATTGCAGTATCTGCCCTTTCTACACTGATGTATTTCAACATGCACAGTTCGATGTCTGTGTTCCTGGTCAACTACCGTGATATTACACCAGAGCAGTTTGGCTACATCTTGAGCCTGAATGCGGGGATGGTGGTAACCCTGCAGATATTGTTCACACGCATCACTGCGAAGTGGAAACCGATGCTGGCGATTGCATTTGGAAATATTCTGTACGTAATCGGATTCACAATGTACGGGATTTTTAATACGTACACCATGTTCATCATTGCCATGATCATCATTACGATCGGGGAGATGATCTATGCTCCGAAAGAACAAACAATCGTTGCGAATATAGCGCCTGAGCACATGCGCGGCAGATATATGGCCATCCGCAATTATGCGTGGATCATTCCAGTTGCGATCGGGCCGCTGGGGGCGGGTGTGATCATGGATAATTTTGATCCGAGCTATGTCTGGTTTGCGGCAGGATTTATCGGGTCACTCTCTGTGATCGGGTTCTTACTCCTGCATATTAAAGCCAGTAAAAAGTTCGAAGTGCTGGAGAATAGCGGGAATAACGATATTAAAAAGGATATTTCAATAGAAGCGGATTCCCCCACCTTATCGTATGAATAATCATTACCAAGAGGTTGGCACTTATGCCAGCCTCTTTTTCTTCCATTAAAAGTTTAAAATATATTTACTTAAAAGTGACTTGTAACAAAATATTATTTTATTCGTTATATAAAGTGAGACTGATATTGGATAAAATTCATCGCGATGAAAATCAATTAATTGAAAAGGCAATCTCAGGTGATAAGCAGGCATTTGGATATTTGTATGACTACTATTTCCTGCAAATATTTAAGTATATGCTCATCCGAACAGATAATCAGGAGGATGCTGAAGATATAACGGAAACCGTTTTTATGAAAGCCTGGGAGCATCTGCCCCGTTTTGGGAGAAATAAAAAGGAGCGCAATTTCCGCGCCTGGTTATTCCGGATTGCACACAATACATTGATAGACGATTATCGTACTAATAAAGCTAATTTATCGTTGGAATCAGCATTACAAAACAGATCAACAGATGCGGAACCCGAGGCGGTTGTTCTGCAAAACGAGGAAGTTGAAAAGATTCAGGAAGCGATAAAAATGCTTGATGAAGTTTCACGGCATGTGGTCATAAGCCGTTTTATTGGCGGATTAAGCCATAAGGAAACCGCCCAGTCAGTTGGCGTCAATGAGAATAACGTGCGTATTATCCAGTATCGAGCTTTAAGAAAATTGAATGATTTATTAAGGGAAAAAAATGATTGAGAAAAGAAAAGCGCGCATAATCATTGAGTGTCTTGACGAAGTACAATCTGGGAGGATGAGCAGAGAGGAATGCAAACGGAAATATCCCGGACTGGCTGAAGAACTGCGGTCCATATTTTCTAGTTCAGAAACGCTCTCTTCAATACAATTTCCTGAAATTGATCCACTATATATAAGAAATCAAAAAATTAGATTAATGCAAAAATTACCAGACAGAGACCATCTTGTAACAAAATCCCAAGGTCATCGTTATATCAATCGGAAATATAAACCAAATTTAATAAGGAGATTTAATATGACTTGGGTAGTAATCGTAACAACAATACTTTCTTTAATGTCAGGAGCGGGAGCAGTATATGCGTCCAGCGATGCGCTTCCGGGCGATACGCTGTACCCTGTTAAGACATGGGTAGAGAATGTCCAATTGGCGATCGCACCAGAAGATGCGGATGCGGGTTTGCTCATGCGTTTCACGGAACACCGCGTTGAAGAAGCTGTCGAGCTGATCTTAGAAGGACGACTTGAAGACTTGGATGAAGCCATAGATGGATATCAGAAGCGCACAGAATTATTAACACAAACCATGGCGCGCCTTAAAGTGGAAGATCCGGAAGAAGCTGTCATGCTGAAGCTGAAATTAGAAGAAAAACTACAAGAACAGGCACATTTGATGGAAGCGTTTATCCGAGATGGCGAAGAAGCAAACCTACCTCTTCAAGAACAAATACGGGAAATTCTGGAGACTAATACAGAATTGAGTCAGCGTGTCCATGAAGATGAAGTCAAATTGGAAATTGCGATGGAAAATCCTGGAGAAAAGATTGAAATGTCTCAAGGAGAAAGCGAATCAACAGGGACTGACACTGAAGATATGCAAAATAAAAATGGGAGCGGCAGCCCTTCATTTGAAGTAAATGAAGAGGAAGGTACACTCATGTTTGGGTTGGGTGGTAAAGGAAGCAATGGTGTATATGCGGAGATAGATGGTACACGATTTGACTGCACAGCTGAGGGTGACACTGCCGCTTGCAACATCAACGGCGCGCCACAAAAAGGAAACGTTAATTTATACGATAAAAAAACCAACCAACTCCTCTTCAGTTATGCTTACGAGTATGAATATGAACATGCTTGGGAAGGGGAGAAGAGCGATAATGGGAATAATGGTGAGAATTACGAAAACAACAATAGTGGAAAAGAAGAAAATAAGAACAGTAAAGATAATTAGAAGCGGTCGTTGCTTGCGATCTTAGATCTGAAAAGAGAGTGGAGAAACCACTCTCTTTTCTTTTTTAAATATTTACGAGGTAAGAGTAATATGCCGGAAATGCCCATGATGATAAGGCCTATGGCGCGGCGGGAATCTAGCGGGATGGGCTCAACGCTACCCCAACCTATCGTATCCGCGGTTATGCTGAGAACCATCTGCCCCAGAAAAACAGCGGCAACGCCAGCGGTGACGCCTGCCAGGTTGATGGAGTAAACTATACCTGTGATAAAAATGATCCCGAGTTCCCCTAACCCGCCGATCATGATGCTGTTCCTCATATTAATACCATCTTTGGTTTGAATTGATTTTGCAATGAAATTTCAAGATAGGCAGATTTACAATCTGCCGTAATTATTGGAAGAAAATATGATATTTTTAAATGCCGATAGTACCGAGAATAAGAATTAAACTGTAAAGGTGCCTGACAATTTAATTAAAAAATAAAACTAAATTTGCGTTCCTGCGTAGAATAATTATGAAGAACATTTGAAAGGAATTAAATAAGAATCGTGGGTATTATTAATGACATCCTATATGAGATAAAAAAGAAACATAAGCGCGGCATCCAGAGAGGGATGTACCGCAATCTGGTGCTTAAGGGAGGCGGTGTTCGGGGAATCGCTTATATAGGCGCGTTAGAAGCTTTGGAAGCGCTTAATGTGCTTAAGAATATCGATCGTTTGGCTGGTTCCTCTGCGGGCGCAGTCGCGGCCACACTCGTCAGTTTTCGAAAAAATATGGCGGAAACGCTGGAAATATTCAATACATTAGAAATGCAAAAAGTAGCCCAGTGTGCGGCCAAAGGTAAAGTAAAGAACATAATCCTGTTGAAGAATTCAGAGAATTATACGCGCCTATTTGGAAAATTTGGATGGTATTCAAGCGAATATTTCTACAAATGGCTGCAGTCAATCATCGCGAAGCAATGCCGCGGGAACCCAAGGGCTACTTTCGGTGATTTCCAGAAGCTGGGTTATCGCGATCTGCATATAGTAGCATCGAATATCTCTCGCCACCGGGCAGAAGTGTTTTCGGTTAATAACACGCCAGACGTGGCAGTAGCCGACGCGGTGCGCATGTCGATCTCAATTCCTTTGTTCTTTGAGGCACTGCGTTTTGATGGCAAAAAGATCGGCGCAGGTGATTATTACGTGGATGGTGGGCTGTTCAATAATTACCCGATCCATATATTTGACCAGCCGGAGTATGCAAAAGAGAGCCGTTTATATCGGAATGGGATCAACCTGGAGACGCTGGGGCTGTTCTTATACCCCAGTGAGTTATTCGATGCAGATAGGGTGGATGAGCCGAAGCATTTATGGGAGTTCTTGGACCTGACTATTCACAGCCTTTACGATTCATACCAGGTGTCTGATCTGGCAGAGAATATGGCAGATAAACAGCGAACGATCGAAATCAGTGACTGCGGCATCTCAGCGACGCGGTTTGACCTGGCACCAGAAAGTAAGGAATACCAACAGCTAATCGCAGCTGGCAGGGTATCTACTGAAAAATTTTTTGGATTTGAAAGTTAACAAATAAAAAGATAAAAGCGGGAAAACAATATAAGAATAGCGAAGAATGCGCAGACAAAATGAACCTGATCCTGCCTGCGCGTTCTTTCAGCAGATTAATTTCTATAGTTGTTGCCGTAGCGTCTGCGCTGCGCTGCGCGGCGGATTGCTTTTTTCTTATCCTGCCGCCTTTGTTCTGTTCGGGATACGAACCACCGGCGTTTGCGGACTTCGCTGAGTATTTTACTGCGAATGACTTTCTTCCGGAAACGGCGCGCTAACCCCTGCTGTGATTCTCCATTTCTTAATACAACTGATGGCAATGTGAGCTCCTTTCTTTAATTGTCTTCTAATTTATTAATTGGCTTTCTCACTTCTCATAAAATAAAAATTTGCCTCAGCAGAGACAAATCCCAAGAAGCCAATCTAAAAATCTATTCTTAAAATTTTTTAGGCCTATCTCCTAATGGCTGATCAATATCCGATCTTTTTCGTTCCTTGAATTGATACTTACCAAGTACTCCTCAGGACCGCGGTAAAAATCTGCCACGGCTGCCGGAGATATTTTATCATATAGATTCGGTTAATTTATATTTTTCATTTCTTTCATTAGATTGCTGTAAATGAAACATTCATATAATTAAAAGGATATTCTATTAAAATTTCCCCTCCGTGATATGATTTAAATAGTGAATGGCACATAGTTGTAGTAATTTATGATTTGATATATAAAAGAAGGCACATATGAATCTTCACCCTACAGAACCTTCAGGATTGCGTTCAGCTTCTAAGATCATGCTCATCCTAGCGTGTTTTGTTGTGGTTGTGTTCGGCATGCGGGAAGCTGGGGAGATCATCACGCCAATCATCATTGCATCTATTGTGGCGATCCTGTTCTTTCCCTTCCACCACTGGTTAATAGATAAGCACGTACCTACGTGGCTGGCGTTAGTGATCGTGATGCTGCTGATCCTGTTGGTGTTATCGGTGATGGTGAGCATTACGGTAATCTCGATTACTCAGTTCATCAACCGCATACCCGAATATTCGGATTCGCTACAGAGGCTGGTAAATGGAGCGCTTACCCTGATAGAAACGCTGCCTGTTGGTGTAGAGAAATTCCTCAATTTTGAGTCCTTTGAAGTTACACAATTGCTAAATGTAAGCGGAAGCTTGCTAAGCGGAGTGCTGGATGGTCTCTCAAACTGGTTCATCGTTTTCCTGCTGGTTGTGTTTATGCTGGCTGATTTTGCATTTCTGCCGGGCAAATTTGAAGAGATGTTCAAAGATAATCAGCAAATACTTGCACTGACAGATCTGATGTCATCTATTCGGCGTTATTTGTCAATCACGACTTCTACGGGTTTAATCATTGGTGTGGCAAACACAGTGTTGTTGGCCTTCGTGGGAGTGGATTTCGCGGTACTATGGGGGATCGTAGCTTTCCTGATGAATTTCATTCCCAGTGTAGGCATTATCATTTCGGTTATCCCACCGGTTATTCTAGCGCTGCTCGAATTTAATTGGCAAACAGCGCTGATTGTGGGTGGGGGGATTATTTTGATCAACTTTTTCGTTGAGAATATAATAAAACCTCGCGTCATGGAAGAAGATTTGAATATTTCTCCCTTGTTTGTCATGATCTCGTTGGTGTTGTGGACCTTCGTGTTAGGCCCGATTGGTACGATTCTGGCGGTGCCGCTAACGCTGATCGCAACGAAACTTTTACTAGAGGTATCGGATGAAACGCGCTGGCTGGCAATCCTGATGACGGCTAATCCCCGGCCGCGAAAGAAAAAAGTAAAGAGATCGCCAGATAAGAAATAGAAAAAGAAAAAAGAAAAGAATTGGATGGAATCCGACTTTTCTGAATTGTGGGTCCTGAATATAAGAGAGACAGCTCCAAGTTTATATATTGGAATGTTTAAATGACTATTTTAAAGGAAGTACATCCAGGAATTTTTGCTTTGCTGATTGTTTCCTGTTCCCTCTCTCCCGATGCGCTCGCCATACAGACTGCAGGGGTATAGGCATATGCGCCTGAACCAAAGTCTACATCCGCCTGACCAACCATCCGGAAAATATCCAGAGGATTAAGGTCTGCATAAGTGAAATTTTCGTAGAGACTGATGAGAATTGTGCTTTTCCGAAATCTAAATATCTGCTGTGATCACCATCACAGACTTTTCAGATGTGGTCCGGTGAATGGCTTTGCTCGACTCAACGGTAATCCGAAAAACTTTTTGGACAGTAATAAAATCTAATTGGAAAAAATATAACTACTTGAAATTCAAGAATAATCAGCCACAATGTTGTATTGTGATTTATAATTTTTGTAATTTATTATTAAAAAAGGATAAAAAATGCCGCATTTTGAAATTAATCCAATTTTTTCATTCATTACTTTTTCAATTTGGTTGATCTTCTTTGTTTTGGGAAGGGCCCAATTTAATAAGATTAAAAAATTTACACAATCTACCATAGTTGAAAAAGCGCGCATTGAAATAAAGAAAAACAAGTCACTAAAGCTAAAGGATTTTTATGATCAGATATATCCTTCCTGGTGCGACCTTGTAAAAAAATCTATCTGGTTCATCCCCCATAAAACTGAACTTTGGCCAATGCCGGCAAAACCAGATTATGTGAGAAAAAGGATTGGTTTTAACCAAGAGTGGACAGCAAAAATTCTCCTAGAAAATGGTATTGAATTAAAGGGAAGGGAAGTTCAGAAAATGAAAAGCAAATTATCACGAGAAAAAAATAAATAAAAAAGGAAAACTGAGGTCTGGAAAAATATTTCTTAAATTAATCCATCATTATTTTACACTCCTATTTTTGGGGAATAATAATTTTTCCAAATAAGATTATAGCTATCTATTTCCCGCTTCCAACGGCGTTCATCCCATTCCAATTCTGAAGCAACAGTATTTCTTATCCGCCTCATTAAATACTTTCCTCCCTTTTTCAATAAAAGTCCTATCCTGGTTCGCCTTAATAACAAATCGTCCAGGTGAATAACCTTTTCGTTTTTAGCAGCCCATTTTAATTCCATCCACAGGTAAGGTGTGTTTTCTATTCTTTCTATTTCTTTGCTGGCTGCTCCTTTTAATAATTTGATTGTATCGTTCCCATATCTGCTGATTAACCTCTCCTTTTCTTGCGTATTTAATGAATTCACGGGAAATTCTCTTGTTTCATGTATATCAAATTGGGTCTTCGATATAACTTTTGTGCTTCTTCCCCCTAAATAAATCCGAGCACGTTTCAAAGTTTCATGTGCCATCAAACGGAAAGTTGTAAGTTTACCGCCAGAAATGGTTATCAACCCTGACTCATCCCAGACAGCATGGCGCCTGGATTCTTTGGATGGATCAGATGAACTGCTTTTAATGATCGGACGAATACCACAAAAAGTTGAGCAAATATCTTTCTCGCTGAGGCCGGCTTCAGGGAAAATATGCTGCGCTGAATATAATAGATAATCTAACTCTTCTTTACTTATAGAGGGCTCCTGAGTTAAATAATCAATACTGGAATTTTCATCCAAATCCGTTGTTCCAATAATCGTAATTCCATCCCAGGGAAGCGCAAATTGAATCCGATTATCATATGGATGGTTGAAAACCAGGGCCTGGCTTATCGGTAATTTTGACCATGGAAAATTAATATGACTACCGCGCTGCTTACGTATACGAGGTTCCCCGTTTACGTGAGCTCGGATTTGATCTGATAAGAATCCTGCTGCGTTGATAACCACCTTAGATTTGATTTCAGCACTCTTTCCTCCTCCCTCGGGTGAGAGGTCGTGTGTCGCAACACCACATACTCTCCCCTTTGAATTTTTAAGTAAATTTTCCACTTTCATATAATTGATTGCATGTCCACCTTGCTTGATAGCATCAAAGATTAATCTTAATGTTAAACGAGAATCATCTGCAACACCCTCTGTATATAAGAAACCCCCTCTTTGCCCCGTATTACCGATCTGTGGGAAAGAGGCCAGCATATTTTTTTGAGAGCAGACTTTAAAACCAAATCTTCCAGCGAACAGCTCATATAAAAACATATCCTCAGCAAGTTTCAGGTGTGACTCATCATCTGAGTCTAAAAGAAGATATGCAAATGGAAACCGCTTTACCAGGCCATTGCTTCCTTTTATAAGCGATTCCCTTTCTTTCACTGAATTGAAAGAAACGGCATATTGCATATTGTGAATGTACCGAATCCCACCATGCACTAATTTGCCAGATCGGCTTGAGGTGCCTGAACTAAAGTCATTTGCCTCAATTAGCAGTACATCAAATCCAGATGCTGCTGCCTCAGAAGATATTCCCGCACCTGTAACACCCCCACCAATTATTATAAGATCCCATAATTTATTGGAGTCCAGCCAAGAATGATCCTTCCAACTTTTACCTGTCATTTATTTCGTATAGCAAATGATATTTAATGCTTAGCTGGTCGATATTTCTTTAAGTAATAATTTCTCATATATTGGGCTTCCTCAGGATCTAATTCCTTCGGTTCAATATTCATTGATCGTGTCCTGACAACCAACCGTGCCATTTCTTCTGCCGCACGGGTTGCATCGAAGGCATGGTCCAAATTGAGACCAACTGTGATCAGGCCATGGTGGGAAAGCAAAACTGCCACACCCTCGTCTCCCATTGTGCTGAATGCAATTTCTGCTAAATCCGCTGACCCTGGTTTACAATACGGCGCGACGGGGACTGGACCTGATAGGTAAGCAGCAGCTTCCGTTAAGACAATCGGAATCTGTTCGTCGAGGCCCGCAAATACTGTCGCATAAGGGGCATGGCAGTGAATGACAGCCCCTACGTCTGGTCTTTTATTATAGAAAATCAGATGAAGTGGAACTTCACTTGTCGGTTTACGATTTCCTTCAATCACTTTTGCAGATTTATCAATGGTCACGATGTCATCAATACACATTTCATCATAAGGAATCGCGCTTGGTGTAATTAAAATAAGCCCGGTTTTCAGATCCAGGGCACTTACATTCCCCTGTGATCCATAGGCAATACCTTCTTGAACCATACTGCGTGCAATCTTTAATACTTTAGATTTCAAATCCTTAAGAGACAACTTAATCCTCCTGTGTAGTTAGGATTATTAAAATATTTTTATTGATTTATCCTGACACATCGATTTCAAAATTTTTTACAGAATTGCTTTCTATTTATAGTTTTTCAATCATTTCGCGGAAAGCGCGGCAATTTGAAACCAAGTCCTGCCCTCGGTGTAACCCTCCCCCCATTAAGTAAATAACATCGCGGTTGTAAATTTCCATCAATTGAGGAATTCTCTGAAGAGTCATTCCTCCGCCGGGGGTTGGAAATATGGGTTTAATATGACCCATTTGGTAATTTGACCCATTTACAATTTCAATACACTCCTCTTTTGTAAAAGAAAAACGGCCGCCATAATTTGGGTAAATCGTTGCATCTCCACCGGCTAATCTTACAAGCTGCCCATAAAGCGCAAAATGCGAAAAACCACTGCCCGGGCATGTTGTAAAAAAGCCCTGAAAAGACGGGTGACTCATAATAGGCAGGCCGAAGTTGTCATCGTCAGCCAGCATGCGCATTGTATCCCAGCCAACCAGCGAAGGAATTACCAGTAAGCCGCCGACCCCCACTTTTTTTGCATAATATGCATTTTTAACAATTTTGTCCACTGGACCACTGACACTGGGTATATATATGCTGTGATGCCCTGTTTTTTGATTCGCTCGAAGGACCGCATCTGCACAAAGTTTTACCCTTTCTTTAAATGGGGAAAAGGTTTGATCCGTTATTCCGTGATCATCCTTGATAATGTCAATGCCGCCAAGTGCATATTGATAAGTCATATCTGCTAGTTCTTGCGAAGAAAGGCCCAACGGTTTAGTGGCAGAACACAGCAGAGGGCGTTTAGGGACCCCTAATAGTTCTCGCAAACCATCTTTCCCGAATCGCGGACCCTTGAAGAAATTCAATAATTCATCTGGTAGATCAAACTTCTGTACTCGAATATCCGGTTTTATACTACTGTTGCCGAATATCGCATTCAGGAGTTGAATCAGGTTAAAACCTGTAATTTCAATTGCGTAGCTGATGGTCGCTTTGAATTTATTATCTGTAATCCGTGAAAAACTTTCTATTTTTCCAACAATACTATCTAATATGAAATTTTCAGTTATCAGGTCGATCGGAAATTCTACAGTTTGCTCTACACAAATTGCCTCGGCTTTCTTGCGTGTTTCTTCTTCACTTCCGGTAAGCAGATAATCTACACTAAATCTTTTTCCTGAAATGGAATTATTTGCTGCATCTCGCATGTAAACCTCCTAATGGGTTTCTTAGTTAATTCAGATATTTAATTCGTCATTGATGGGCAAATTACTGTCTTGAGAGATTTATCAGCAGCCAGTAATAATTGAATAGCATCTTGTACTTTGTCTAATCCGAACTCATGTGTAATTAATGCTTTCGCATTTACTCGTCTAGAAGTGATTAAATCAAGCACTGCCGATGTCTCTACATGGCTGGCAGAATATGAAGAGTTGATCTTAATTTCATTAAAATAAAGCCAGTTCGGGTTAATTTGCATGGTCATATCTGGCGGCGGTGGA
>Ga0307422_1001081_pt1 | contig 14320 bp, 10 predicted proteins | sample SalMarWE160290MG_FD_202153 | JGI IMG/M metagenome (GOLD analysis project Ga0307422, IMG submission 202153) | Salt marsh sediment microbial communities from the Plum Island Ecosystem LTER, Massachusetts, United States - WE1602-90 | ecosystem: Environmental > Aquatic > Marine > Intertidal zone >...
CCTCAAGGGCGAGCTACCTTGAAAGCCTCGTATTCACATATTACAGTAGAACAACAACTCAAAGAGATGGAAGGGAGCAAGGCTTTCTAAAAGCTCAGCAATGTAAAAAGGAGGGCCCAGTGAGAAGAAAACGGATGTTTGTCCATAGGGTGTTGCTATGCCTATTGCTGTTGATGTCTGCCGTCAACCTAGCTATAGGAAAGGAAAGGACCGCTGTCCTCAACTGCCCTGCGTGTAGTTCTTGACCAGCTGTCGTAGAGAGGATAGGTTTTATCCTTAAAGGAGTCGACGGGGTGGTGAACGTAGAAATTGACAGAAAAAACGCTACCGCCTGCGTTACCTTCGACGATACAAAAACCGATGTGCATAAGATAGTAGAGGCCCTCGAAAAGGCAGGATTCCCCGTTAAAGGGGAACCAAATTTTTTAGAGTAATATTCGCCGTTAACAAAACACGGCGGGAGGAAAATATATCAGATTGCAAAGGGGGTCATCTGACCCCCTTTGCTTTTCGAGATCCTTAGGACCGGCCTCACAGGAGAAGCGAATATTCTCTTTGGCGGCCTTTTGTATATCTGACCCTCATTCCTTACAACAAGTGCCCACCCTCTTTTTCCAATCAGACTTGCCTTTTGCCTTAAGCTGATAGCTAAAAACTGAAACTGGACACTAATCACTTGACAGCCGTTTTTATTAGGTGATGTGCATGAATGCGTAATTGAGCACCCTTTTGGATTTAAGGGAATATACTCAAAAAATTATAACATTCATCTAAGGGGGGCCACGCGATGTACTATATGGGGGAAAGCGCGACCTCCACCAATCTCGTTAAGGCCTCCTGCCCCATCCCCTTATTCTTATCTCATAAGGCTTGGCAGAAAGAGGGCGATCTGAGGAAAGATGATCAAAATGATATTGCATACAATCAAGGCCCCAAGTAGAGGGAGTATCCCCTTAAAGATGGCCTCCAAGGGGACATCTTTGGCCACCCCGCTGACCACGTAGACATTCACCCCCACCGGCGGGGTGATTACCCCCATCTCTGTGATGAGCACGATAATCACTCCAAACCAGATGGGATGATAACCGAGCCCCACAGCAACGGGGTAAAAGATGGGGATGGTGAGCAGGATCATGGCCAGGGAATCCATAAAACACCCGCCAATGAGGTAGATAAAACAGATCACACCCATGATGGCCCACGGAGGCAAAGGAAGCCCGGTCACCCAATCTGCCAGCAAAAAGGGAATTCTGGTTATAGCCAAAAAATGGCCGAAGATCGTCGCACCAGCAACAATTACCAGAACCATGCACGAGATGCGCACACTCTCCCATATGGCCTTCAAAAAATTATCCCAGTCGAGTTGTCTTTTCCCCACAGCTAGCAACAAGGTAATGCCGGCACCGGCTGCCCCAGCTTCGGTAGGGGTAAAAAAGCCCAAAAACAATCCACCCATGACCAAGATGAAGATGAGTAGCATCTCGATGACCCCGGTAAGGGATTGCACCTTCTCCCTAAAACTTGTCCGAGGCCCCGGAGGACCGAGGTGGGGTGCGAGCCGGACACGGATATAGATGGTGACAATAAAGAGGGCCGCAAGGAGGATACCCGGCAGGATACCGGCGGCAAAGAGCTTCCCGATGGATTGTTGGGTCATGATACCATAGACGATAAAGATCACGCTGGGGGGGATGAGGATTCCCAAACTGCCCCCGGCAGCGACCGTTCCCGTGGCCAGTTCAGGGCTATATCGATACCGCTTCATCTCGGGGAGGGCTACCGTGGCCATGGTGGCTGCGGCGGCATTGGTAGAACCACAGATGGCGGCAAACCCGGCGCATGCACCAACGGTAGCCATGGCCAGACCCCCTGGCAGATGCCCCAAAAAGGTATAGGCGGTATCATAGAGCCTGCGGCTGATCCCGGCGTGGAAGGCGATCTGCCCCATAAAGATAAAGAGGGGCACCACTGTCAGGTCGTATGAGCCAAAGATAGCAAAGAAATCCTTGGTCATCAGCCGAAGACCAGCCTCTGGAGAACGCAGATAACAAAAGCCGAGAAGGCCCAATAGGGCCATGACAAACCCGACCGGCATACGGGAAAAAAGGATGATGAGGAGGAGTAAGAGGCCGATTACTCCCACGGTTACTGGATCCATTTCGTGAACTCCTTACCGATGAACTCTGAACGAAGATCGTCAGCCAGCGGAATCTGGATGAGAACAGGAGTTAATCACTCCACTGATACCATACTTTCTCTCTCTTGGTCACCACCTGCAGGATGTCCACGGCAAGGACTAAACACACCACGGCAGCGGAAAGGGCGATCCCGTATACCACCGGGTAAAAGGGCATTCGTAGGGTCAGGGATACCTGGCCAGAGACCCGAAAATCGTTGCCGTATCTCACCCCCTCCCACGCGAGTAAAGCGAACAAAAGGAGACTCAACAGATTGGCGATGAGATAAATTATCTCCTGAATCCGCGGGGAAAACCGTGTAACCACCACCTGCACCGCCACGTGACCGCGTTCAAGCGTGGTCTGGGCCATGGCAAGGCCGGCCACCACCACCCCGAGAAACCCCACAATCTCATAGGTGCCGGGAATGGGTCGCCTGAAGAGACGCAAGAGGATATCCGCGCAGGTAAGGCACATCATTCCCACAAGGCTCCAACCCGCCGCCCAATTGAGCGTGCGTGATGACCACTTGGTTAACGTAATGAGACCTCTCATGTTTAACCCCGCTAAACAAAAACGGGGGGCGCTACAGCCCTGACCAACAAGCTGACGGCAACCCCCCCTGTCGTTTCGTGCGTTACTTGTTGTACTTGGAAATCCGCTTCTGTATGTACTCTACATATTTCTTGCCAGGCAATCCCTTATCTTCCAGGCTCTGGGCATACGTATCGATCACCGGCCGAACGGCCTTGACCCACCGTTCATTCTCATCTACAGAGAGGGGAATGATCTGGTTTCCCTGCTCGAGGGTAAACTGTCTGCCGTCCTGATCGGCCTTATCCCACCCCTCGGCATGCTTGCTGATCCACTCCTCGCTGACCTTCTCAAAGACTTTCTGGACATCCTTGGGCAGGGAATTCCACTTGTCGAGATTCATGATCACATACATGGCAGTAGTGTAGCCGATGCTGGAACAATCGGTAGTGTACTTGATCACCTCGGCCTGGTTCCATCCCTTCAACACCTCCATGGGGGCCAAGGTTGCCTCCACCACCCCCTTCTGCAGTGCCTCATAGGCCGCACCCTGGCCCATGGCAACGGGTACGCCCCCCAGGGCTTCAGCCGCCTTGGCGCTGAAGCCCGTGCACCGGATCTTGAGCCCCTTGACACCTTCCATTGTCTCTATCGGCTTCTTGCTGTGGAGCAGCCCCGGTCCATGGGCGTGAAGATAAAGCAGCTTCACATCCTTGATCTCCTCGGGCTTGAACTCCTGATAAAAATCGTTAGCCACGAACGTAGCGACCTCGCCGCTCTGGTATCCCAGGGGTAGGTCAAGGGCCTCCATAGTTGGAAACCGCCCTGCGGTGTAGGCAAACAGAGACATCCCCACATCTGCTAACTCATTCGTAACCCCATCGTACATATCCGGCCCCTTGAGCAAGACTCCGCCTGGATAGTAGGTGAACTTCACCCTGCCGTCGGTCCGCTTCTCTATCTCCTTTCCCCACTCTTCAGCCAATACGCTATTAAAGTGGGTGGGCGGAAAGAAATTTGCATAGCTGAGCTCGATGACGGGCCCCATCTCTTTCTTGGCGCAAGAGTAGATACCAATAGCTGCTATTATGACAAAAATACCAGCAATACCCCACATTAATCCTTTTTTCATTATTCCTCACCTCCGCGCTTAGTTGGTTATCACATATCGTGAAACTTATCCATCCTATCGTGTGCACCGCACAACCTGTATCTCTCACCCCCTTTCTCGTATAAAGCCCTCAGTCTAGACGATCTTATGGAAATTGCAAGCCTTTTTAGAGGGCCAACCGTGACCTTACCCTCATAATCACCTTGTACACCTCTGCGGCAATAAAGATGGTGGAGGCAGAGGCGATGACGATCAACCAATCTCCCGCCTCCAAGGGAAAGGTGCGGAAGGCCCGCTGCAGGACCGGGACATAGAGCAAGAGGGCGAGGATGGCGCACTCCCAGAGGATGGCCAACCAGAGCCACCAGTTGGCGAAGACGCCGATCGAAAAGAGGGAGTAACGCTCAGACCGGCAGTTGAAGGCGTTGAAAAACTGCACCAGGATCAGGGTGACAAAACAGAGGGCCCGGGCCTCTATTTCCCCCCGCCCCGTCTGGATCGCCCAGATGAAGACGGCGAGGGAGACAAAGGCGGTCCACACCCCCGCTCCTACGAGGTAGCGCAACACCGCAGGGGTAAAGACGGTTTCCCCCTTCGGCCGGGGCGCTCGCTCCATCAGGTCCGCCTCCGGGGGGTCCAGGGAGAGGGCGATGGCCGGCAACCCATCGGTGGCCAGGTTCACGTATAAGATCTGGATGGCGATCAAGGGGATGACACCTGCCGCCAGGCCAAAAAAGGGGCCGAAGAGGATGGCCGCCGCCATGAGGAGGATCTCACCTAAGTTGCACGAGAGGAGATAAATCAAATATTTTTTTATATTCCCGTAGATCCCCCTCCCCTCCTCCACCGCCGCCACGATGGAGGCGAAGTTGTCGTCGGTGAGCACCATATCCGCCGCCTCCTTGGTGACATCGGTGCCGGTGATCCCCATGGCAATGCCGATATCGGCCTGCTTGAGGGCCGGGGCATCGTTGACCCCATCCCCGGTCATGGCCACGACGCGATCCCGTGCCTGCAGGGCCGTGACGATCTTCAGCTTGTGGGCCGGGGAAACGCGGGCGTAGACATCGACCCCCTCAACCATGGCGTTATATTCTCGCTGGCCCAACTGGTCGAGCTGACGGCCGTTCACCACCGTCCCTCCTTTAGTGATACCCAATTCGGCGGCGATGGCCTCCGCCGTCACCTGGTGATCGCCGGTGATCATGACCGTCTTGATCCCCGCCCGCTCGCACGTCTTGATGGCCTCCTTTACTTCCTCCCGCGGGGGATCGATCATCCCCACGAGGCCGACAAAGACCATCCCTTTCTCAATCGACTCATCGTGGTTCTCACCATCGGGGAGGGTGCGGTATGCCAATCCCAGGACCCGCAGGGCATCCCCGGCCATCTCATGGGCGACATCGAGCACCCGCTCTCGCACCTGAGGAGTCAGGCGCTCCTCCTTACCCCCTCGTGGAAAAGAGCCACTGGCCTCTAAAACGACCTCCGGGGCACCCTTCATAAAGGCGATCTGGTTGTGGGGGGAGCGGTGTATGGTGGTCATCCGCTTTCGCTCCGAGGAGAAGGGGACCTCTCCGATGCGGGGATATTGCTGAGCCAGTCTTCCCCCTTCCAAACCCGCCTTCTGAGCGAGAACCACTAAGGCCCCCTCTGTCGGATCCCCTTTTATCTCCCACCCCCCCTCTGCTCGAATGAGACGGGTATCGTTGCATAGGGCACCGGCGAGCAAGAGCATCTCCGCATCCCTGTCTTTCATGGGATCGTACGGCTTCCCGGTGACGGAGAACGAACCGTGCGGCTCGTACCCCACCCCGGTCACCTCGATGGTCTTATCGGCCACCCAGAGGCGCCGAATAGTCATCTGATCTTGGGTCAGGGTGCCGGTCTTGTCCGAACAGATGACGGTGGTGCAGCCAAGGGTCTCCACCACCGGGAGCCTCCTCACCAAGGCATTGCGTCTGACCATCCGCTGTACGCCGATGGCCAGTCCAATCGTGACGACGGCCGGTAGGGCCTCGGGTACCGCGGCCACGGCGAGGCTGATCCCCCAAATAAGCATCTCTAAGACCTGGTGGCCCCTGAGAATACCGATAATACCCAACATGGTACATAGGGCGAGGGCGCCGACGGCGATCCACTTCCCCATGCGATCGAGGATTTTCTGAAGGGGCGTCTTGCCAACTTCCACCGTTTGGAGCATCTGGGCGATGGTGCCGAACTCGGTCTCCATGCCGGTGGCGGTGACGACACCTTTTCCCCGCCCGTAGACCGCCGCCGTCCCCATATAGGCCATGTTCGTGCGCTCGGCCACCGCGACATCCCCCTCCACGACCGCAGAGGCCTTCTCCACCGGGATGGATTCACCCGTAAGGGACGCCTCGTCGACCTTCAGATTGGCGGTCTCCGTGAGGCGGACATCCGCCGCTATCCTGTCACCGGTACTCAATACGATGATGTCCCCGGGGACCACCTCCGGGGCGGGTATTTCCTGCTCCTCACCCCCCCGGATGACCGTAGCGAGAGGGGCGGCCATCCGTTTGAGGGCCTCCATAGCCCGCTCCGCTCGATATTCCTGGAGGAAACCCAAGCCGCTGGCAAAAAGGACGATGACCCCGATGACGATGGCGTCGACCGTCTCCCCCAAGAAGGCGGAGAGGCCAACGGCAACCAGGAGGATAATGATGAGAAAGCTCTTGAACTGATCGAGGAAGATCTTCAGGGGAGAGATCCGTTCCCCCTCCGCAAGCTCATTGGGCCCATAGTCTTCCAGGCGTTTGCGGGCCTCCTCATCCGATAGCCCCGTGGGAGAGGTGCGCAGCTGAGCGAGTACCGCTTCCGACTCCATGATGTGCCAGGCAATCTGGTGGCCCTGCATAAAAACGCCTCCGTGAAGTATATGAAGTATATAAGGTCCCTACTGCGTATGTTATAACACTGAGAAAGTGAAAAGACAACGATGGGTTAAGCTTGACAAAAGATGGACAAGATGTTAACATTTTTATTAAGTTACGCTTGGATGTTGCCATATCTCCAGCCCTGATGACCTCGCCATAGTGTTAGGTTCTTATATTCTGGAGGATTCGAGGATCAAGAATTTCAGCCGTCACGAAACAAACTAGGGAAGCAGGGAGGCGACCTCCAGGTTGCCGAATCAGGGGAATGGGGGCCCTATCGGACAGATCGAAGTCCTGACGGAAGACACACGTCAGCACTGAAACCCGTGAATCCTTGAATCCTCAGCGGGAACATGATATCTTCACGGCGTTATGGGGGTAACCCCTCATAACGGTTTAATTTTACGGGAAAGGGAACAGGTCGATGAAGATCGCCATTGCGGGAAAAGGGGGTGTGGGAAAAACTACCCTGGCCGGCGTGATGGCCCGGTATTTGGCCAAGAAGGGATACAAGGTCCTGACCATCGATGCCGACCCCGACGCCAACCTCGCCTCGGCCCTCGGCTTCCCCCCCCAGCTCCTCAAGGGGATCACCCCCCTGGCTGCGATGACCCCACTGGTGCAGGAGCGGACAGGGTCCCAAAAAGGGACCTTTGGGGGTGTCTTCAAATTGAACCCCAAGGTCGATGACCTCCCCGATACCTACAGCGTGACCCACCAGGGGGTTAAGCTCCTCATCCTGGGCAACATCCCCCAGGCAGAGGGGGGGTGTTTCTGCCCTGAGAACGTCCTTTTAAAGGCGCTGCTCCACCACATCCTGGTCAAGAGGGACGAGATGATCATCATCGATATGGAGGCAGGGCTGGAGCACCTCACCCGAGGCAGTACCAAACACGTCGATGCCTTCATCATCGTAGTGGAACCTGGTCAGCGGAGCATCGCCACGGCCCGCCAGATCTTCAGATTGGCCCAGGACCTCGGCGTGCAGCGGGTGTACGGCGTGGGGAACAAAGTGGCTGCCCCCGAAGATCGAACATTGATCGAGGAGGGCCTCAGCGAGCTATTGTTCTTGGGACACCTCTCCTTCAATCAGCAGGTGATAGAGGCCGATAAACGAGGGATGTCCCCCTATGACCTGGACGGCATCATAAAAAAAGAAGTACAAGAAATTATCGATCGTCTGCAAGGAGAGACGGGTGCTTAGGACGGCGTTTTTCTGGTGTTGCACGGCAATCGTTACCATAGTGTTGACGATGTGCGTCTTCATCACCTTTGCTTTTGACCGCCGGGGAAAGGTGGCTCATCTCTATGCCCGGCTATGGGGGTGGCTGGCCCTCAAGTTCAATGGCGTGAAGGTGCAGGTTACGGGATTGGAGCACATCGATCCCAAGAAGCCCTCTATCTACATGTGCAACCACCAGGGGAGCTTTGACATCTTCGCCCTGCTGGCTTACATCCCCGGGCAGTTCCGCTGGCTGGCCAAGGCAGAACTCTTCCGAATCCCGATCTTGGGGTGGGGTATGAAAGGGGTGGGGTATATCAGCCTCGACCGTTCGGAGAGAAAGAAGGCCCACCGGAGCATGGAGATCGCCTCCCAAAAGATCAGGGAGCGGGCCTCGGTGGTCATCTTTCCAGAGGGCGCCCGCTCCATTGACGGGGTCCTCCAGCCCTTTATGAATGGGGGCTTTACCCTGGCCATTAAGGGAGAGATCCCCATTGTCCCCATCACCATCGATGGGACGTGGGCGATCATGCCCATGACCACCAAAAGGGTCAAGAAAGGAACAATACGGATCGTCATAGACCGAGCCATTGAGACGAAGAGACTCACCATGCAGGATAGAAGGCGCTTGATGCAGGAGGTAAGGATGAAGATCAGGGCCAACCTCCCCGCTTCTGCCAAGGGGCATGCCGATGCAGCATGATGATCTGCGGGTCATCCCGTTGGGGGGGTTGGGTGAGATCGGCCTCAACATGATGGTCCTGGAGTACGGCGATGACATCATCGTCATCGATGCGGGCCTCATGTTCCCCGAGGACTATATGCTGGGAATCGATATGGTGATTCCCGATATCACCTACCTTCGCCAGAACCTGGATAAGGTGCGGGCCATCATCCTCACCCATGGCCACGAAGACCACATCGGGGCCCTCCCCTTCGTCCTCAAGGAATTGAAGGTCCCGGTCTACGGCACCCCCTTCACCCTCGCCCTGGTGGCGGAAAAGCTCCAGGAACACGAGGGGGTTGGGAAGGTAAACTTTAAGCGGGTGCGGCCGCGGGACCAGGTGGAGATCGGTCCCTTCCAGGTGGAGTTTATCCGAACGTGCCACAGCATCGTCGACGGGACCGGCTTGGCGATCACCACACCTGTGGGGATCCTGGTCCACACGGGGGATTTCAAAATCGACCAGGCCCCGGCCGGGGGGGAGCTGACCGATCTGAGGAAGTTCGCCGAGTACGGGGAACGGGGCGTATTGGCCCTGTTGTCCGACAGCACCAATGCCGAGCGGGAGGGACATACCCTTTCAGAGCGGGAGATCGGCCAGAGGCTGGAGGAAATCATCAGGCTGAGCCCGGGGAGGGTCATCGTGGCCCTCTTCGCCTCCAATATTCAACGGATCCAGCAGGTGATGGATACCGCCGTCAAGTATGGCCGCAAGGTGGCCCTTATTGGGAGAAACATCGTCAACAATACCAGGATCGCCCGAGAGCTCGGCTATATGCACGTTCCCCCGGGCGGGGTGATCGACGTGAAAAAGATGGATCAGTACCCCCCGGAGCAACTACTCCTCTTTACGACGGGGAGCCAAGGAGAGCCCCTCTCGGCTTTGAGCCTCATCGCCACGGACAACCACAGGGACGTCCAGATCCACAAGGGGGACACCGTCATCCTCTCCTCTCGCTTCATCCCAGGCAACGAGAAGGCCATCACCCACATGATCAATCACCTCTGCCGTCGGGGGGCCTCTGTCATATACGAAAAGATATCGGCCATCCATGTCTCAGGACACGGCTACCGCGAGGAGCTGCGGATGATGCTCAACCTGATTCGACCTGAATATTTCATCCCCATCCACGGTGAGTATCGGCACCTCGTCCAGCACGTCCAACTGGCCAAGGAGGTGGGTATAGCCGAGGATAACATACTCCTGGCCGAAGATGGGGATGTCATCTCTCTTCGGAACGGAACGGGGAAGATCATCAACCGGGTTGAGGTCGGAAAGGTCTTCGTCGACGGCAAGGGGGTGGGGGATGTAGAAGACGTGGTCCTGAGGGACAGGAGGCAACTCTCCGAGGACGGGATGGTGATCCCCGTCATGGTCATCAATGAGCGTACCGGGGAGGTGGTCTCAGAACCCGATATCATATCTCGGGGTGTCCTCTTTGAGGAAAAGATGGGCGAGGTCTTGGAACAGGCAAAGGTGGTCATTAAAGAGGCCCTGGAGGGCGTTCCACTGGAGTCCAAGACCGATGATCTCGCAGTGGAGAACGAGGTGCGCCGCGCCCTCAAGCGATTCTTTCGCAAGGAGATGGACCGCCGACCCGTCATCATCCCCGTGATCATCGAGATGTAGGAGATTTCACATGGTGAGAAGGGAATTGGTCAGTGAGATCGGCGGGCTCATCGCCATCGGCGGGGGGATCTTTCTCATCCTGTGTCTCTGCTCTTTCCATCCTCAAGACCCCTCCTTCAACCTCTATCAGTCCGTCCCCTCCCAAATCCATAATTTGGGAGGACTGATCGGCGCCTATCTCTCCGACATCCTGTGGCAGGCCTTCGGCTGCACCTCCTTCCTCTTCCCCCTCGTCCTGGTGGTGCTGGGCATGTTCATCTTCCTCAACCGAAAGACCGAATCCAAAGGGGCCCGCGGGGTGGGGTTTACCCTCCTGCTTATCTCCTCATCGGCACTCCTGGACATCCTCTTCGGGGACGTGAAAGTCTTTTCCTACGAAGGGATAGCCGGTGGGGTAGTGGGCAGGGGCCTAGCTGCCTTCTTGGAGCGATACCTCAGCGTGGTAGGGGCATCCTTCGTGGTGATCCTCCTCTTTATCTCCTCGACCATGTTGACGACGGGCATCTCCCTTAAGAGGGGTGTGGCGGGGATCGTGAAGGCCATGCGGGCCCTGCTGCGGTGGGTCCTCCATATCAAGGACCTCTACCTGGGCAAATGGCACAAGAAGAGGGAGATTAAAAAAAGCGCTAAAACCAGGCAGAATCCCTCTCACCCCCCCATTATTCTCTCCCCAAAAACCCGGGGGGAGCGCGAACCGCGACAGGAATCCCTCCCCCTCCCCACACCCGCTCGGGGGAAGGGAACCTACCAACTTCCTCCCCTCTCCATCCTGGAGGACAGAAAAGAAAAAAAGGTGACCGTATCTGAAGATGTCCTGTGGGCTAACTCGCAGATCTTGGAGAACAAGCTCAAGGACTACGGTGTGGATGGAAAAGTGGCGGGGGTGAGGCCCGGTCCCATCGTGACGGTCTACGAATTTGGGCCTGCCCCAGGGGTCAAGGTCAACCGAATCCTCAACCTGGATGACGACCTGGCATTGGCCCTCAGCGCACTCAGCGTGAGGATACAGGCCCCTATTCCGGGAAAACCGGTGGTGGGGATCGAGATCCCCAACCCCGTGCGCGAGACCGTCTGCCTGAAAGACGTAGCGAACTCCGATCTCTTTCAGGGGAGCGGGTCCACCTTGACCCTGGCCATCGGCAAGGATATCTCCGGCAACCCCTTTGTGATTGATCTGGCCCGACTCCCCCATTTGCTGGTGGCCGGGTCGACCGGTTCCGGCAAGAGCGTATCCATCAACGCCATGATCTGTAGTCTCCTGTTGAGGGCCACACCGGACGAGGTCAAGCTGCTCCTCATCGACCCCAAGATGTTGGAACTCCCCTCATATGAAGGCATCCCCCACCTCCTCCTGCCCGTCGTGACGGACCCCAAAGAGGCGGCCATCGCGCTCCGGTGGATGGTGGAAGAGATGGAGCGGCGCTACGCCATGATGGCGGAGCAGGGGATTAGAAACATCGAAAACTACAATCAAAAGGCCAAGGAGGGCTTGATCCGCCCCGCCGAGGAAAAAGAAGGGGTAATGTCCGTCAAGCAGCTCCCCTACGTGTTGGTGGTGATCGATGAACTGGCCGACCTGATGATCGTCTCGGGCAGGGAGGTGGAAGAGTCCATCATTCGCCTCGCCCAGATGGCCCGGGCCGCGGGGATACACCTGATCCTGGCCACGCAACGCCCCTCAGTGGATATCCTGACGGGATTGATCAAGGTAAACTTCCCCGCCCGCATCTCCTTTCAGGTCTCGACCAAGACCGACTCCAGAACCATCCTGGACTCCCAGGGGGCCGAGCACCTCTTGGGATCGGGGGACATGCTCTTCCTGCCGCCCGGCAGCTCCAAGCTGCTGCGCGTCCATGGCGCCTTTGTCTCGGAGGAAGAGATCAAGAGGCTGGTGGAATTTTGGCGCCAATATGGGGGTCCAACCTATGATCGGAGTATCCTGCGTGAGCGCAGAGAGCGCAAGGAATTCGAAGAAGAGGACTACGACGAGAAATACGACGAGGCCGTTGCCTATGTATCCAAGACCGGTCAGGCGTCCATCTCCCTCATTCAAAGAAAGTTGAGAATAGGATATAATCGGGCGGCCAGGATCGTCGAGCGGATGGAAGAAGAAGGGATCGTCGGCCCCTCTGACGGCGTGAAGCCGAGAGACGTCTTAATCCGTAAACTATAAAGGAAACGTCATGCTTACCCCCAAGATGCAGATCACCATGGAGACGACGCGGAAGCTGCTGCGCATGCAGGCCATGGGGAAGGTCTCAAACGTAATCCAGAAACTGCACCCCGCAGACCTCGCCCACATCTTCCCCTACTTCAGTGAGGCCGAACAGCGAACTATTTTCAACTTGATCAAGGATCCCGCCAAGGCCGCTGAAGTCCTGAGCGAAATCGAGTGGGTGACGGGCGCCCAGCTCCTGCAGACCATGGAAAGCAAGCGGATCATCCAGATACTGCAGGAGATGCCTTCGGATGATACCGCAGAGATCATCAGCAATCTCCCCGAGGAACTGGCGGAAGAATTGCTCCAGGGGATGAAAAAGAAAGACTTCGAAGAGGTTGAGGGATTGCTGAGCTACCCCGAGGAGACGGCTGGTCGGATCATGAACCCCGTCTACTTCTCCCTCCCCGAGAACACTACCGTCCGTGAGGCCATCAAGGCGGTGCAGAAGGAAGCCGATACGGAAATGGTCCTCTATGTCTATGTGGTGGATGATCGAAAACACCTCGTGGGGGTGGTCTCCCTGCGCCAGCTGTTGTTTGTCCCGCCGAACAAGCGATTGCGGGACATCATGAGCACGGAGGTCTTCAGCGTCCAAACCCTTGAAGATCAAGAGGAAGTGGCCCGGGTGGTGGAAAAATACAACATCCTGGCCGTTCCCGTAGTGGAAGAGGAAAACAAGCTGGTGGGGGTCATCACCGTGGACGATGTCATCGACATCCTCAGGGATGAGGCCACCGAGGACTTCCTGAAGATGGCCGGGACCCGCGAAGAGGAGTTCGTCTACGTCGATGACGTCCTGAAGGTATCCCGGCTGCGGTTCCCCTGGCTCATCACCAACCTCCTCGGCGGACTGATCACCGGTTATCTCCTGTGGCTTTTTAAGATAACCCTCAAAGACGTCCTGGCCCTCATAACCTTTATCCCCGTGATCACGGCCATGGGCGGGAATGCGGGCCTGCAGTCCTCGACCATCATGATCAGGGGCTTTGCCACCGGACGCATCGAGTACGCCCGCTTGACCAGCATCCTCTTCAAGGAGTTCCGGGTGGGGATCATCATGGGCATTATCTGCGGCTCGGTAGTAGGGGTCATAGGGGCATTATGGCATGGGAGCGTGACCATCGGGATCGTGGTCTGCGTGGCCATGATCATCGCCATGACCGTGGCATGCACCATGGGGGCCTTGGTGCCCGCCTTCTTTCGGAAGATCCACATCGATCCGGCCATCGCCGCAGGTCCCTTCGTGACCACGGCCAACGACATTACGGGGATCATCATCTATATGGGGACCGCCACCATCTTCCTCCAATACATCATTCATTGAGATGCAGCTGCGCAAAACCGATGGCGTGGTGCTCCACCGCGTCGATTTCGGAGAATCAGACCTGATCGTCACCCTCTATACCGCCGACCTGGGGAAGGTCCGGGGGATCGCCAAGGGAGCCAAGCGGAGCAAGCGGCGGTTTGTCAACAACCTGCAGCCCTTCTCGTATATCCGGATCGTCTTCTCCGAAGGGAGGGGGGGGTTGATCAGAGTGGATGAAGCTGATATGATACACCCCCTTTTCAGGATCAGCGAAGATATATCCAAGATCCTCTACGGGAGCTATTTCCTGGAGATGGTCAAGGAGATGACCGGGGAGAAGGAAACCCATCCCCAACTCTTTGACCTCTTGGTGACGTTTTTGACCGTGCTCAATGACTTCCCGTGCCGTGAGGAGTATCCACGGGTCTTTGAGCTGCGGTTCCTCGACCTCATGGGGTATCGCCCCCGGTTGACGGAGTGCAGCATCTGCAACCAGAT
>Ga0307422_1001082_pt1 | contig 14305 bp, 10 predicted proteins | sample SalMarWE160290MG_FD_202153 | JGI IMG/M metagenome (GOLD analysis project Ga0307422, IMG submission 202153) | Salt marsh sediment microbial communities from the Plum Island Ecosystem LTER, Massachusetts, United States - WE1602-90 | ecosystem: Environmental > Aquatic > Marine > Intertidal zone >...
AAAACGCCGCCGGAACCCGGCGGCGCGCCGGGGAAATTCGCGTTTCCGGCGCAGCCATTCTGGACGAGGCGGCGCGCATGGAGCAAATCGCCGGGGAGAGTGAAATTGCATCCGGGCCCTCGGCAGAAATTTCCGGAGCATTCGAGCGCTCGCTTGAATACCGCCTGCGGGCTCTCGAGCGTGAAGCCGAGATCGAGCGGCGGCTGGACTCGATCAAAAGACGAAAGCAGTCGGTATCGAAGCGGAACGCGTAAAACAAGAGCGCGTTCCTAATAGGAGGTTTGCTGATGAGTAGCTACCTTGCCGGCCTTAGTGCGCTTGAGAAAATCTATCTCGCCTGTGCGGTTTTCGGGGGAGGCTTCTTTATTCTCCGGACCATTTTGATGCTTACGGGAGTCGGCGATACGGATTCGGATACGGACGCCGCCCATTTTGATCATGACGGAGACCATATTGAAGACATCGATCCCGGCGATCATACCCATGGCGACGCGGGGCTCAAACTCTTAACGATCCAAGGGCTCACCGCCTTCATCATGATGTTCGGCCTGACCGGATTCAGCCTCAGCCGTGGTTCGCTGTTCGGATCCGCCTTGACGATCGCATTCGGTTTCGTTATCGGCTTTTTTGCGATGTGGCTGGTTGCCAAGGGATTTGCCTTGATGCGCTCGATGCAAAGCAGCGGAACGATGCGGATCTACGATGCATTGGGGGAAGAGGGAACCGTATACCTCACGATCCCCGCCGAAGGCATAGGGAAAATACAAATCACTATCAGCGGGCGGCTCATGGTCATGGATGCCGTTTCGCTGGACAAGAAGGTTATAAAAACGGGGGAACGCGTGTGCGTTTCCGAAATCACCAGCGGGGGAATGCTCGCGGTCCGCGGGCTTTAACCCGGATTATTCATGAAAATTTGTAGCGAGGCTGCGCGGACAGGCGTGGATAACAAAGCGCGCGACCGAGAGCCCCGCAGGCGTACTCGACAGTACATCGAGGAGCTCGAAGGAACGCAACGCGGTAGGCATGCCTGGATCCGCCGCCGCAGCGGCAAACTTGCGAATAATGCCGGGGATAACGGACGACTAACAGAAAGGGAGTTCGTCATGTCTTATATGCTGATTCCATTGGGTCTGATTATCATCGTCTTTTTCATGATTGTATACATGGCATCGCGTTACAAACGATGCCCTTCCGACAAGATCCTTGTAGTCTTTGGAAAGGTGGGTTCAGGCCGGTCCGCCAGATGCATCCATGGGGGAGGCACCATGGTCTGGCCGATTGTTCAAGATTATGCGTTCCTCAGTTTGACTCCGATGACTATCGGCATTCCGTTGAAGAACGCGTTATCCATGCAGAATATCCGCATCGATGTGCCCAGTTCTTTTACGGTGGGCGTCAGCACCGATCCCGGAATCATGACCAACGCGGCGGAGCGCCTGCTGCATCTTGGTTTCAAGGAAATCGAACAGATGGCGGGCGAAATCATCTTCGGGCAGCTCCGTCTTACGGTTGCTTCGCTCACTATCGAGCAGATCAATCAGGACCGGGAGAGCTTCCTGGACTCCATTCGCAAGAACGTCGAACCGGAGCTCAATAAAATCGGCTTGTACCTGATCAACGTAAATATCACCGATATCAGCGACGAGTCCGATTACATCGAAAGCATTGGAAAGAAGGCGGCGGCCGAGGCCATTAACCGAGCCAAGGTTGATGTCGCCGAGCAGGAAAAAGCGGGGGCTATCGGCCAAGCGGAAGCCAACCGGGAAAAGGAAATCCGGGTCGCGGAAAATGTTGCCGAATCGGAGAAGGGCAGGAAAAGGGCTGAAGCGGACCAGCGCATATTCGTGCATGCGCAAGAAGCGACGGCCGTCGGCGGAGAGAATAAGGCAAAGGCCGACATAGCGGGGGTAAACGCCGACTTGGCGATCAAGGAAGCGGAAGCATTGCAGCGGGGAGAAGTGGCCAAGCGCCATGCTGAGGTTGAAATCCAAAAAGCGCAATATCTGGCGGAACAGGAACGGCTGACGGCGGCCGAAGTTGTAAAGGAAGAAATAGAAAAACGGAAGATTGAAATTGCCGCGGAGGCCGAGGCCGAGCGAAGCCGCCGGACCGCAAAAGGGCGGGCTGATGCCGTCCTGGCGGAGTACGAGGCCGAAGCCAAAGGCTTGCGGCAACTGCTCGACAGCAAGGCGGCCGGCTACCAGGCTTTGATCAACAGCTGCAGCGGCGATGCCCGCGCGGCGGCGACTCTTCTTATGGTCGAGAAGCTTGAGGAAATCGTTGAAAAACAGGTGGAAGCGATCAGCAAACTCAAGATCGACAAAATCACGGTCTGGGATTCGAGCGGCGGATCCGGAATGGGTTCTTCAACCGCCAATTTTGTATCCAGCCTGATCAAAAGCCTGCCTCCTCTGCAGGAAGTGGCTGCCATGGCGGGCGTGGAGCTTCCGGGTTATCTCGGCAGCATAAAAAAAGACAGAGCCGCCGCGGAATCGGATAAAAGCGAAAACAAGCAGGTCCCTTCCGTATGAAATTATTCAGGGGGGCGTCCGAGAGGCCGCCCCCTGCTTTTTCCAAGGCATGATCGCAGCGGCCGCCGACTCATTGAATTCCTCCGTTATTGCGTTCCCTATAAATCTCGAATCTCGAATCGCGAATTGATAAGATGTCGTTCATATAAAGGGGAGAGCCATGGGATCCAATGACAAACTGCAGTTTATCCTGGACGAGCGGGCTCGCTTGGAAAAGGAAGGGCTGCTGATCAATCCGAGGACGATTGAATCCGCTCAGGGAGCTTGGATAACGGTCGACGGCCAAAAAGTCCTGAATCTCTGCTCCAATAACTACCTTGGAATGGCCAACCACCCCCAGCTCAAGGAAGCGGCGCGGGATGCGATTGAAAGGTTCGGCGTCGGGCCTACGGCCGTTCGTTCCATCGCGGGAACCATGGTTCTTCACACGGAGCTCGAAAAAAAACTTGCCCGATTCAAGCGCGTTGAGGATGTCATTTCCTTCCAGTCGGGATTTAATGCGAACCTAGCCGCCATACCGGCTTTGGTAGGCAAGAAAGACCGGATCTTTTCCGACGAGTTAAACCATGCCTCCATTATTGACGGCTGCAGGCTTTCGGGCGCCCCGATAATCCGATTCGAACACTGCAATCCGGCGTCTCTCGAACAGAAACTCAAAGAGAATTATTCGAAGGAATCCAACCGCCGGTATCTGATTATAACCGACAGCGTTTTCTCCATGGACGGCGATATCGCCCCCCTCGCTCAGATTGTGGAACTGGCGGAAAAGTACGGCGCCATGACTCTGGTCGACGACGCGCACGGCGAGGGCGTATTGGGCGAAGGCGGACGCGGCGCTGTGGACCATTTTCAAGTCAACGGCCGGGTCGATCTGGAAGTCGGCACCCTTTCCAAAGCCTTCGGCGTCATGGGAGGATTCGTCGCCGGCAAGCGGATCCTCATCGATCATTTGCGGCAAAAGGGACGGGCGTTTCTTTTCTCCAGCGCGCTGACTCCCGCCGACACGGCGGCATGCAGCGCCGCCGTTGATATTCTCCTGTCTTCGGATGCTCTGGTGAAGAAGCTGTGGAGCAACGCACGTTACTTCAAGCGCAGAATGGAGGTCGAAGGATTCAATGCGGGAACAGGCAAAACTCCCATCACACCCATTCTTTTGGGCAATGCGAAAACGGCTCAGGAGTTCAGCCGCCGCCTTTTCGATCGGAAGGTATTTGCCGTGGCCGTCGGCTATCCCACGGTGCCGAAAGGAAAGGCGCGCATCCGAGTCATGATTTCCGCGACGCATTCGGAGCAGGATCTCGATTACGGCATTGAGCAGTTTGTCGGAGTCGGAAAACAGCTCGGCGTAATCTGAATATCTTGAATTTCCAATCCAGGATTTCGAATCAAACGAGCGAAACCCAGACCGACTTCACCTGGCTGTACAGATCAATCCCGTAACGTCCCAGCTCGCGGCCGAAACCGGACTGCCGATACCCTCCAAAAGGGGACTCGGGCGAAACCATACCATAGGCGTTAATCCATACCGTGCCTGCCTGAATCCTCCGCGCCAGACTGTGCGCTTTTGCAATATCTTTTGTCCAGATTGCGGCGCCCAGGCCATAGATTGTGGAGTTTGCTTTCTCCACCAGCTCGTCTATGTTTTCAAATGTGAGCACGGTGAGCACGGGGCCGAATATCTCTTCCTGAGCAATGCGCATGGATGGTTCCGCCGCGTCGAAAATAACGGGACGAACAAAAAATCCGCGGTCTCCAACACGCCCTCCGGACAGGATGGGTTCTGCGCCTTCTTCAATGCCGATCTTGATGTACGTAAGGACCTTGTCCATCTGAGCTTTTGAGACAAGCGCCCCAAGGCGGGTATCCGGTTTGAGCGGATCCCCCGGTTGGAGCTTCCGGGACCTCTCGACAAGCTTTTCCATGAAAAGGTCATGGATGCTCTTTTCAACGAATAAACGGGATCCTGCGATGCAAAGTTCTCCGCTGCCGTAAAAGATCCCGTTGAATGCGCCTTTGAGAGCCGAATTCAGGTCCGAGTCTGCAAATACGATGTTGGGGGATTTGCCTCCAAGTTCAAGCGATACCTTCTTAAGAGTGTCCGCTGATTTTCGCATGATCTCCTTTCCGACGGGGATGCTGCCGGTAAAGGAAATCTTGTCGACATCGGGATGCGCCACCAGCGCGCGCCCCGCTGTTTCGCCGAAACCGGGGATTATGTTGACGACACCGTCGGGGAATCCCGCCTCCCGGCAGAGGCTTCCCAGCATCAGGCCCGAGAGGGGTGTTTCTTCGGCGATTTTAACCACGGCCGTATTTCCGCATGCGAGCGCGGGCGCCAGCTTCCATGCAACCATTAAAAGGGGGAAATTCCATGGGGTAATGATGCCGCATACGCCATAGGGCTCCCGAAGCGTGTAATTGAAAAAATTGCCCGGAACCGGGATCGTTTCTCCCTCGATTTTAGTGCACCATCCGGCATAGTAATAGAAAGTTTCAGCCGCTGAAGGGATGTCCACATAACGCGATTCGAAAATGGGCTTGCCGTTGTCCATAGTTTCGGTTATCGCCAGTTCATCGGCGTTTCTCGTGATCAAGTCCGCCAATTTCCACAGCAGCTTAGAGCGTTCGCGGGCACCCATGTTTTTCCAGCTCGGATGCTCGAAAGCTTTGCGTGCGGATTTTACGGCGGCGTCCACATCCGGGGCATCGGCTTCGGATACCTCAGCAAGGACTTCCTCGGTTGCGGGATTGATGCTGCGAAAAGTCTTACCCGACGAGGCATCCTGGAACTCGCCTCCGATAAAAAGCTGAGTCGGTTTAGTCATGGCTGTCCTCCTGGGAAGAAGGTACAGCCCGGCTTCTTTCTTTTCAATTCAAGTCTTTTGCCCTATGAGCCGGTCCGAGTATTAGGATATGCCGCATTCCGAGCGCAGCGTGGACAGAAGCAAGGCGGCGCGACGCAGGCAATGGGGTGACATTGTCGAGGAGCGCCAACGCAGCAGATGTCCCTGTGCCGCCGGAACCCTTAGGGCGCAAGGGTTTGCCGGACGATCTCTTTGTTGCTTGTTAACGATGTCGCCGCATTGCCTCCTCCTCGCGCCTCAATCTCGTCGCCAAGCCCCATGCGCGCGGCACATTTTAATGCTGGACAGGTTCCTAGGCGCTTTGAGTCTTCAGGGCTTTGGGTTATAAAGTAGGCTTGATTATTTATTACAGGAGATTCGCCATGAGGAGATATTGTCCAGCGATGTTGTCGACGATCCTATTGTTTTTTCTTGCCGAGGCGTTTCCTCAGCAGGAAACAAGGCTGCTTCGCTTCCCCGCGATCCATGGGGATCAGATTGTTTTCAGCTATGCGGGAGATTTGTATACGGTGTCTGCAAGGGGAGGTACGGCCCGCAAGCTGACCAACGACGCCGGGTACGAAATGTTCGGCCGGATTTCTCCGGACGGAAAGCATCTGGCATTTACCGGGCAGTATGACGGCAATACCGAGGTTTATTTAATGCCGGCCGAAGGGGGAATCCCCAAACGCTTGACATATACGGCCACCCTCAGCCGGGATGATGTTTCCGACCGGATGGGTCCCAACAACATTGTCATGGGATGGAAAGGAAACGACAAAATCGTCTACAGGACGCGCAAGGACCAATGGAACAGTTTCAAGGGATCCCTGTATCTGGCGTCGATCGAAGGCGCGATTTCAGTACCGTTGCCGTTGCCGCGCGGCGGATTTTGCTCCTATTCGCCCGATCAGAGGAAGCTGGCCTACAATCGGATATTCCGGGAATTCCGGACATGGAAGCGTTATCGCGGCGGGCAGGCGGACGATATCTGGGTTTACGATTTTGAAACGAAGCAAACGGTCAATATCACGAACGATCCGGCCCAGGATATTATTCCCATGTGGACGGGAAACATGATTTATTTCATATCGGACCGGGACGAAAACAAGAGGTTTAATTTATTCGCCTATGATCTGTCCTCCAAAAAAACGCGCAAATATACGAGTTTCGCGGATTTCGACATCAAATATCCTTCATTAGGCGACGGGGCGATTGTTTTTGAAAACGGCGGGCATATCTATCGCTTCGACTTGAAGAGCCGGAGAGCGGAAAAGGTTCCGATCTTCATTGCAGACGATCAGGTCTCGGGGCGCGGCGGCTGGATCGATGTCTCTTCGCAGATCAGCAATTATGAAATTGCGCCCGACGGCAGCCGGGCGCTGTTTGGAGCGCACGGCGAAGTGTTTACCGTTCCGGCGAAATACGGAAATACCCGGAATATCACCAAGACCTCCGGGGTTCACGAGCGCTCCTCCAAATGGTCTCCGGACGGCAAGTGGATCGCTTATATTTCGGATGCATCGGGAGAAGATGAAATTTATATCGCGCCACAGGACGGATCGGGTGCGGCAAAGCAGCTGACCCACGGGGGCGATACCTACAAGTTTTTCCTTCTATGGTCTCCGGATAGCGGAAAGCTGCTGTGGTCGGACAAGAAACTCCGGCTGCAGTATGTCGATGTGGCTTCCGGAAGCGTGACCGTCGTGGCCCGGGCGAAAGCCTGGGAAATCAGCGATTTCACCTGGTCCCCGGACAGTCAATGGATCGCTTATACGCAGGAAGAAGAAGATAAAATGGCGACGGTTTATATCTACTCCCTGGCAAGCAAAGAAACTATTGCGGCGACCGACGGCTGGTTTCCCTCCAACAGTCCCGCGTTCAGCGAGGACGGCAAGTATCTGTTCCTTGTTTCGAACCGCACCTTTAACCCTTCCTACGGCCAGCTCGAATTCAATTACAGCTACCGCAATATGGAGAAAATCTATCTCCTGACCCTGGAAAAGAAAACAAAATCGCCTTTTGAACCCAAAAGCGACGAGGTCAAAATCAAGGATGAGGCAAAGGAGCCTGAAAAAGACGGGAACGCGGGCGCGGATAAAAAGGCGGACGCCAAAGCGCAGCCGGTTCAAGTCAAAGTGGACGCCGAAGGCCTGCGGTCGCGGATTGCGGAATTTCCGGTTCCCGCCGCGTCCTACGGCCATCTTGTATCGGTGGGCGGCAAGCTCTACTACCAGAGGCGCAAAGAGCAGGAACCGGCAAAATTGGCGATGTTCGATCTCGAGAAGCAAAAGGAGACGGACCTCGGAGAAGCCGACGGTTATGAGATATCGGCGGATACCAAGAAAATGCTGATAGGGAAAGGCGGATCCTACTCGATTGTGGATCTGCCTGCGGCGAAGCCTGATCTGAGCGAGCGCCTTGATCTGTCTGATATGCAGATAGAGGTGAACCGAACAGCGGAATGGGAGCAGATTTACAATGAAAGCTGGCGCCAGATGCGGGATTTCTTTTATGCGCCCAACATGCACGGCGTCAATTGGGAGAAAATCCGTGAAAAGTATGCTCCGCTTGTCCCGTTCGTGCGCCACCGGGCGGATCTCACCTACATAATCGGCGAAATGATCGGAGAACTGAGCACGGGACATACCTATGTCGGCGGCGGGGATTTGCCCAAAGTTGAACGGATCAAGACAGGCCTGCTGGGAGCGATCATTGAAAAGGATGAATCCTCCGGATATTTCCTCATAAAAAAAATCCTCAAGGGCCAGAATTGGGACAAGAATGTCCGGTCTCCCCTGACCGATATCGGAGTCGATGCGCGCGAAGGCGACTATATTATTGAAGTGAACGGGAAGCCGACCAATCAAATGCGTGACATCTATGAGGCCCTGATTAATACGGTTGGCAAGCAGGTGCGTCTCCGGCTCAATTCGAAGGCCGAAGAAGCGGGAAGCCGCGAAACGGTTGTCGTGCCCACCGATGACGAAGGGCCTCTCTACTATTACGACTGGGTGCAGGGAAATCTGGAAAAAGTGGAAAAGGCGACTCAGGGAAAGGTCGGATACATTCATATCCCCGACATGGGAGTTCCAGGGCTGAACGAGTTTGTCCAGTACTTTTATCCGCAGTTCCGCCGCGAAGGGCTGATTGTGGATGTTCGGAGCAACGGAGGAGGCAATGTTTCGCCGATGCTGATTGAACGGCTGCGCCGGGAAGCCGCAATGGTCGACATCGCCCGCAACACGGCTCCAAGCCTGGATCCGGGAGGATTGATTCCCGGTCCCAAAGTCTGTCTGATGGATGAATTCTCCGCTTCGGACGGGGATATATTCGCCTATCGCTTTAAGCACTATAAATTAGGAAAGCTGATCGGCAAGCGTTCCTGGGGCGGCGTAGTGGGCATTCGGGAAACGCTCCCCATTCTGGACGGCGGCTATCTCAATCGGCCTGAGTTTTCGCGTTACGATCTTGAGGGCAGGGAATGGATTATGGAAGGGTACGGGGTGGACCCGGACATCGTTGTGGACAACGATCCCGCGAAGGAATACGCGGGGATAGACGAACAGCTGAATAAGGCGATCGAAGTGGTCCTGGCGGAGATGAAAAGCGAACCGGTACGGATTCCGCCTCCGCCGCCCTATCCTACAAAATGATGGAGAGGTGATCGGGCAAGCTGCTTTCGTTATTGTGGAAACGTATAACAGAGTTCGGTTTACCCTCGGCAAAAACTGCCTTCACAACCAGCTGCAGCCATGTTAACCTCTTGGACATCGCGCCGCACAAGGCACTTTGGACCGGCTGTGGCGCGCCTGAAAAGATGGAGTGGGCCGTTAGCTCAATTGGCAGAGCAACTGACTCTTAATCAGTAGGTTGTAGGTTCGATTCCTACACGGCTCACCATAACTTACAGCCGCCTGGTTTTCCCCGTTGCCGTTTGTTGACGTTTTGTTGACGCCTTTGAATCCATCAAGTCCTTTTTGCCGGAATCCTGCCCAGGCACCCATCGGGCGTAATTGGGCGGAAAAGATGGGAGAGAATTTGGAGGAGTTGGGAGGGGGAAGATCTTCGCTCCCCAACTCCTGGACTTGACAGCCCAACCATGCCATCCGAATCTTGTACTGATATAGGGTATCCGGTAAGCAGGGTGCATCCCCCGCATCATTATGCGCAGTATGTTCTATACAGCGCTGCCAACATGCAGACTGCAGCCCAAGCTTTATGAGAGATGGCGTTGAATAGCAATTCGTCGATGATTGCCTTTTGGCGAGGAGAAGTCCTCAACTGCTGTTGTCAGCGGGCGGTTTCCAGTTTGCCGGCAGGAGGTCGGTGATGTTGCTGGTTTTTGCCGAGGGCAGCTTTCCGAGCACATCGGTCAGATACTCCTGCGGATTGATGCCCCGCCGGCGACAACTCACGAGGATGGAATAGATGACGGCACTGCGCCAACCGGCATCGGGATGCCCAATAAACAGCCATCGCCGACGTCCAACTGCGGTGGGACGGATAGAGTTTTCGATTAGATTATTGTCAATTTCATATCGCCCGTCGCGCAAGTATCCCTTGAGTGCTTCGAGCTCATTAATGAAGTAGTTTACCGCTTTGCCGAGTGTGCTCTTTGGAAGAATCCATGGTTTCAGTTCGTCGGCTTTCGCCTTCATCCTCTCCCAGATTTCGGGAGCCTGCAGCAAGCGGCGTTCGTAACGTTCCTGCGGCGAAAGGTCCCGGCTCTCATTTTCGATTCCATACAGCAAACGAATCTGTGTGATGAACCAGACCGCAGCCGAGAGATTCTCCTTTACCGCCTTGAGGAAGTAGCGCCGTGCATGAGCCAGGCAAGCGATGCGCTGGATATTCGTTTCTTTCCGTTCCAGGGATTGGTAGACCTCGTAGGCATCCGTTTGAATCGTACCAACGAAGCCTTCCAATTGTTTGCGCACGGGAGCCATTCCACGGCTGGGATCGAACTCTAAAATGACATCTCCCCCCGGCACTGCGTAGAACCAAAGATAGCCACGCGCCGATTTCCCTTGCACATCCGGGTCGAGCACTTTCACCGGGGTCTCGTCGATCTGAAGGTAGCCGCCTCCAAACATCGCCTTCCACATGGCGTCGTAGATCGGCATGAGCCAGGTTGCGATATGGAATGCCCACTGTACCATCTGCTGACGCGGGATCAGGATCCCATGCCTCTCTTTAAACTGCTGTTCCAAGCGGTAGAAGGAAAGATGATCATCATAGCGAGCCAAGACCATGTGCACGGCCAGTCCCAACCCGAGCCGGCTCTGCGGAACCAGCCGCGGCGGAAGAGGTGCAATGGCAACTCCGGATCCCCCGCAGCGGCAGGCGTACTTGGGACGCACGATCCTGCGCCGAATGAGTTTTGCCGGAATGAAGTCGATCTCTTCGGTGACTTCTTCTCCGATCCGTTCCGGCATCTTTCCGCAGCAGGGGCACGGAACAAGTTCCGGTTCAAGCGTAATAGTTTCAGTTTCAATATGTGTCGGCAGTGGATGTCGCCTGCCACGGCGCCGCCGGGGACGCTTCTTTTGCTCCTCGTCTTTTCCCTCTTCGTCTTCGTCAAGAACTCCTTCGCCGGCTGCCTCCGGACGTTGGGCCTCCGCTTCGAGATCCTGATTCAGCGCGGAGAATTGTTCCTGCTGTTCCGGCGTCAGCCGGTCCGACTTTGGGCCAAAGAGCTCCCGCTTCAGTTCGGCAAGCTCCGCTTCGAGTTCGGAGAGCTTGTGGTCGTATTCTTCCGTCAGAGCCTGGAGCTTTGTCAGCAACAGGCGCAAATCTGGATTCTCGGTTTCCTGGATTGGGTGTGTTTCGACGAGTTCCGCCACCTGGGCTTTCAGCCGTTCGTGCGCCGCTCGGAGTTCGTCGTGGCTCATGCCGCCAGCTCCTGCTGGAATCTCCGGTGAAGAGGATACACATAAACATCTTTGACCGGAACCTGAAGCGTGCGGCTGCGGTCCTGACGGCTTCGCCCCGTCGTCGATCCGACCCGGAGCCAGTTCGCCGCCTTGTACGATGTGCCTGCGAAACGTTCGCGTTCGACGAAGGTTTCGACCATCAGGATCGGATGGCCATATTTGTTCTGCCAGTCGAGCGACAGACGACGCAGCACTCGGCCCAGAATACAGCTGGCCAGGTGGGGCACTCGGACAAAAGGCAAAATCAGGAAGCGAGTATTGTTGGTTATCAGGTGTAGATTGCGCGGCCGTTGTTCCGGGGCCCACCCGATGAACTGATCGCGCGGCTTGCACTTCCATGCTGCCGAACCGAACAACAGACAAGCCAGCAGCCGGTTGTCTTTGTCCGTGACGGTGTATTGAAGATTCTCGCCGACCGTCCCGCGATACCCAAGATAATGGAACTTGGCAAGGGCCGCGGCAAACCGGGTTCTTGCTGCCCGGTCTTTGCTGATCTCGCGAAGGGTCAACGGCTCCAGGTCTCGGAGCGTTTCCATTATTGGGGTCGAATCCCAATCCTGCTGAGGGACGTGTCGTGCCGCCATGCGGTTTGGCGGAATGCGCCGCCGCGCGGGTAGCCGGATCAAACCGCGGGAATCAAGCTTTACCAGCAGGGTGCGCGTGGCCATGTCCTTGAGCCGGCCGTTGCCGTTGCGCCAGTCCCATTCGGCGCAAAGAACCTCGGACAATCGCCGACGGCTCCAGTTCGGATGGTCAGCAATCAATTGACGGATCCGCAGGATGTCTTCCGCCTCCAGTTTCCGTCCCTGCACCATCAAGCCGTCGCTCATGACGCTGATAATGACAAAAAGGGTACCTGGAGTCCAGCAAAAAGTGACGGGTTAAATAAAATATCTTCATGTCCGGTACCAATGGCGCCGCGGCGTGCCCTCTATTCCGTGAATCAGCAGTTGCAGCTGTTCGGGACGCATGCAAATACTCGTGCCGTCGCCTGAGGGCCAGCCGAAGGTGCTTTTTTCGAGACGCTTGGTGCAAACCCAAAGCCCGCTGCCGTCCCAATAGAGAATACGTATTCTGTTACGCAGCTTATTGGTGAAGAGGAACAAATGCCCACTTAAAACTTCCTGGTTGAGGACCGTTTGCACAAGAGCATAGAGCCCATTGAAACCGAGTCGCAAATCGATCGGAGCCAGAGCGACGAATATGCGGGTTGCCGGTGAAAGGCTCAGCACTGCCCACCTCGCATCAGTTTCGCAATGTCGCGCACCTCAAGCTGCTCACGACAGCGAATCGTCAGCCCGGATGGCGCAATGATTTCCATTTTCCATCCCGGATCGAAAGATCTTTCTGGAGATTCGAGCTTCACCTCGCTGAATAAAACGGGAAGGCGTTTGGGAGCATTTGAAACACGCTTTGTTTTTTTTAACCACCAGCTCAGCGTTGCCGGCGGCACCCCATACTGCCGGCAAAATGCTCTGCGGGTAAGCCCGCTCTGACGGAATTGCTCAACCATTTGCAACCGCTGCTCTGCGGTTTCTCGATGCTGCGGAATTCTTTTTATTTTCATGCTTCCAGCTTATTGCATCCTGGAAGACATCGGTAGATGTACCCTGCTTACCGGTTACGATATAGGTTGCAAGCTGTGCGGAAAGATAAGACGTTCGGATTAAAATCCCGATGGATCTAAAATTCGCGTTGATTTGCGAAAACACCCGCATATGTCGCCATCCCTTCGCACCGCTCGAAAACAACCTGGGCGATCCTCACCCCCGACCGGAGCTTTATGGCATTACGGCTCGCATTGAATATTTCGAAGACTTGTCGCGTGTTTCGGAGACCCGGCTGCAGAAAGCTGGCTGTGACATGCACCATCAGTCCCATACGGGCAAAGCGGCTTCGCCCTTCCAGGGATCCTGCAATGTTCGGAGGCAAAGTGAGTTTCTCGACGGTCATGCCCAGCACCAATTCCCCCGGTTTCAGCAGATAGTAGCTCTCAGCGGGAATTTCGACGATGCGCGTGATTTCCATAAGCATATTGACGTTTTGGGACATTTCCATCAAATCAATCTCGTTAAGTCCTTCAATAAATACTCGGATCTGATGATACAAAGTCATGTCGTATGAAGCTGCATCCAACGCTTGCTCCTCGAAGGGATCAATAACAATGTTGCCCGTGCGTACCGCTTGAAGAATTTCGTTTTGCGTCAGGATCATTGAAGCTCCTCATAACCTAAAGATAAGGATTAAACTGAGATTTTACATCGGACAATGAAAACGGAATCTGGAAATGTGGCATGCAATGCGATTTTAATGCAATTTCGCGCGCCCTTTCTCGCAGCCTGCCGGCTAAGTGGTGTGTACAGTATATGATTGAAACATTATCTAAAGATCGATGTAGCCTTCCTCCTGAAAATTTGAGATTCTGATTTCACGACAGGGTGTGCCCCCAAAAAGTATGTGTCAAGTTTTGCAATTTGGTCTGGCTAATCCTTTCATGCGAGAGAATTGTGGGGGAGGGAGCGGAATCCCTACCCCCACAGCAACCCTCTAGAGCGGCTATACGTCTTTTCCTCCCAATACGAAATTGGGTCGCCGCCGCACAAGAAAATCCGCATTTATTGCCCCGGAGGGAAGCGTTTTGGCATAGCCCCTTATTTGTCGTGCTTCCTATTTCTTAATCCCTTCATGCAATCTTCCGTAACGCTTCGTTCTTCTCTTTGCAGAACTTTTGAAGCATAACCGAAGGCTGGCTAGTCACAATGAAACGACCGACTCCGAATTCGTAATCCGCGGGTTACACAACGATTCGGTTATTAACCGTGGCGCAGAGCTACATACGAAACGAGTCGGTCGTTTCATTGTGGCTAGCCTTTTCGGCCCGGAAACAAACGCCGGTATTCCTGCGGATATTGCCGTTTCAGGTCGTCGCACATGTCTTTATAAAAGTCTTCCCATTCCCGCTGGGTCATTTCGTTTGCACGCTTGCCTGTCT
>Ga0307422_1001084_pt1 | contig 14294 bp, 10 predicted proteins | sample SalMarWE160290MG_FD_202153 | JGI IMG/M metagenome (GOLD analysis project Ga0307422, IMG submission 202153) | Salt marsh sediment microbial communities from the Plum Island Ecosystem LTER, Massachusetts, United States - WE1602-90 | ecosystem: Environmental > Aquatic > Marine > Intertidal zone >...
ACATTTCAACGGAAATGTTGTTACGCATTCGGATGGAGTCCTGCTTCATGGCATCGGAGGATGGCAAAACTGTCTGTTTGCTAAAAATACCCTCCTTGCGGTTCCCTTGTTTCGTGACCGTATACCGATTATTGTGGACGAGGTAACAACCCTCTGCGGCCCGGGGGAAATGATCGATGTGGTAGTAACCGAACGTGGAATTGCCATAAACCCCGTAAGAAAAGACCTTCTGGAAAAAGTTAAGGATTCAGGGCTCCCCCTGAAAACAATGAATGAATTAAAAATGGAAGTGGAAGCAATCTGTGGAATACCTCAAAAACCGAAATTGTCAGGGAAAGTGATAGCTGCTGTGAAATGGGTGGATGGAACCGTTATCGATGTGATCAGACAAGTAAAACCCGGTACACAGCAGATAGACCGGTAAGTCCCGCTTCGTTGCATTCAGCCAAAAATCGGAACAGGCAGGGATTTCTACCTGTCGGCAGACAGGAGTTCCACCAACGACATTTGCGAGTATGTGAAGCAAATTCCGGGTGTCACTAACAATAAATCCCGCTGATTGCAATGAAGCGGGATTAGTTCCACCAACGACATTTCATTCGCTACGCTCTGAAATGCCGGGTGTCACAAACAACCAACAAAATACTATGAACTAATTGACTATGACTAAGAGAAAAATTATAACCCTTCCGGGGGATGGAATTGGAAAGATTGTTCTGGATGAAGCCATCCGGGTTTTGGATGCTTCAGGATTTGAAGCGGAATATGTACACGGAGATATCGGTTGGGAGTTTTGGAAAAAAGAAGGGAATCCCCTGCCTGAAAGAACGATTCGTTTAATTGAGCAACACAAAACAGTACTCTTTGGTGCCATTACTTCCAAACCCAGGGATGAAGCGTTGGATGAACTGGCCCCTGAACTGCAGGATAAGGGACTGGTTTATTCAAGTCCCATCGTGGGCTTACGTCAGCATTTCGGGTTGGATATCTGCTTGCGTCCATGCCGTTCATACAAGGGAAATCCGCTGAATTTTATCCGGCGAAAAGCGGATCATACGATCGAAGAACCCGGAATTGACGTGGTTATTTTCAGACAAAATACAGAAGGATTATACAGTGGCGTCGAATGGTCCAATCCTCCTGAAAAAGTGTATGAAGCCTTGCGGACCCATCCGAAATTTGTGAAGAACTTCGGAACGATACCCCCGGAGGAAATTTCCGTTTCAACACGGATCTTCAGCCAACGGGCAACCGAACGGATTCTGCAGGCCGCTTTTAATCATGCCCTCAGATATAACTATAAATCAGTAACTTTGTGTGAAAAGCCAAACGTTATCAGGGAAACGTCAGGGATGATGTACAGAATGGCAAAAAAAATTCAGCAATCGGAATTTCCGCAGATTGAATTATGGAATACCAATATTGATGCCCAAATGATGTGGCTGACAAAAAACCCTGAAATATACGGGGTTATTGTTGCAGGAAATATGTTTGGAGATATTGTTTCGGATGCTTTTGCCGGACTGATTGGTGGTTTGGGATTTGCCTGTTCAGCCCAATATAATCCGGATTCAGGAGTTGCCATTTTTGAACCCACCCATGGTTCGGCGCCTAAATATGCCGGTTATCCTGTTTCGATTGTAAATCCTGTGGCTATGATTGAGTCAGCCTGTATGATGCTTGAATCTGTTGATGAACCTCAGAAGGCTCTGAAAATAAGAAAGGCGGTTGCTGAAGTTATTTCCGAAGGGAAGGTTCGTACCTATGATATGAAAAAGCTTCCTGGTACGCCCGATGTGTGCAAAAAGGGTGCAGCATCAACCCGGCAAATGAGTGATGCCATCATTGAAAAAATGCTATAAACAGGAATATCGTGTTAATTAATCAATGGGACCTATGGAGGAAATATACAAACTCTGGCCTGAGCTGAACTGGATCCAGGATCCTGAAATCAGAGAGAAAACAGCCAATACCTGGAAACTGGCTTTGGAAAAAAGTACCCTGAAGGTGGATGACCTGAAAAGAATTCCATTTACCCTTTTGTGCGGGCCTGACCTGAAAGTAAGTTTTATGGATCATAAAAGGGCTGTTGTACACATAGCGGTTGAGAGTGCCAAAATAATCAGGAATTTTTTTAAAGAGGAGCTTCCGGTAAATATGGATGTTCTCGTATCAGGAGCTATCCTTGCGGATGTCGGAAAATTACTGGAATATGTTCTGGATGAAAACCACAAAGCCATACAGGGGAAATACGGAAAGTATCTGCGCCATCCGTTTTCAGGCGTTTCGTTGGCTGAGGCCTGTGGTGTCCCTCCGGAGATATGCCATATTATAGCTACCCATGCCGGTGAAGGCGACATGGTACAACGATCTACCGAAGCAACCCTGGTTCACCATGCCGATTTTATGACTTTCCTTCCGTTTAAATCAAGGCTTCTATAAATCCGGATCAACAGAAAATTATGACACTTATTGAAAAAATAATTGCTTCCCATGCCGGGATTAAGAAAGTGAAACCCGGGGATCACATCGATATGGAAGTGGATGTTCGCCTGGCCCGTGATTTTGGCGGGGCTAATGTTGTGAATAATCTGTTGGATCATCGGTTAGAAATAGCCGATCCATCGAAAACATGGTTTACCTTTGATTGCAATCCTACCGGATCGGATCAGAAATATGCAGCAAACCAGCAGACCTGCAGGTTATTTGCCCGTAACCACCAGATACCTGTTTATGATATCAATTCCGGAATCGGTACGCACCAGGCAATTGACAGAGGGATGGCGGTACCGGGATGCACCTTGGTTTCAACCGATTCACATGCGAATATTATGGGGGCAATCGGGGCTCTTGGGCAGGGAATGGGTGATGTTGATATGGCTTCGGTATGGGCTACAGGTAAGACCTGGTTCAAAGTGCCGGAATCGGTAAAAATTATCTGTACCGGGAACAGGAAACAGGGAATTTCAGCCAAAGATATCGTATTGAACCTGTTGCAGCGATTGGGGGCTCATTCCATGTTGGGATGTGCCCTGGAATTGTACGGGGAGGAGATTACAGAGCTGTCGCTTGATGAACGGATTACCATAGCCTCCATGGCTACTGAGATGGGGGCAATTGCGATTCTGATTCCCCCTTCGGAAGAGATCATTGCGTATGGTACAGAAAAATCAGGAAACCCGGTTGACCCGGTATTTGCAGACAGCGATGCAGCCTATGTTCAGGAATTGGAAATACCATTATCAGAATTTTACAATGCGGTTTCATACCCCGGGAAACCTCACGATGTAAGGAATATCCTGGAGGTTCAGGGACGCAAAATTGATTCTGCATTTGTAGGAAGCTGTACCAACGGCAGACTGGAGGATTTGTATGTGGTGGCTGAAATCCTGCGAAACCGGAAAGTGGCTCCCGGGGTGCTGTTGAAGATTGTCCCTTCCACAGATGAAATATGGAATAAATGCCTTGCCTACGGATGGATGTCGGTTTTTAAAGAAGCTGGAGCTTTGGTTGGGAATGCCGGATGTGCAGGTTGTGCATCCGGACAGATCGGCCAGAATGGCCCCGGGGAAATAACCATAAGCACCGGAAACCGCAATTTTCCCGGAAAACAGGGAAAAGGAGATGTCTACCTGGCATCCCCGGCTATTGCTGCCGCCTCGGCTGTTGCAGGATATATCACGCTTCCCTCGGAAATACCGGATCATCCGGCTGTCTTTAACCCGGAGATGAAGAAACCGGAAAAATCAACCATCCCTCCAAATGCCGGGAAATCCCCTGAAAAACCAGCTGAACTGGTCGGGAAAGCCCGCATAATTGATATCGACAATATGGATACCGATATGATCTATCATAACCAGCATCTGATGGTTACGGACCGGAAGGAAATGGGCCGGTTTACCTTTGGAAACCTGAAAGGATGGGAAGATTATGCAAAGAAAGCAGAACCGGGCGAAATTATTTTTACCGGTGCAAATTTCGGTTCCGGAAGTTCAAGACAACAGGCTGTGGATTGTTTTATATCCCTGGGCACAAAAGCCATCCTGGCAAAGTCGTTTGGGGCCATATACGAAAGAAATGCTATCAATGCCGGATTTCCTGTTTTAACCTATCACACATTGGAAGGATTGGAACTGGAAAACGGGGAAGATATAAAAATAGACCTTCTGAAGGGAATGGTTTATAATATATCAAAAGGGAAAAAGATTGAAATTGCCTCTTTTTCAACTGTTCAATATGAAATTTATAAGCGTGGAGGATTGCTGGGTAGTCCATAACAATTAAGTCATTTGAAACCAAAAACAGATTTGGATGCAGGGAAGAACATTTGTTGAAAAGGTATTAGGCGCACCGGCAGGGACCATTGTGTTCAGGAAACCAGATGTTGTTCTGACTCACGACAATACCTATGCCATTCAGCATATTTATAAAAAAATGGGTGGGCAGAGGATCCATGATCCTGACCGACTGATGGTGGTTCTGGACCACAATGCCCCGCCAACAAACAGAAACCTGGCAAACAGCTACCAGGAGATCCGTGCTTTTGTTCAGGAAAACAAGATCGGAACCTTTTTTGATACAGGGAGTGGTATATGCCATCAGTTGATGGCTGATTTTGCCAGGCCCGGGAAAATCATTGTGGGCAGCGACAGCCATACCTGTACAGCAGGGGCATTCAATGCCTTTGCTGTCGGTATTGACCGTACAGAAGCTGCGGGTATCTGGAAAAATGGAGAAACCTGGTTTCGTGTGCCTGAGTCCTTCAGAATTACCTTGCGCGGAGAATTCAAAAAAGGAGTGTATGCAAAAGATCTGGCTTTGTATATTATGGGAATAGTAGGGGCCGGAGGTGCAGATTACCTGTCAATTGAATTTTCCGGCGAAGGGCTTGAAAAACTTACGGTTTCCGGCCGGATGGTTCTTGCCAATATGGCATCAGAGATAGGGGCAAAAAATGCAGTGTTCCCCTGTGACAAACGCCTGGAAGCATATTTCTATGGAAGCACAACGGACCCGGTATGGGCTGACCGCAATGCCCGGTATGCCCGGGAGCTGGAAATTAACCTGTCAGATCTGTCCCCCATGGTGGCATGTCCCCACCAGGTGGATAATGTGTATAGCATCGGGGAAATCGAAGAGGTGGAAGTGCAGCAGGCACTGATAGGAACCTGTACCAACGGGCGGCTGGAAGATTTGAGGGTTGCTGCCCGGATCCTTGAAGGCCGGCATATTCCTTCCGGATTCCAGCTTCTGATCATCCCGGCTTCGCGTGAAATTTATAAACAGGCACTTCACGAGGGAATCATTGAAATTTTCCTGGAAGCCGGAGGCAACATCCTTTCGCCTTCCTGTGGCCCTTGCCTGGGAACCGGACAGGGAATTCCTGCCGATGGAGTCCGTGTAATCTCAACTGCTAACCGTAACTTTTTGGGGAGAATGGGAAATAAGAATGCGGAGATATACCTGGCTTCACCGGCTACAGTGGCCTGGTCAGCATGGAAGGGAATGATCTGTAATCCGGAAGCGGAGAAACAAAAGTACAGGGTTAACAGACCGGAAAAGAAGATAAACAAAGTAGAAATAAGGGAAAATGAAAACCGGTACGATAACGGCGTCTGGGATTATTCAGATATTCATAACCTGAATACCGACCTGATGTTTGCGGGAAATCTTACCTATGAGGTAAACAGCTCAGAACCGGAGAAGATAAAACCGCATTTGTTCAGAGCCTTTGATCCTGCCTTTGCAGATCAAGTGAGCCCCGGTGATGTGCTGGTATGCGGAGATAATTTTGGTTGTGGAAGTTCCCGTGAACATCCTGCAGTGGGTCTGGCATATGCAGGAGTGAAAGCCGTCATTGTGAGATCCGTAAACCGGATTTTTTACCGGTCGGCTATAAACCAGGGATTGCCCCTCATTGTGTCGCCTGAGGCCGTGGCCTCATACCGGAAAGGGAACAGGGTGGAGGTCAGTCTTCAGGAAGGCCTTATAAAAATAAACAACCGGGAATTCCGGTTTACCCCCCTGCCCGATAAACTACTGCAGATCCTATCCAAAGGGGGATTGGTCCAATGGATGATGGAGAAGTAAACAAAACAGGATGATCGCACTGGGTTAATTGGCGATCACCCAAAAAAAATTGAATACATAAAAATTATTGGTATGGAAAAGTACGGGATAAACAAAGCATTAAAACAGCTGGGAATTTCGGAAGAATTGAATGGGATCTGTACCGGCACAAAGTGGCTTGAATCCGGAGGGAAACTGCATCACTCCGTTTCTCCTGCTGACGGGAGGTCCATTGCCGGAATTAAACTGGCTACAAAAGCAGATTACAACCAGGTTGTTCAACAGGCAAAAGAAGCGTTTAAAAAATGGCGGAAAGTGCCGGCACCGGCTCGTGGTGAGGTTGTACGGAGAATTGGACTGGAATTGAGAAAGTACAAGGAACCTCTTGGTAAACTGGTTTCGTATGAAATGGGAAAAATTTATCAGGAAGGTCTGGGGGAAGTCCAGGAGATGATTGATATATGCGATTTTGCCGTTGGACAGTCCCGGCAGATGTATGGATTTACCATGCATTCTGAAAGGGCTTCACACAGGATGTATGATCAATACCATCCCCTGGGAATTGTGGGGGTGATTTCCTCATTTAATTTCCCGGTTGCAGTATGGTCATGGAATGCCATGATTGCCCTTGTTTGTGGCGATGTAGTCGTTTGGAAGCCTTCGTCGAAAGTGTTGCTTTGCGCGGTTGCCGTCCATCATATTGTAGCAAAAGTCCTGAAGGAGTCTGAAGTTCCGGAGGGTGTTCTCAACCTGGTGGCAACCCGTTCAGAATATCTTGGGGATGAGATGTTCAGCGATAAAAATATTCCGCTGATTTCATTCACCGGTTCCACGCGGGTAGGTAAAATAGCAGGCCGTCTTATTGGGGAACGGTTGGGCAAATCCATCCTGGAATTGGGTGGCAATAATGCCATTATTGTAACACCGGAAGCAAACCTTGAAATGGCTGTGAGGGCTATCGTATTCGGAGCTGCAGGAACCTGCGGGCAGCGCTGCACTTCGACCCGGAGGATTATTGCTCACGAAAGGGTTTACGATTCCCTGAAAGACAAACTGGTTGCTGCCTATCAGAGTATCCGCATCGGGCATCCGCTCGACCCGGAAACACTGGTCGGACCGATGATCGATAAAAGAGCTGTTGAAACGTACCTTGGTGCCATCGAAGAGGTGAAAAGCGAAGGAGGCCGTATCGTTTTCGGAGGAGAGAGCCTCGAAGAGGAAAGCTTTGGTTCGGGATGTTATGTGACTCCCTGTATTGCTGAAGTGGAAAACCATTACAAAATTGTTCAGGAGGAAACCTTTGCCCCGCTTCTGTATCTGATAAAATACAGGCAGCTCGACGAGGCTATTGCTATGCATAACGATGTTCCCCAGGGATTGTCCTCGGCGATGTTTTCAACCAACCTGACAGAAACCGAAAAATTTCTGTCCCATGAGGGTTCCGATTGTGGAATAGCCAATATAAACATCGGGACCTCAGGGGCTGAAATCGGAGGTGCTTTTGGCGGAGAAAAAGAAACCGGGGGAGGCCGCGAATCAGGTTCCGATGCGTGGAAATCCTATATGCGCAGACAGACAAACACCATTAATTATGGTTCAGAATTGCCGTTAGCCCAGGGAATAACTTTTTTTTAAATCTGAACTCAGGCGCTGTTCATTGAAATCAGGAATTCTTCAATGGATTCGGTACGCATCAGCCGGTCACGCATAAATTCCATTGCTTCCATAGAGTTCATGTCGCCGAGGTAATGACGCAGGATCCATATTTTATCCAGAATATGTTTCGATATGAGCAGATCTTCCCGCCGGGTACTTGACACAGGAATGTCTATCGATGGGAATATCCGTTTGTTCGAAAGTTTTCTGTCGAGCTGGAGTTCCATATTCCCTGTTCCTTTGAATTCTTCAAAAATCACATCGTCCATTTTGGATCCGGTTTCGGTAAGAGCGGTAGCGAGGATCGTTAAGGAACCTCCCTCTTCAATATTTCTGGCTGCTCCGAAGAACCGTTTTGGTTTATGGAGGGCATTTGCATCGACTCCGCCGGAAAGGACTTTTCCCGAGGCAGGCTGTACGGTGTTGTATGCACGGGCCAGACGGGTGATCGAGTCAAGAAGAATGACTACATCATGGCCGCATTCAACCAGCCGTTTTGCTTTTTCCAGAACAATATTGGCTACCCGGACATGTTTATCTGCCGGCTCATCAAAGGTAGAAGCAATGACTTCAGCATTCACACTTCGTGCCATATCTGTAACTTCCTCAGGACGTTCGTCAATCAGCAACACAATCATATACACCTCGGGATGGTTGGCTGCTATGGCGTTGGCAATTTCTTTCAGCAATACGGTTTTCCCGGTTTTTGGCTGGGCAACGATCAAACCACGTTGTCCCTTGCCCAGGGGAGTGAACATGTCAATGATGCGTGTTGAAATATTGTCATGACCCTGGCCGGTGATCTCAAACTTCTTCTCCGGAAACAAAGGAGTCAGATGATCAAAGGGAACCCGGTCCCTGATGAAGTCAGGAGTCCGTCCGTTGATCTCGATCACTTTTATTAAGGGGAAATATTTTTCCCCCTCTTTGGGCGGGCGGATCGTGCCCATCACGGTATCTCCCGTTTTTAATCCGAAAAGTTTTATCTGTGATTGCGAAACATAAATGTCATCGGGTGAATTCAGATAATTGTAATCGGAAGAACGCAAAAAACCATATCCGTCAGGCATGATTTCAAGAACTCCGGAGTTGGTAATAATGCCTTCAAATTCAAAGGCCTTTTCCAGTGAGACATTTGTATTTCTGGTATACTGAGTTTTTTGTGGTTCCCCCTTTTTAGCGACTTCTTTCTCCTTTTGCTTCTCCTTACGATCCGGTTGATCTTTATGCTTCGTTGGTTCCTTCTTCTCAGGAATATCCTGGTGTTCTGCCGGCTTTACTTCCGGTTGTGGTTTTTCTTTTTTCGTATCGATATGTTTGTCACGGGAAAACTCCTGAATGATTGCTTTGATCTGTTCGTGCCTTGAAGACTTCTGCTCTGTTTGTTCTCTTTGATCGCTATCTTTTTTATTCTTAGAATGTGTGGTGGTTTTTCCGTTCTTAAAAACAGCTTCATGTGCATCCGAGCGGGGACGCCGGGGCCTTCTAACGGACTTCTTCTCAGAATTTTTCTTATCCGTTTCGTTTTCAGCCTCTGTTTTCCCTTTTCCTGATCTGAATTTTCTTTTGCCCGGCTTATCTTCTTTCCCTGTTTGTTGTTCTTTCTTATTTTCCTGCTTGCTTTTCCTCTCCGCTTCCAGAATAGCCTGTGTATCCAAAATCTTATAAATCAAATCCTGTTTTTTATAGGATTCAACTCTTTTGATTTTCAGATTTTTGGCAATAGCCCTTAGTTCTGGCAACAACTTTTTATTCAGTTCTAAAATATCATACATAATTATATATTGTTAAATTTCCCGATTGGTGAAATTGGTTGATTTTTAATTTATGGAACAAAGCTGGGATTGAGTCCAATGAATTTTGGCTGCAATTATACGTAATTAGTTGTTATAAACCAAAATTCCTTTTCTTTTTTTTGTTTTTCTACCTGCAAATATAATAAAAAGAATAACAATTTCAAAAAATTGATTTTGAAGCTATTATGAATAAATAGAAAAAGGTATCCGGAGGAAATCAGGTAGAAAGGATAAAAATTTTGAATGAATGTTATTGTTCTCGTTTTAAAATAGCTATATTCAACCTGTAGAATCTATGCAAATAGGTTAATTACAGCTGTTTATAGTTCAGGCGATGCGACAACTCAAAATAACCAAACAAGTTACCAACAGGGATACTTTATCGCTGGATAAATATTTGCATGAGATTGGCAAGGTTGATTTGCTTTCGGCTGAGAAGGAGGTGGAACTGGCCAAAAGGATCCGGACGGGCGATCATGAAGCGTTGGAAATTTTAATTAATGCCAATTTGCGTTTTGTGGTTTCGGTATCCAAGCAATATCAGAACCAGGGGCTTAGTCTTCCGGATCTGATCAATGAAGGAAATCTTGGTTTAATAAAAGCGGCTCAGCGGTTTGATGAAACCAGGGGTTTTAAGTTCATCTCCTATGCGGTCTGGTGGATCAGGCAGTCTATTCTTCAGGCGCTGGCCGAACAGGCCAGGATTGTGCGGCTTCCGTTAAATAAAATCGGATCGATCAATAAAATAAACAAAACATTTAGCAGGCTCGAACAGGAGTATCAGAGGGAACCCACGGTTGAGGAAGTTGCCGAAATGCTTGAAACAAGTCCCGAACTCATCGAAGATTCACTTAACGTTTCCAATCTTCACATCTCCATGGATGCTCCCCTGAAAGAGGAAGAAGGAGTGAATATGTATGATGTGATTCTCAATGATGATTCCCCCAGCCCCGACAGAAACCTGATAACCGGTTCCCTGAAAAAGGAGATTGAACGTTCATTGTCTACCCTGGAAGAAAGAGAAGCAGAGATTCTAAGGTATTATTACGGGTTAAACAACAAACAGCCCCATTCCCTGGAAGAGATAGGTATTGAATTTAGTCTCACCAGGGAACGGGTACGACAAATAAAAGAAAAGGCAATTAAAAAATTAAAAAATCACTACCGGAACCGGTTGTTAAAGTCATATCTTGGAACCTGAACTTTATGAAACGATTCATTGCACCTTCCATATTAGCTGCTGATTTTAATGACCTGGGCAGTGCGGTACGAATGATCAATTCAAGCGATGCCGATTTTATCCATTGCGATATAATGGATGGGGTTTTTGTTCCGAATATATCCTTTGGGATTCCTGTTGTCAGAAGGGTCAGCGAGATTGCTGAGAAACCTCTCGATGTCCATTTGATGGTTTACAATCCGGATCCTTACATCCAGCCGTTTGCTGATGCCGGGGCTTCTGTTTTAACCGTACACCAGGAGACGTGCAAGCATCTTCACCGGACTGTTCAGATGATCAAAAATGAGGGAGTGAAAGCCAGCGTGTGCCTGAACCCGCATTCACCGCTCTTTTTACTGGAAGACATCATTGAAGAACTGGATATGGTATTATTGATGTCCGTAAATCCCGGATTCGGAGGCCAGAAGTTTATAGAAAATACCTACTCCAAAGTAAAGCGCCTGCGCAACCTTATTGATTCCAGGAATCCCGGATGCCTGATTGAAGTAGACGGTGGCGTGAATTTTGAAAACGGGAAAAAGTTGTTTGAGGCCGGAGCCAATGTATTGGTAGCCGGAACCTTTATTTTCAGTTCCCCGGATCCCAAAGCGGTGATCCATCGGATGAAACTTCTCTGATCCCGGAAAAGGGATTTTCGAAACCCGAAAGGCATTAATCCTGAGATGGCCAATATCCTGTCTTTCCGGTGAGAAGGCATTGCACATGGTTTTCCTGAGCCAGATCCTGCAGGGTACAGGCTGCTTTGCAGGAAGTACACATGCTTCGGGCTTTCTCTTTATCCTGCATTCCCTTCCCGTTTCTGAAAAATAACTTCACCAGGCCGTATCCGGCATATAAAAAAGCGGTAAGACAAATAAAATATGTTATAATTTCCTGTAGCATATACGTATAACAATTAACCGGAGAAAAGGATCAGTTACACCAACAAAGTGCCAACCTGGAATACCAGAAAAGCAGCGATCCAAGCCAGGGTTGTGGAATAGAACACCGAGAACAGGGCCCATCCCCAATGCCCCGATTCCTGCTTAATGGTTGTAACCACCGCGATACACGGGAAATAGATGAGTATAAAGACCAGGAACGCCAGTGCAGAGGGGGTGGTAAAGACTTTTTCCCCGGTTTTTTTGCCTGCATGAAAGGTTTCGTTTTTCAATTTTTCCTGCAGGTTCACAGTATTTTCCGGTCCGGTTTGGTATAACACGCCCATCGTGCTGATAATGATCTCCTTAGCCGGAAGGCCTGCCAACAGGCTAATGCCCATTTTCCAATCGAATCCCAGGGGCTGCATCACCGGTTGAATAGCGGTTCCTATTTTTCCGAGATAGGAATGGGCTAAACGGGTTGCATCCTTTTCCCTGCGTAGGGTTTCCAGTTGCGATTCTTTTTGAGCTTCGGGAAGGGTCTCGTCTTCAAGGACTCTTTCAATCCGGAGTTCACTTTGTTCGTGGTTTTCCGTTTCCCTGGGGAAATATTCCAGAAACCAGATGATTACTACACCGGCAAGAATGATGCCTCCAATTTTTTTTAGGTAGTGCTGGGTTTTATCCCACATGTGATACAGGATATTTCTCAGGGTAGGCAACCGGTAAACAGGAAGTTCCATTACAAAGGGTGCTTCTTTGTGTTTGAAAATGGTTTTATTCAGCAAACGGGCTGTGAGAAAAGCAATTCCAATTCCGGTAGCATAGAGACCGGTCAGATAGAGGGCATGGAATTTTTGAAAAAAAGCAGAAATGATCAGAATATAGACCGGTAATCTGGCGCTGCAAGACATAAAAGGGATAATCAGCATGGTCAGGATCCGGTCTTCTTTGTTTCGCAGGGTCCTGGTGGCCAGAATAGCCGGTACATTGCACCCGAATCCCATGATCAGGGGAATGAACGATCGGCCATGTAAGCCAAAACGATGCATGATCTTATCCATGATGAAAGCTGCCCGGGCCATATACCCGGTTCCCTCAAGAAGCGATATGAAGAAGAAAAGAATCAGAATATTGGGCAGAAAGATCAGAACACTCCCGGTGCCACTGATGATTCCATCAATCAGAAGATCTTTCAGCATGCCCTCACGCAGGACACTGCCGATCAGCCTGCTGAATGCTGCCACGGCCCAGTCAATCCAGTTCATAGGGTAAGTACCCAGTTTAAAGGTGGTATAAAATACGATGAATAACATCCCGAAAAAAATCGGCAATCCCCAGATCCGATGGGTCATGACCTGATCAATTTTTTCGGATCGGGTTTTGGATACGGTTTCCTCTTGATGCAAGGTCTCCCGTAACGCTCCACTGATGAATCCGTATTTGGCATCGGTAATCACTGCTTCACTGTCTTCATGAACCAGGGATTCGATCCTTTTAATTTCTTTGTCCGTAACCTCTTTTATCTCCTGATAATTCGAATACCCGGAGAGAAGTTCCTGAATATGTGAATCTTTTTCCAGTAGTTTAATGGCCATAAACCGGGAGGACAGTTTGTCCGTAATGGGTTTGTCTTCCCTGATCCTGGTTCTTATTTTTGCTATGGACGCTTCCAGGTCTTTTCCATAATTGATATGGATATGCCTGGTTACCGGGTCCTGTCCTTCAAATACATCAATTGCTTTTGAAAGAAGCTCCTCAAGACCCTTTCCTTTGGAGCTTATGGTAGGAACAAACGGAATCCCCAGGAGCCTGGAAATCGAATCGTGATCCAGTTTGATTTTTTGTTTTTTCACCTCGTCAAACATATTCAGGGCCACCACAACCCGTACATCCATATCGATCAGTTGGGTTGTTAAAAGAAGGTTTCTTTCCAGATTCGAGGCATCCACCACGTTGATCACAATATCCGGGGTCTGTTCGTAAATAAATTTACGAACGTAGATCTCTTCCATGGAATAGGCGGTCAGACTATAGGTCCCCGGCATATCGTAAAAATGGAAGGTGTAGCCGTTCGATTGAAAGGTGGTTTTTTTTATATCTACTGTAACACCGCCGTAATTGCCAACTCTTTCCCTGGCTCCCGATAAATAATTGTAAAGCGTGGTTTTGCCGCTGTTCGGATTGCCAACCAGGGCAATATTGATCGTTCTGCCTTTCCCCAACCGGCTGACGTCAATGACATCCTGATCAATTACTCCTTCAAAAGAGACCAAAGGCTCATCTTTGAAATCCTTCAGGGGAATGACTTCAATTAAATCTGCTTCCGAGCGGCGGAGAGAAATATTGTAGTTTAAAATCTTATATTCGGTTGGTCCCCGAAAGGGCGCTGTCTTGATCACTTTGACCCTCTTCCCTTTGATAAAACCCATCTCATTGATCCGTTTACGAAACGAACCGTGCCCTAAGACTTTGGTTATCACTACTTCTTCATTGTTCTTTGCGTTGCTGAGTTTCAATTCGTCTTTTCTTGTTGTTATTTAAATTAAATAAAAATTAGGGGACAAATATATTTAATATATTCTGAAAATCCACCTCCTTTGGGTACGATAATTTTTTTTGTTTTGCATGGGGGGGGGGGGAAGTCGGGAGACGGAAGACCGGAGACGGAAG
>Ga0307422_1001085_pt1 | contig 14293 bp, 7 predicted proteins | sample SalMarWE160290MG_FD_202153 | JGI IMG/M metagenome (GOLD analysis project Ga0307422, IMG submission 202153) | Salt marsh sediment microbial communities from the Plum Island Ecosystem LTER, Massachusetts, United States - WE1602-90 | ecosystem: Environmental > Aquatic > Marine > Intertidal zone >...
CGTCCCGTCGCCGGCAGGCTGCCAGCTCTCGTCTTCCAGCTCGGGGTAGGGCTGCGACGGGCGCCGTTTGCGGGCCCGCTGCAGGTCCATGGCCGCGTTGACCGCGATCCGGGCCAGCCAGCTGCGGACGCTGCCGCCACGAAACGTGGACAGGTTCCGATAGGCGCTGAAGAGCGCCTCCTGGACCGCATCGCCCGCCTGATCGCGATCGGGAACGAGGCGGTAGACGAGCGCGTAGAGGTGGTCCTGGTGCCTGACCACCAGCTGATTGAAGGCCTCCAGGCTGCCCTCCTGCGCCTGCTCCACGAGGGCAGCGTCGAGGGCCCGGCCGGGATCACGAGCCTCGCCGCGGCCGGCATCGCACTTGTCTGCCATAACCCTCTCTTCGCTCACAGCCGTCCCGGTGCGACGCAGGCGCAAGATATCACGCCCCCGGCCCCGCTCCTCCGGCCAGGCATCCAACGGTCGAGCCCGAGCGCCCCCTCCGCGACAGGCTGTACCATGCCGCCTGGCCGTGCCGACGTGGCGGAACTGGCATACGCGCTCGACTCAAAATCGAGTGGCCGTGAGGTCATGCGGGTTCGACTCCCGCCGTCGGCACCAGCCCCTAGCAGTGGAAGCCGCCGCCACCGCCACCGTCGCCGCCGCTGCCCGGGCTGGCCGCGGGCACGCTGTCCAGGCCGTGGACCACCATGTCCTTGGCCAGGGCCCAGCCGTTGCCGTCGATCAGGGTGGAGCCCGAGGGGGACTTGAGGGTGCGCGGGTCGAGCGAGAAACGAGCCACGTTCTTGCCCGAGATGTAGTTGGCGATGCCGATCAGATCGGAAGCCGAGTCGAGCGGCATATCGGTCCAGAACGCCTGCCCGAGGTCGCCCATGAGCGACGGCACGTTCGGCAGGAGCAGGCAGGGGTTGACGATCGAGTCGCGCAGCGCCTGCAACACCAGCTGCTGGCGCTTCATGCGGCCGTAGTCGCCCTCGGGGTCGTAGTGACGGCTCCTGGAATAGACCAGCGCCCAGTTGCCCGACATGTGCTGCTGGCCCGAGTGGATCACGAACGAGATGTGGCTGCCGTTGGTCCAGGTGACCTCTTGCTTGCCCGAAGCCGCGCCGTCCTTCTTCATCTGGTCGATGACCGCGGGCGAGTTGTCGCCCATGCCGACGTCGTAGCCGGCCTGCATGTACGCCTTGGCGCAGTTGCCGTAGTCGTGCTGCCAGGTGCCCTCCGGGCCGCAGGGGTGATCGACCAGCTTGGCCGGGACGTCGATGTCTATCCCGCCCAGGTCGTCCACCAGGCGAGCGAAGCCGCCCAGGTTGATGACAGCCGAGCCGTCGACGTGAACGCCGGTTAGGGCGCCGATGCCCTGCTCCAGGGCCATGATGCCCCGCATGTAGCGGCTGGCAGAGTCGTCGCCCTGGTAGAAGGGGAAGTAGCTGGGATGGCGGTAGGCAGCCTCGTACCACAGGCCGCTCAGCATGTCGTAGGGGAAGGTGTAGGGCGGGCAGGCGAAGGTGTTGTCGGGCGTGCTCACGTTCGGGTAGTGCTCGGCGATGCCCTTGGGCATGGGGATGCAGTACAGGTTGCGGGCCAGGCTGAACATCGCCGCCTTGCCGGTGCTCAGCTCGACGTGCAGCAGGATCATCGAGTCCGTGCGCAAGCCGGCCGACCGGTTGCCGGAGCTGCTCTCGCCCTGGTCCACGCCGAGCAGCAACAGGTTGAGGTAGCCGTCGGCAGCCCAGTTGTCGGAGTCCTGAGTGGTCTGCGAGTCGGGCAGGAGGCCGTACGGCAGCGAGGCGGCGGGGCCCACCGAGAACGAGGCCTCGACGGTGCCGCCCGGATCATCCATGGGAATGCTGGGAGCGGTGGTCGAGGTGTCTATTGACGCCAGAGGGTCATCCTCGAAGAAGCAGGCAACGTCGCCCCCGATGCAAGCGTTGCTTTCGCGCCAGGTCATGTCCAGAGCGGCGATGCTGCCGTGGACCACGAACGTGGCACCGACCAGGGTCATGACGGCCGCCACGCTCATCCACTTCTTGGGGAACATCGTCCGAAACCGGTTCTGGCGAGCCGAGGAGTAGGCATCCCCGATGGCCCACAGGTGGTAGGCCATCGCCATCAGGTCGGCGATGAGGAGGCTGAAGAGCCACTCGTCGTTGAAAACGGCGTCGAACAGCGACCTGCGGGCGAACAGGAGAGCTACCAGCAGCGCCGCTATGACGGCCAGGGCCGGGATGGCGATAATGGCGCCGCGACTGGGCCGGCCGACGGCCGCCTGGCCGAGGCCGGGGAAGAGGAAGGAAAGCACAGCCGCTCCATCGGGCGTCTTGACGAAGCGCCGAAGCCGCTGGAGCAGTTTGTACATGGCGCTGCTTCTCCCTGGATCCTCGGGCCGAGCGATCGATGCCGGCTGCGAGGCACCGCCTACTATGCCCGATCGGCGGATTCTGGGCCCAGCCCGGCCTTCGCCGGCGGAATGATAGGCCTCAGGCGCTATTCGTGCCCGGGCATCATCTCCAGGCTCACCAGGCCCTCGCCCAGCCGGCGCCTGGCCTCGGCCATCAACTCGGCGTCGTAGGCCACGCCGCGGCGGACCTCCATGGGCGAGATCGACCCGTCCGCGCCGGGCAGTTCAACGACGACGCGGGTCTCGCCGGGACGCTCGCGGAACATGGCCCGCAGCTCCTCCATGGCTCCGACGATGCGGTCCATGTCGGCGGCGCTCGCGAAGCGGACGTGGAGCACGCCCCGGGCCGGAGCCTCCAGCGGGACGGTGGGCGCGGCTGTGGCCCGGGCGACCGCGGCTTGCGCCTCCTCGGGCAGCGCAGGCTCGTCCTCGTCCCAGGACAACCCCGCCAGGTCCTCCGGGGCGGGCTCGCCGGTCGGCGGCTGGGCCGGCATCTGGTCCGCGGCGCGGGCAGTGGCCGGCTGCGCGGCGGCGGCTACATTCGGCCGCGCGGGTGGGGCGGCGGCCCGGGAACCGGCCAGGCAAGGCTCCACTCCCCCGCCGCGCAGTGGCGAGACGCGCGTCCGCGGCTCGGCCGGCTCGACGGTCTCCGGGACAGGCGCCGGCCTGCCGTTGCCGTTCCCGCCGCCGGGGCGCCGCCCCCAGCGGCCCCTGCCGCGCCCCTTCTCCGCCGCGGCCAGCTCCTGGGCCACGGCCTGCGGCCCCCTGGACACCGCTTCGTCCAGGTTCCAGACCGTGTCCACGGCCAGCGACACCTCGTCGCCGCGATGGTTGACCCGGCCGGCCACGACCAGCGTCGCGCCTTCGGTGAAGCGCTCGCCGATCACCGTGTAGAGCCTGGGGAAGACGACCACCTCGAAGACCCCCTGCAGGTCTTCCATCGTGACGATGGCCATCGTCTCCCGGGCCCGGGTGACGGCCGTCCGGGACGAGCTCACGATCCCGGCCATCAGCACGTTCTGGCCCTCCAGGGCTTCGTCGCGCAGATCGCTGGAGCGGGTCGGGTTGAACTGCGAGATCTGGTCGGCCACCGCGTCCAGCGGGTGCTCGGACAGGTAGAGCCCCAGGAGCGTCTTCTCCCAGGCCAGACGTTCGGCCGGCAGGGCTTCGGCCACCTCGGGCAGCGGGCGATCCAGTGCCTCCGGCGTGTCGCCCAGATCGAACAGCGAGGCCTGGCCCGTGAGACGGTCGTGCTGGGCAGCCTGCCCCGCGGCCAGAGCGCCGTCCAGGGCCGCCAGCAGCTGGGCCGGATGGCCGAAGCAGCCCAATGCGCCGACCTTGATGAGCGACTCCAGAACGCGCTTGTTGCCCAGTCGCAGGTCGATCCGCGAGCAGAAGTCGGTCAGCGACCGGAAAGGCCCCTCCTCGCGAGCGGCGATGATCGACTGGATCGCCCCTTCGCCGACGTTCTTGACCGCCAGCAGGCCGAAGCGAATGGCATCTTCTTCGACGGTGAACTCGACGAAGGAACGGTGGACGTCAGGGGGCCGGACTTCGATCCCCAGGCGCCGGCATTCGGCGATCGCGGCGGCGACCTTCTCCTCGTTGTCCCGGAAGGCCGTCAGGACGCTGGTCATGTACTCGACGGTGTAGTTGGCCTTCAGGTAGGCGGTCTGGTAGGCGATCAGGCCGTAGCAGGTGGCGTGGGCCTTGTTGAAGCCGTAGCGCTCGAACGGCTGGAAGGCGGCGAAGACGGCGTCGATGACCTCCGGCCTGACGCCGCGCTCGGCCGCCTGACGCACGAATTTCTCGCGCATCTCGGCCATCAGGCTGGCCTTCTTCTTGCGGATGGCCCAGCCGAGCGTATCCGCCTCCGAGCCGCTGAAGCCAGCCAGGGCCGCGGAGGCCGACATGATGTCTTCCTGGTAGACAAAGACGCCGTAGGTTCGCTTGAGGTGCGGCTCGAGCAGCGGATGGAGGTAGGTCACCGGCTCGCGGCCGTGCTTGCGGGCAATGTAGCGCGGGATGTTGTCCATTGGGCCCGGGCGATACAGCGCCACCATGGCCGCCAGGTCGAAGACCGTGGTGGGCTGCAGCTCGCGGATGTAGCGTCGCATGCCCGCCGACTCGAGCTGGAAAACGCCGGTCGTCTCGCCTGAGGCGAGCAACTCGAACGTCTTGCGATCGTCGAGCGGGATCTTCTCCAGGTCGATCTCGATCCCCCGATTGGCCCGGATCAGGTCCACCGCCTGGCGCAGGATGGTCAGGTTGGAGAGACCCAGGAAGTCGAACTTCAGGAGACCCAGCGCCTCCACGCCGTGCATCTCGTACTGGGTCATCACCGCGTCGGAGTTGGTCGCCTTCTGCAGCGGCATCAGCTCGGTCAGCGGCTCGCGGCTGATCACCACGCCGGCGGCGTGAGTAGAGGCGTTGCGAGCCACTCCCTCCAGGTGCCGGGCGAAATCGATCACCCGGGCCACCGACGGCTCGGTGTCGTACATCGTCTTGAGCTGGGGGTTCATCTCCAGCGCCTCGTCCAGCTTGATGCCGAGCTGGTTCGGCACCGCCTTGGCGATGCGGTCGCCCTCGCCGTAGGTCATGTCCAGGACGCGGGCCACGTCCCGGATCGCGGCCCGGGCCAGCATCGTGCCGAAGGTGATGATCTGGGCCACGTGGTCGGCGCCGTACTTGCGGCTGACGTAGTTGATGACTTCCTCGCGCCGGCCGTCCTCGAAATCGACGTCGATGTCCGGCATCGTCACCCGGTCCGGGTTCAGAAACCGCTCGAACGGCAGCTGGTAGTGGATGGGATCCACCGGTGTGATGCCCAGGGTGTAGGTGACCAGGCTGCCCGGCGCGGAGCCGCGGACGGTGATGGCGATGCGCTGCTCGCGGGCGAAGCGGGTGAAGTCGGCCACGATCAGGAAGTAGCCCGCGTAGCCCATCGAGCAGATGATGTCCAGCTCGTAGTCGAGGCGCGCCTGCAGCTCAGGCGTGACGGTTCCGTAGCGACGCTCGAGGCCGGACTGGCATTCCTTGCGCAGCCAGGACTCGATCGTCTCGCCCTCGGGGACCGGGAAGCTCGGGATCCGAAGCTGGCCGAACGGCAGCTTCATCTCGACCGTCTCGGCGATGGCCCGGGTGCGGCGGATGGCGTCCAGGTTGTCCGGGAAAAGGGCGGCCATCTCGGCGGCCGACTTCAGGTAGAACTCGCTTGTCTCGAAGCGCAGGCGGTTGGCGTCCTTGACCTTGGCCCCGGTGCCGACGCAGAGCAGGACGTCGTGGGCCTCGTGCTGCTCTCGGCGGACGTAGTGCAGGTCGTTGGTGACGATCGGGTCCAGGCCGATCTCGCGGCCGAGCTGCAGGAGCTTGGGGTTGAGGGCCCGTTGCTCGGGCAAGCCCTGGTCCATCAGCTCCAGGAAGAAGCGCTCGCGGCCGAAGATCTCCTTGTAGAGGCCGGCCGTCTGGCGAGCCAGGTCCCAATCGTCCACCTCCAGGGCCTTGGCGATCTCGCCGCCCAGGCAGGCCGATCCGCCGATCAACCCCTTTGAGTAGCGGGCCAGGTGCTCGTGGTCGATGCGGGGCTTGTAGTAGTAGCCGTCGATGTGGGCGTCCGTGATCAGCCGGCACAGGTTCTGGTAGCCCTCCCAGGTCTGGGCCAGCAGCAGCAGGTGGAAGGGCTGGGCGTCCGCCTTGCCTTCCTTGTCGCGCATGCCTCGCCGGGCGACGTACGTCTCGACGCCGACGATCGGCTTGATCTCGCGCGCGGCGCAGGCCTGGACGAAAGCCACCGCCCCGTACAGCGAACCGTGGTCCGTCACAGCCATGGCGTCGAAGCCGAGCTGCGACCCCCTCTCGGCCAGCTCGTCGATCCGTCCCAGCCCGTCGAGCAGGCTGAACTCGGAGTGGAGATGCAGGTGGACGAAATCGTTCGGCGCGACGGTCACGAGGGCTAATGGTAGCCGCCCGGGCGGCCGGCGGCCGGACGATCCGTGGCCGAGACGCGCCTAGCCGGCTGTCTCAGTTGGGCGCGGCTCCCAGGTGGTGCCGTCCGGCGTGTCGTGCAGCTCGATGCCGGCCTCCAGCAGCCGGTCCCGGATGGCGTCGGCGGCAGCCCAATCGCTCGCCTCGCGCGCCTTGAGCCGCTGGGCAAGCAGCGCGTCGACGAATGGGGCGACCAGCTCGCGCGGGTCCCGCGTATCCTGGCCCGCCATCTCGCCCAGGCAGACGATCGCGCCGCGCAGCGCCGAGCGGGCAGTGGCCAGCGCATCCGACTGGTCGGTGTCCCCGGCCCAGGCCTGGATCGTCTCCTCCAGGGTCAGGATGGCGCGCACCGCAGCCTGGGCGTCGCACTCCTCCAGCGAGGCATTGAAGACGCGCTCCAGCTCGGCCACTTCCTCGCGCAGCGGCTGCGGGCAGGCCTGCCCGTCAGAGGCCGGCGCCGCTTCCGCCGAGGCGGGCTCCACCGCAGGCTCGGCCGGCCGCGACGGAGCCGAACCGGTGGCGGCCGCCAGCAGCTCGTCGATCGACAGCTTCGATCCGGCGGGGAATGTCGCGCTGCGGCCGTCCTTGCGAACCGTCACCACTCCCAGCCCTTCGACGGAAGCCGTCCGCGCATCCAGGTCGAAGACAAGGGCCGTGTGCCCGTCGACCCCGAGGATGAACACCCCGGGCGGAAGCTCGGCTTCAAGGACTAGCAGGCGGCGCTCGCCCAGGTAGCAGAAGCGGGTGTCGTGGTTGCCGCCCTCGGCGTTGTCGTAGTGGGGAACGACTGCCACCGGCAGCCCCAGCGGGCCCAGAAGATCCAGGCCCTCCAGCCAGCGCGGCCTCTCGCCCACCTTGTAGATCTCGTACACGGGGATCGTGAAGCGGCCCAGGGTCAGGGCCGCGGCGCTGGCCATGGTGACCGCCCCGCCCTCGGCCAGCTTGGCCGCGAGTAGCTTCGGGATCTCCGACCCGGCCCACTGCCGCAGGGCATAGGAGGGGCTGCCCGGCCCTGTGAACACCAGCGCCGCGTCGCGAACGCGAACGGTGGCCGTTTCGCGGGCCAGCGGATCGGCATCTGCGGCGCGGAACGAAGCCACTCCCATCTCGTGGCCCACGGTGTCGCGGAAGTAGGCCACAGCCCGGGCCGAGATGTCGTCGGCGTTCTCCTGGAAGCCGTACGGCGTGTCCAGCAGGACCGCCGGGGCCTTCCTGCCGCCCAGCCGCTCGAAGGTGGCGCGATGAACCTTGGCCATGGTGGGCGTCGTCTCGCCCGAACCCATGATGGTCAGGATCCGCGGCAGGCGGTTCGCTTTCACTTCCCGGCCCTCACGAAGCGCTCCCTGCGAACAGCCCGTCTCGCTCGGCCTCGAGCAGGGCCTCCGCCAGCTCGGCCGGGCGCTGGGCGTGGATGTCGTGATCGCCCTCGAACCAGCGGACGCGGACGGGCACGCCCGCGGCTGTGAGGGCCTTCTCGGCCGTCTCCGCGCCCGCCCGCTTGGCCTCGGTCCGGATCTGGTCGTGGCCGTCGACGGGCAGGATGAGCACCGGTACGCGAACAGCGGCCCAGGATTCGCTCACCCGCTGGTCCCACATCGCGCGGACGATCTCCCGATGGTGGTCCAGGCTGAGCCACGGCGCGACGGTCCCGTCTTCCCGAATCTCGAAGTTGCCCAGGGAGTCCTGGATCGCCTCGGCCGGCCAATCCGGGTGCTGAACCGCAAACCAGGCTTCGACCTTCTCCCGGGGCAGGCCGGTCGATGGCGGCGGCGTGAGCCGGGCCCAGCACTCCTCCCAGCTGCCGAACGCATCCTGCAGATCGGTCAGGTTGCCGTCCACGAGCGCCACTCCACGGGCGATCTCCGGGTTTCGAACGGCGGTCTCCACCACGACTCCGGCGCCCCACGACTGGCCGACCAGGACGGGCCGGTCCAGGCCAAGCGCCGCCACAACGGCGCGCAGGTCCTCCGCCACCGTTGCGAAGTCGTAGCCGCCGTCCGGTTTGTCGGAACGGCCGTGGCCGCGGAGATCCACGGCAGCCACGGGATCCCCGGCCGCCGCGAGATAGCCGGCCACTCCCCGCCAGACGAGCGCGTTGGAGGCCAGGCCATGGACGAGCACGAACGGGACGCCGCGGGACGAGCCCGACGGCGGATCCGGTTCCCAGCGCAGCACCCGCAGGCCGACTCCAGTCGCAACGGGGATCCTCTCCTCCAGCATTGCGCCATCGTACCCCGCCGCCACTCCTCGGGATGCCCGGCTCCTCGGCGGGTCGCCCCGCGCGACCACCAGCTCGGAGGCCCAGGCTGTGGCGCAAAGGGCGCTTCCACGCTGCCGGGGCGCAACCCGGCTTCGTACAATCGGTCGAACGACAAGCTGGAGCCAGGCTTGAAGACTGCCCATGGGCCGCGTTTCGGCCTCCTGATATCGCTCGCCGCGGCGGCCTCTCTGGCATGGGGCTGCAACCCGACGACGCCCACTGCCGCCCCGGCGACCACTGCCGCGGCCACTCCCCTGTCCACGCCGACCCCGCCCCCCAATCCCGTGGCCACGATCGCTTTGGCGGGGGCCGTGGGCGAGAGCCAGCCGGGCAGTCGAAGCGCCCTGGCCTGGCAGGGTGCCCAGCAGGCCGCCGAGATCCTCGGCGCGGCGTCCAGCCATGTCTACCCCGTCACAGCCGCGGAGCTGTACGCGGCTGTGACGGCGGCCGCTTCCGCTGAGGCTCCGGTCGGCGTGACCGTGGTGGTGACCGCGGGGCCTGAGGGCGCCCAGGCAGCCCTGGCCGTCGCGCCCCAACGCCCCTCGACGCTCTTCCTGGTTCTGGACCAGGTCATACCCGACAGCGCCCCGGCCAACGTCCACGGCCTTGTCTTCGACGACGTCGAGGCCGGCTACCTGGCCGGCTACGTGGCCGCCGGCGTCAGTCCCACCGGCAACGTCGGCTTCGTCGCCGGGCTCGCGTCCGACCTCGCTGCCGCCGGCTACCTGGCCGGCCTGCAGAACGGCGCTCGGCAGCTCTCCTCGACCGCCACAGTCTCACCCGCCTACGCCGGCGCGGCCCAGGATCCCCAGAAGGGCCGGGCGGCGGTGGACGGCCTTGTCGCGGCCGGGGCGGGGGTCATCGTGGCCATGCCGGACCTGACCGGCTACGGCGCCATGCGGCAGGCCTGCGCCCACGAGGTCCCGGTGGTCGCCCTCGCGACCGAGGCGGCGCTGCTGCTCCCGGACGTTCGATCTTGCCTGGTGCTCAGCATCCTGCGTCGCTACGACCTGGCGGTGCGGGACGCGATCACCGGCTACGCGTCCGGAAGGCCTGTGCCACGCGTCGCCGTCGGCACGGTGGCCAGCGGCGGCATCCAGCCGGGCCCCTTCGCCAGGCACGCTTCACCGGAGCTGGCGAACGGCCTCCAGGACGTGCTGGCGGCGATGCGCGCCGGCCCACCCCGCCCTGCACCGACCCCGGCCGAGAGCCCTGCCTCGGCTGCCTCCAGCTCGACCTGACGGAGGCCAAGATGGCGGATGAAGCGGTTCCTCTCCTCGACGACTCCGGGATCCTCGAGCTGCTGCGAACGAGCCGCCGGATCGCGATGGTCGGCGCCTCTTCCAATCCCCTTCGGCCGTCGTGGGCGGTCTTCCGCTCGCTCGCAGCGGCCGGGTACGACTGTGTACCGGTAAACCCCAACGAAACGAGGGTCCACGGCGTGCCCGCCGTCGCGACCCTGGCCGAGGCTGCCGCAGCGGGCCCGATCGACATCGTCGACGTCTTTCGCCGTCCGGAGCTGACCGAAGAGATAGCCCGCGACGCGGTCGCCATCGGTGCCCGGGCGCTCTGGCTGCAGCTGGGCGTCGTCAACTGGGAGACAGCCCGCATCGCCGCCGCGGGCGGCCTGGCCGTGGTCATGGACCGCTGCTCGGCGATCGAGGCGCGGCGCCTGCCCAGGGAGTGGCGCCCGCCAGGCTGACCTGCGGCCAGTTCGCTGAGCCGCGCCCAGCATGCTGAGCTGCGCCCGGAATCGTGCAGCGCCGCCCCGGTGGACGGCGCCGCACGAGCTGCCTGGAACAGTTCCACGTCTCGCATCCGCCCGCTAACGGCCTCGTGGCCTCGAGCGAACACCGTCAGTCTGACCCCTCTGCTCTCATCTGGTACCTGACCCCAGAGGCACAACCCGGGGAGGCCTCTTAGGCCCAACCCCGGAAGGTACGAGCGCCGTAGTGCCTGGCCACGCCCCGCGAGCTGCCCCCTCGCCTCAGTTCACGAAGTAGCCGCTGACGTCGAAGATGGCGTGAGTGGTCTTGTAGCGGGTAGGGGCGTAGGTGATGGCCAGGATGCCGCCGGCGCCCAATGGCACCGTCACGCCCGTGGCCCGGTTGTCGCGCAGGAAGTTGAGGGTCGATGTGCTGGGGATGTCGGTCTTGACCGTCATCAGCGCCATGTAGCCCTCCAGCTGCTGGCGGGTCACGGTCAGGGTGCCGGTCACGGCAATGGCTTCAGGCGGCACGTTTCGCGTCGGGTCCAGGACCGTCCGTGTGGGGTCGGCCGGATCGAAGCCCTGGTTGACGACGGGGAAGGTCCTGCCCTTCAGGCCCACGAGCTTGGACATCCCGGTCGGCCAGCCCTTGCGGGTGTCCATGACCCGGTTGGGAATGACCGGTACGTACATTGCGCCTGAGGTGCCTTCCACGAAGTAGCCGTTGATGTCGACGACCAGATCGGCGGTCGAGCCGGCGCTGCCCTGCCAGACCCCGTTGAGGGTGCCTCCGGGACCGAGCTTGATGGTGATGCCGGTGGCCCGGTTGTCCTTGTTGTAGGTCGTGTAGGCAGGCGAGTAGACGGTCGCTGTCACCGGAGAGTCGTCGGTCGTGGGTCCGACGGTCATCTTGCCGGCCGATGACTGGCGGGTCACGGTCACGTTGGCCGTGACGGCGACAGCTTCGGCCGGGACGCCGGTGGTGCCGCCTGTGACCCAGAAGGTCTGGTGGACGCCGTTGGCCATCTTGGTCGCCACGCCGCCGGGCTGGCCCAGACCCTTGCGACTGTCGAAGACGCGCCGCGGCGGAAGGCTGAAGAAGGTCGAGCCGGACGTGCCTTCGATGAAGTAGCCGGTCACGTCGAAGGCCACGTTGGCCGTTGAGCCCGCAGTTGGGGCGAAGGTGACACTCAGAGTGCCGCCCGGACCGAGAGTCACGGTGACTCCAGTTGAGCGGTTGTCGCGGGCCGGGAAGTTCATGGTGCTGGTGTAGGGGATGTCTATCGGATCGGGGGTCAGGGCCAGGTAGCCGCCGATGGTGGCGTTGGAGACAGAGAGCACACCCGTCACCGACGTGGCCTCTGCGGGCACGTTGCGTGTCGGATCACCCGGGTACTGGTCTGTCACCTGGAAGGTGAAGGCGTGCAGCGCGGTGATGGGGCCGTGCGGGCTCGGTATGCCGGCCGCGGTGTCGAGGATGCGGGTCGGGGTCAGCCCGACGTAGCTGCTGCCCGAACGAGCAGCCGTGACGGCCGTCCCGGGAGGACCGTTGCCGTTGGCGTTCGCGGCCACGACGGTCACGGTGTAGGTGATGCCGTTGGTGAGACCGCTGAAGCCGCACATCGTGCCTGCGACCTCGCAGTAGTTGCCGCCGGGGCTGACGTCGACGCGGTAGCTGGTGATCGGGCTGCCGTTGTCGTTCGGCACGGTCCAGGTCACGTCTATTGCGCCATCCTTGCCGATGGCGGTTACCACCGGCGCGTCGGGCACGGTGGAGGGCGTCACCGCGGCGGAGGGGTCGGAGGGATCGCTGGTGCCGCCCTCGTTCGTGGCGGTCACCGTGAACGTGTATGGGGTGCCGTTGGTCAGGCCGGTGACCAGGCAGGTCAGCTCGCCGGTCGTGGTGCAGGTGAAGCCGCCGGGATCCGAGGTGACCGTGTAGTCGGCAACCGTTCCCGTGGGGGCTGACCACGACACCTGGACCGATTCGTTGTAGCCGATTCCGCTGACCCCAGTCGGCGCTTGCGGCCGGTTCGGCAGGAAGAGCAGACCGAAGCCGTAGATGCTGTCGTTGCCGGGCGTGCCTTCGTCGATGGCGTTGTCCTGTAGGAAGGCCTCGATCTGGGCGACCGTATAGCCCGGGTTGGCGGCCTTGACCAGGGCAGCTGCCCCGGCGACGTGCGGCGCAGCGGCGGACGTGCCCAGGAAGCCAGTCCCGCAGCCATAGGAGGGGCCGTAGGTGGTGCCGGACACGCTGTCCTGGCCGGTGATGTCCGGCTTGACCTGGCCGCTGATCGTCGGCCCGCGCGAGCTGAAGTACTCGATCGTAGTCCCGTTCCAGCATTGGGCGCCCACGGCGAAGACAACGGGCGCGGATGCCGGTTCGGCCACGCTTCCGGCCGCCGTCTGGTACTGGAGATCCGGGCCGGTGTAGGCGAACAGGTCGAACCGCGGCGAGGAAGCTGCGGACCAGCGGCCGATCGCCAGCGAGTAGGTTCCCGCGCCCCGGTTGTTGACCCAGCAGAAGTCCTCGACGGGTGGCTGGGACCCCGCCTGGTAGCGGAACGACCCGCCGATGATCGCGTTTGCCCCGTCGAGCAGGATCAGATCGAAGTCGTTGCTGGTAGTCGGCCAGCTATCCCACTTCAGGGTGGCGCAGAAGTATTGGCCGTTCGCGAGGTAGAAGGAGTTGCCGATATCGCCCGAGGCGAACAGGTGGGCGTCCTCGTAGTCGCCCCCGCCGAGATTCAGGTTCACCCCACTGTCCACGAAAGTGCCGCTCCAGTGTTGGGTCGCGTAGTTGCCGGCGGCGTTCACCCAGAGGATCCCGTTTGCGACGGCATCGGCAGCGATCGCGTCCGGCGATCCGGGCCCACCCGAACCGTCGCCGCGACTGCTGTTGAACCAGCCTATCGAGTGGCTGATGATCGATATCCCGTTGGCCTTGGCGTAGCTCTCAGCCGAGGCCAGGTCCACACCGTCCCAGATGCAGATCAGATGCAGCTCGGCCCCAGGGGCCATCTCGTGGACGATCTCGGCGACAGCCGTCCCGTGGTCGGTCGCGGAGTAGAAGCCGCCTCCGCAGTAGTCGATGTCGTGGGCGGTAGTGTTGGGCAAATCGCCGCTGGCCCGGGCGGCGCTGACGCCTGCGAATCCGCCGTCGATCACCGCGATCTTGACGCCGACGCCGGTGTTGCCCGCCAGTTGGAGGCTGAGCGCATTGGAGGTGGCCACGCCCTCCCCCGAAACCGCACCCTCGTAGTGCGGTAGCGGAGCTCGGACGTATCCGATCCCGGGAGCGCCGAGCAGCTCCTTGAGCTGAGCCGGCGTAGCCGACACCTGCACCAGGTTCGCGGAGGTCCGTCCGGCTTCGGCCCCGGTCGCGCCGATGCTCGCCATCGCGGTAGCCATGTCGGACGCTTCCACGATCACGTGGACCTTGCCGGCTGCAACCCGGAGCTGGCTGACGGCAGCGGACTGGAGCGCGGCCTCGGCACCCTGGCTGGATGCCGTTTCGATCAGGGCCGCGACCTGGGAATCCGCCTTCTCGGTCAAGACCGACCGCTTCGGCTTGAACGCATGCGCGCCCGCGTCACCCGGTGCCGCGAATGCGGCGGGCGAACTCATCAGAGCCACCACGATGACGCCGAAGACAACAAGCAGACGGCGCTGCAAGCGAGTCACCTAGCCCTCCAACGCGAGCCGCAAGGCCCGCATCATCCCACGGCTTCCGGCCCTCCACAATGACTCGATGCGCAGCCAGCGCTGAACCGATGGTCCACCCGGCGCCGTAGTGCCTGGCCCCGCGCCCGTCCCCGCCTCAGTTCACGAAGTAGCCGCTGACGTCGAAGATGGCGTGAGTGGTCTTGTAGCGGGTAGGGGCGTAGGTGATGGCCAGGATGCCGCCGGCGCCCAATGGCACCGTCACGCCCGTGGC
>Ga0307422_1001088_pt1 | contig 14243 bp, 15 predicted proteins | sample SalMarWE160290MG_FD_202153 | JGI IMG/M metagenome (GOLD analysis project Ga0307422, IMG submission 202153) | Salt marsh sediment microbial communities from the Plum Island Ecosystem LTER, Massachusetts, United States - WE1602-90 | ecosystem: Environmental > Aquatic > Marine > Intertidal zone >...
GGGTGATGGACAATATATTTGTAGAACGGCTGTGGCGGACATTAAAATACGAAGAGGTTTATCTTAAAGATTATGAGACGGTCTTTGAAGCTGTAGATGGAATAAGCTGTTATTTTAAATTCTATAATGAAGAGCGGTTGCATCAAGCTCTGGATTACGAGACACCCGCGCAGATATATAAAGGCGGCTCATCGGAAATGCCATTAATTACTTAAAGGACAAGGCAAAGACATGACTCGAACTGAGATCGGTGCTTACAGGGCCTGTGATAGCCTCGTTTTTGGAGGCCAGGTGCATAAATCGCTTGATGTAGATAAAAACTTGAATTATCATTGCCATTGGGTTAAAAATATCACCTTAGAATGCTATAGATTCTGTCCAACCAATGGGGTCCACCTAATATGGCTTCTTTGAATGGGCTAATTCAAGAAATATATGACGAATACTATAAAAAGAAAAAATAATAGTTAAGGCGGGCGGAGGCCGGGATTTACCTATCCTCCCGATTTTAGAAATGACCGCGGAATAAAACCTGCGGATTTTAGCGCATAATTAAGGTAGACGTTTAAAATATTGGAAAAATCTCATTCTTTCTGATAAAGTTTTATTAAAAAATACATTAAAATTACAATATGAAGCATTTTAAAAAGAGATCTAATAGGGATGAAAATGAAACTAGATGAGGAATTAAAACAAGAACTTATAGAATTAATAAAAGAGGGTAAACCCACCTAAATCTCTTATAAGAACTTGCTGTTTCCCTTAAAAGAAAAACCACAAGAAATTGAACTTATATATGGCATCAAAGAGAGAATATAAGTACGAATTTCCCAAAATATAAAAGAGGATTTGACTAAAAGATTGAAAGACAGAGGACTTCCACAGGTTGAAAAAATAATTGTGGGTTCTGTGATGAAGGTAAAATTTTCAGGGGATACTTTTAAAATTGAATCTTTTAGTGATGAGCTACAATTTGTTGGCTCCTCAGGAATACACAATGGGAGTGGGATGTAACACCATTGAAATCTGGACTTAGATTAATTCATCTTTCTGTAGCTGTTTCAGTATACCTCGATGAATGTGGGGAAAAAACAAAGAGCATTCCCGTAATGGATAAGGAAATCTATTTGAAAGTTAATATCCGCTATAGCTTTTTTAATTTTATCAAAAATAATTGGCAATGGATTGTGGGAACAATAATTGCCATATTCGGTCTTATTTTTGGTTTTAAAAAATTTAAAAAAGGAGGGTATAGTCATGCCTCAAGACAAAGAATTAACTGAGAAAAAACTGGATGCGATATGGCAGAACGATGCGATTCCGGTGCTTGATACCAAGGGGAACAAATATTTCATATTTAGTGATTCACACTTAGGGGATGGAGGAGACGCAGATGATTTTCACAAGAATGAGAAAACGCTTGAGACCGCGCTGGAATTTTATAAAAAAGAGGGTTATAAGCTCATATTGCTCGGGGATATTGAAGAGTTATGGCAGTTTGATCAAGAAAAAGTTGAGAATCGATATAGAGGCAGCATTTATAAGAAAATTAAGAACTTTGGAGATGCTTGTATCTACCGTGTATTCGGGAATCATGATATAGATTGGTGCACGCTCCTAGATCCTGCTAAAAACAATCCCCTAAAATGTGATATTGCTATAGAAGCCTTGAAAATGAAGGTTGGACAGAGTAATACAATAATTCTGCTTGTGCACGGTCATCAAGGGAGCATAGAGTCTGATAAGGCCAAATGGTCCAGCCGATTTTTGGTTCGTTTTTTAAAGCCTTTTGAAAAAATTGGTAGAAAGCTTGGAGTTTACCGTAATCCATCGGCCACAAAAATAAAGATCAAGAAGAATTATGAAAGGATTTTATACTCATGGGCAAAACGCAAAAAAGTCTTACTTATTTGCGGTCACTCTCACCGTGCAATCTTTTCTGCTATATCACCCCTAAATCGGTGGAAAGAAGGGATAACTAAACTAAAAGAGGAAATTCGTAAGAATCGTAAGAATAAGAAGCTAGTAGAGGAGAAACATCAAAAGATTAAAGAGTTACGAAAGAAAATTAAAGCAGAAAAATGCAAAAAAAGGAAGATTGCCTCTATTGATCCAGAAGGCAAACCTTTGCCCTGCTATTTTAATACAGGATGTTCGCTTTACAGAAAGGGAATTACCGGTATAGAGATAGCCGATGATTGGATTAAATTAGTTAAATGGAATAGAGATACCCAAAAAGTTAAAGATTATGGGAAAAAGAAATTAAGTGAAATCTTTACAATACTAGGGCCGAGTCATATCACTTAAATTCAGAGACACAATACTTAATTCTAGAATTAGATGGAAAGATGGCAAAACGAGATACCAGTATAGAAAGGAAAGCCCGAAGAGAGAGATGATGGATTAACTGGAGTTTATTGCCAGATTTTCAGTTCTCTTTCTTGAACAGTATACTAAGGGTTAGATTAAGCAAAACATTTAATATTGATCTTATTGTTTATTGAGATGAATGGAGACCAGGTAACCCTGGCCTCCCGATTAGGAAAGAAGACGCTTGCGCGGAATCTAACACCTCATTAGAATAACGTTCAACATTATGGGCTTTTCTCATTTTTGATAAATTTTCGGCTTTGACATCAAATGTTTCTTGAATTATATTTGAAAGAGCAAATTAAAAAATAAAGGTCGTATCCGATGAAGCGGATAATAAGAATATTAAGCATTCTTTTTTTTGCTACACTGGTATTTGCTCAAATTGAGCTTCCTGGGTCGAAACCTGAAGATGTTATCATCCGACATGTCGGCTATACCTTATCTTATAACGAAACCCACGAACAGGCTAACTGGGTGGCTTATGAACTGACTTTGGAAGAGGTTAACGGTAGATTTGTAAAAGACAAGGACTTTTACATACCTTACGGTAAGGATGAATGCATATGTCTCGGTAAGTAGAAGTGCATAGGCTTCGGTAAACAGAAATACACATTTTCAGTAAGCTGGAAATGATTTAAACCTCCTTGTTTTTATTTTTAATTCTATAAGAGTCACCATCCAGGGTGAAAACTCTGGCGTGATGTAATAACCTGTCCAGCATTGCAGTGGTCAGCCATCGCAATGAGCGAATCTTTTTACATGAGCAACATGAGTCCGCAAAGGCCGAGCTTCAACAGGGGCATCTGGAAAATGCTGGAAGAACAGGTTAGAAAATGGGCGGTTGATAATAAATCTGTTTATATAGCCACCGGGGGGATGTTAATCCCTGGATTAGGCAAGATCGGACCAAATAGAGTATCAGTACCAGAAAAGTTTTATAAAGTCATTCTGGATTACCAGGAGCCTGAACTCAAAGGGGTTGGATTTATTCTGCCAAATAAGGGCTCAAAAGAGCCTCTTCAGAATTATGCGGTAACAATCGATAAGGTAGAGAGTATGACGGGGATTGACTTTTTCTATGCGCTACCCGATGAGATTGAAGAAGAGATTGAATTGAAAATTAATTTGAGCAAGTGGAATTTTAGCAGGACAAAGACTAGTTATAAACAGTATCCAAAGAGCGAGCAGCCCATAGGAATCGTAAACATTAACTATGCAAGCAAAGAAGAACTGATGAAGCTGAAAGGTATAGGACCGGTGCTTGTAGAAAGAATCATCCAGTACCGCAAAATGCATGGCTATTTCAGATCAGTTGACGAGCTGATAAAGATTAAGGGTATCGGCCCGAAGACATTGGAAAAGCTAAGGCCTTATGTAACTGTTATAAATAAGAATTGGTAAGATTGAGCCGAGTGGAAGCCACCGACCCTGAAGTCTTGACTTCCCGAGAGTGAAAAAGATAGCTGAGCGAACTAGCGTCTTATAAGGGTGGAAGACGAATGGAGGGAAGGGAAATTCTCAAAGCGTCCATTCATGTTAGAAACGATTGATAGGATCGACATGAGAAAGGGGGTGCATTATGATTCATTGCATAGTAAAAAAGGAGTTATTACCATCTATTAGAAATGATGAAAAGTTTATAAATGCAATCCAACTAAGCCGGGTTTTAAGTTCACTTCGATATAATCTAATAATTTATGCAAGAATAGATAAAGAAGCTAACGTTAGTTTAAATGTTAAACTCAACAATTTTTTAAATCAGGCAGCTTTACTATGTGAGGGTGTTAGAAAATTAAACGAATTAGAAGCAACGCTTAAAGAATTAAAATCTTTTCAAGAAAATATTGATAAAATAGAAAAAATTTTTCATGAATTAGAGGATGATAGGAGCTTTTTAAAAAATGTATTATGCAGAGTTCGTAACAAAATTGTATTTCATTTCGATAGAAGTGTTACAAAGGAAATCTTTGAAGAAATTATTTATGAGTGTACAAAGCAACAAAAAGATGTCATTTTTGCTTCAGGAAAAACTGATTTAGTAAAAGATATGACTTTTGACTTGGCTGATAACATAGATATAAATTATATTTTGAAATTTGTAAATGATAAAAAAGAATCTGCCAGTGAAAAATTCAAAACTATGGTTAAAGAATTGCTTAGGTTGTCAGGGTTATTCTGCGCAATTTTAGAGGATTTAATTGGAGAATTAATTAAAGATTATTGCGAACTAAAAGAAGAAGACTGATAATAATTATAATCTTTAAAGGGATGAAAAAGATAGGTGAACGAATTTTTTTTGTCAAGCGACTTAAAGTGAAATACAATTTAAATTAAAATAATTTCCCTTCATCGTTTTTCCTCTATTTCTGTGAATAAATTTGTTGAAAAATGACTGACGGATTTTCCGAATGAATTTATTTATTTTAGTTTATGACAGATTGCACAAATTTTGGGCACGCAGAATGCCGGCTGTTTGTCAGCAAAAGGGGGGTTGATGATGGAAACCAAGTGAAAGGAACTCTCTCCAGCCGGCCAAATAAAGCCATAATAATTATATCACAGGTTTAAGACTTCATTACAACAACATATAGAGTTAACTAGCCCACTGATTGACAGAACCATACGATTCAAATATTCTTAGATTATGATGCTTAAGGGGCGATTTTTTACGGCTTTGGACGAATCCCTTAATAAAACGGAAAACAAAAGGGAGATATTATGTCAGAAAGATATAAGGACCTTTTTGAATATTTAAATCTTAAAGAGAAAGCCCTTACTCAGTTAGAAAATGAGATAAAAAAATATCCCACATTAATTAGTCTATTCATTCAAAATAATTGGTTTAATAAAGTTAAGAGCCAAATTGATATTTGGAGAAATGATCCAGAAGGTTATATAGAAAGTAGAGCAATAACTGTGACTGAATATGAATTATTTCGTTATTTAACAGAAGATTCAATTTTAAATGAGTTTATAAATTCATTTCTTATTATTGAAGATAAAATTGACGTCAAAAATGAAAAACAATTGCTAGAATGAAACCATTCAAAATCACAGATCTTTTCAAGTCAAGTAAATCAAATATATTCCACTCTTTTTGAAATTCTACTATTAGGAAAGCTTGCTTCTAATAATAACATTGATCTTTATTATGAAAATATCGATGGTAGAAATTTTATCGAGAAGCGATTTATATATTTTGAAATAAAATCTCTTCAAAAAACAACTCGTGATCTGAGAGGGATCGGAGTTAGATCAACTGAGGCTGATAAACATCAAATATACAGAGCATTAAAAGAAAAAAACAGGCAACTCAATAAATTTAGAAATTATCCAACTTTAATTTTTCTTTCTTTATATCGTTTAACCGATATGACAACTGCATGATGGTACATTCCGGAATATTTCGAAGAAAACGAAAAGAAACTCAGGGTAAAAAATAATATTATTTGCGGAGTTAAGGTCTATAGTTGGTTCACTGTAAAAGACGAAAGTGCTTTTTATGTTAATCCGAATGCAATATTTAAGTTGACAGATACAGAATTAGAGTTCTTTATAGGCTTGTAATTTGAATCTAGCAAATTAAAAAGAAGAAGACCTGAAATTTTAACCTTATTAAGAAAGTTTTCAAAAATATTATCTCAAGATAAGAATGAATTCTATTATGGCTAATTTAGTCTTTGTCCTTTTTTTCAAGAAGTGGCCAGTTTTCCGGTAGATTGAATATCTCTCTTGATAATTTCCCTTTAATCAATTCAATGCGTTCGTTTTCTTTGTTTACGATTTTCTGGAAAAGAGGTAAAGTTTTTATAACTAATGGTTTCTGAGCCCAGGGATTGTGCCATAAGATAGGTGCTTCTTTTGCAATATTCCCCCATGAGAGATTTCTAAAAATTAAAGCAGCACTATTCCGAGTGTTTTGAGGGCCTTGGGGTCCGATCCAAGCTCCCTTAGGTTTTCTTCCTGGAGTAAATTCATATAATCCATTTTGATTAATAGTAACAGAGGTGATTTCATTACCAAATAAGCCGTCCATAACATCAAGATCATCACAACAAAAATCTTGGACATTGATAGCAATTATGTAAGGAAGATCTAAATTCCCATATTTTGTTGCCTTTTCATTAATTGAATTTTTAATATTTATATGAGTTTTACTCCATTCTACCGCTGAAAACCTTACCCCTATAGGCCGAATACCTGGCTTACCACGTTTTTTGGGAGATTTAGGGATAGGTTTAAATGTAACTTTCCATCCATCGAACTCTGTTGACCATGAGGGAAAAGCTTCTAAACCGCCCTTTTTCAGGATTTCTCCTAATTTATCCGGATCTAATTTTGATAATTTTTTTTCAAGGTATGTTCTCCATTTTCGTGCAGGCGGAGAGGATTTAGGAAAACCGTCTACATTGATCATAATGAAGAAATTAGGAGAATTCATTCTATCAAGAGCCTCATAAACCCTGTTCTCAACATTCTCAGTGGCAACATCATCATGCGATCCTTTGGCAAGTGTACATTCCACAAAAAAACGCCTTTTTCCCTTCAATTTAATAAGAAATTCAGGATGTGTGGATATTCCTTTAATTTCAGGATGGATATCAACTTCATAATCTATTTTCAGCAGTAGCTCATGCATATAGAGCTCAAAAAAAGCGCTTTGGTGAGTTAAATCATTATATGAACGAAATCTAGCTTTGAGATCACCTTGATGTTCAGATGGATAACATAAGAACCAAGCCTCTAATAGCTTTCTTATTTCATGTGAAGACTGTCTTGAAGAACGATTTAAAAAGCTAAACAAAGGTTCAGCATGGCCACGAGGATCTTTATCTTGTCTGGTTATACTATCGAAAAGCATTTTAATATAAAAATTTCTAACAACTATTTTTCATTTTTGTATCTTAGAAAGTCGCGCTACATTTTTAGCCAGTTCTATACTCCTTCCATGGGATAGTGTTGAAGGGGACGCCTGCAAGAAAACGGACAATATCTCGGCGACCGTAATACTTTGGTTTTCCTCTATAATCTAGTGCCATTAAGACGAGGGGAATACCTAAAAACAGCGGTTGGAAACTCTGTATTGCTTTGTTGGCTTGAATTCTGTTATCGATGACTGGCTTCTTGACCACGACTACGGCAAACGTAACGCCTTGTTCTTTAATTACTGCGCCCGTAAACTTCATCCTAGCATCTCCTTCTCGTCATATCATTTCTTGTCCCTTGGAGGGCAGGGATCACCGCCATGGCTGTCGGTTCCAGATATCTTCCCATCTCGGTTATGAATTATAAGCTCTGTTTTTTTGTTCCGGCTTATTTCCCGTGCCCTCTCGATTGCATTTGTTTTATGGCTGAAATGACCCGAGGCTTGATTCGCTCCTCCTCTCTTAATGTCCCAGCCGCCTTCTGAATTTGGTACCACATGATGTGTTTTTCTTGCCATTTCTTCCTCCTAACAAATTCTAAATTGATGTAAATAAAGAAATATTGATTGATAATTTAACCCAAATGTGCAAAATCTATAAATAATCATTTAGGAGTCCAGATCATGTCTATTCTGAATCCGAGATTGGCTGCCCTTCGTTCTGCAGCGCTCCTGTCCCCCTTCGGAATCACTATATGGAATTCACCACCGATTTTTTGCGCAATGTCTGAAAAAAGAGACCACTGGCTAGCAGTATGGTCATCAAAGATTGAGCTGGATGTCTCTGCCTCAAGGATGATTCTCATGTTGTTTTTATTTGCGGTCAGATCTGGTACATGGTTACTTTTTGTTCCGACGATGGTATCTGGAGTTTTCATTCCCGGAACGTCTGCTTTAATGTTCCGGAAGCCTTGGTTAGTGAAGTATTGGGCCATCATATTAATTAAGTCTTCATGTTCTCTGGACTCTTTAGGATCTCTTCGCATCAATTTCTCCTCACTGTTGAATTATGCTTTCACTATATATAATCCGGCGATTTTCGAAATTTGCCAAAAAGTGTACTCGTTCAGTGGATATGACCCCCATTTTTCGAACCAGTTTTGAGGCTAATTTTCGCTAACATCTCAGAGGGATAATTTGCCCTTCTCTTTTAAATATTTTATCGGCGACTTGTTTCCAAGCGTCGAATGTCTGCGAACAAAATTATAATACCGTATCCTCTTATCTACAACCTTTTTCAATTCTGTAATATCATCCAGTTCCCAGAAAATCAAACGGTTTTCAACTTTAAACCTGCCATTAAAAGATTCCATATGAACATTTCCTTTGGCTCCATCCTCAGAATAAGAAATACGGGCTTTACAGTTCACTACAACTTCACGAAGCCATCTGTAACTTCTATAGACTCCATCTTGATCATGGTGAATGATTATATCTTCGATTCTCCGGCCTAGTCTTTTCAGTGTCTCTGTTGCTCGCCTCCAGGCTTGTAAAGCCAGATCCGTATCAGCACTTTTACCTAAAGCATGTCCGGCAACCAGTTTGCTGCTATGATCGATTATCGGCATCAGATGGGCTTTAGCCAGGCCTCTGCGGTAAACAATCTCCGTAAAATCCGTGTAGAGCACCTCAAGATCATTGATCTCTTTAAGATGCGCAACCAAGTTTATGTTCGAACCGGCTTCTTTTAAAAGCTCACCAATAGGGTTTGGCTTCGGCGGCCTTACTTTTCTGAGCACAGATAAATGCCAGTGCCGATGCAGCCGTTGCACCACTTTATGGTTGACTGCAAAACCCTGATCTACAAGCTCAGAAGTTGTCCGTCTGTAGCCGTATTCAGGATGAAGTCTTGCTATTTCCATCAATGGTCCTCTTAAATGACTGTATCTTTCCTCATACCTTTGTTTGCTCTGTGCGTAATGCCATGTGCCTTTCGATAAACACAAAATGTTCAAAACTCTGTTCAGCCCATATTCATCCTTGAACTTGCTAACTAATTCGATCTTCTCCTCTCCGGTGAGGCCCCGGTTAAAAAATTTTTTAAAAGGGCTATTTCTACCTCCTTATGACCGATCAGCTGTTCAAGTTCCCGGATCTTCTTTTCATACTCATGGATTGTTGTCTTTTGCCCAAATATCTCAGGCCCTTTCTCCGCAAAATCCCTTTTCCACTTGTGAATAGTAATCGGATGCACGCCATAGGCACGGGCTATCTGGCCTATGGACTTAGAACTTTTAAGAACTTCCATCATCACCTGAAACTTGAAACGCGGTGTATACCGTTTCCCTTGTTTAACCGACATCATCTGCCTCCTTTCAGGGCTTTTTATCCAACTGATGATGTCTATTATATCACGGAAATACTAGCACTCCAGGTGGTTCGAATTTTGGGGTGCAGTTCGAGTACCTTAGTGACACATTGTCTCCTTAGTTATAAAAACTATAATTGGAAATAATCTCGTTAAGCTACATAATAAAAGGCACAGTGAGATCAATTTCCTTGCCTGGGAAGATGTTAATTGGACTTAATAAAGAATAATCTATAAGGTATCCATAAAGCTACTAAACCTGCAAGGAATCTTTCTTATAAAGTGTCACTAAGGTACTGAACGAGTACAAAAAGTGGCAAATTTTTCTTTGAGTCGGTATAATATTTAAGGAAGTGCTTTATGGAGAACGATACGGTTCTTAAACTTCTTGAGGCGGCCGACTGGAATGATATCATTTTTAGACTTACACATTATGCATTCTGGAGGGCTAGTCGCTACACATGGAGGCCTGGGAAAAGTGATCAGCTTTTGGGAGGAAAGACTCCTGAAGATATTGCATGTGAAGCTATGAAAAAGGTCTGGAACGGAACTAGGGATTGGGACCCAGATAAGTATCCAGATTTGCTCAAACACTTGATGTGGATTGTAGACAGCGATATGGAACACCTTTATTCTTCAATGGAGCATAAAAAGACTGGAAATCTACCAAAGTTTAGACCCGACGATGACTCACCAGCGGACTTTAGCGAGATACCCTCCGATCCCTCTTCACCAGTTCATGCGTATTCTCCGACACCGGAAGAAGATCTGGTCAACCGGGAAGAAAAAGCTCTCGAAGAAAAACTCAAGAAGAAGCTATATGATTTAGTAATGGGGGACGAAGATCTGGAGATGCTTTTGCTATGCTTTGAGGAAGGTATCGATAAGCCAGAGATAATTGCTGCTGAAACCGGATGGGATGTCTCAAAGGTTTATAATCTTAAAAGAAAGCTTCTACGTAAAGCTAAAAAAATTAATAGGATTTTCCTCCAAGGAGATTAACATGATGGACGGAAAAAACCGTAAGAGCTTCATGGAATGCTTTTGTGACTTTATGAGCGATCCAGAGAACCTCCCTCAGGAGGAAGTTCGAGCCGAACTAAAAGACTTGGTAGTTAATACCGATCAACTGGAGATGATGGTTGCAGAAATTGCAAAAATAGGCTCTCAAAAACGGCGACTTGTATGGCTCAAAAACGCTAGAGAAAAACGGACTAAGATCAAGAAGATATTTGAGTCAAAGAAAATCGCCGGAGGATCCCAGAATCTGAAGACCAAAATCAAGGAAATTCTCAAAGGTAGTTATGGGGAAGTCGCACAATCCTACGCTGAAGCCTATTTCCGAAAATTAGAATCTCTCTCAGAAAAGGATCTAGAAAGCTTGGCTGAAGATATGGAAAATCTTAATCTATTGGAGGATCTGAACAAGGAAGAGGAGTAAGTGAATTCATCCAGAAGAAGCCTTGCGTTTCCTTTAGTAAAAGCTGAGGAGATTATAAAAAACCTGCAGATAAGAGAGCCTTCCGAAATCCAGATTAGAGATATTTCAATGGTGCGCGGAGTGTATGTGAAAGAGAAGATCTTAGAAGGCTCTGAAGCCAGACTCCTAAGGAAAGGAAGCATAGGTATAATAACTGTCAACAACAGAATCCCGGAAGAAGGACGAAAGAGATTTGCAATAGCTCATGAACTAGGACACTTCGAGCTACATACTGTTTCTCAATTAGTACTTTGTGCCGAAGAAGATATGTATGTCTGGAATAAGAACAAAGAACAGGAGATTGAGGCAAATGAGTTTGCAGCCAGCATTTTAATGCCCACAGAAATCTTTGCGCCACATTTCGATGCTGGCCCACCGAACATTGAAATTGTGAGAGACCTTTCCGGAAAATTTAGGACGACTCTTACGGCAACAGCATTACGATACGTGCAACTTTCTTCAGAACCATGCGCCGCAACAATCACCAAGAATGGCATCATTAAATGGTACAAGAAATCCCCTAGTTTTGACTTTCATATAAAGGTAGGGGAGAAATTAAGCCCTATTATTGAAGATCTTGACTCTCATGATGTTGAGGAAGTACCTACACGTCCGACAAAAGTGCCAGCATCTGCGTGGCTGGCAGGCGTCAAAAATGAAGAGGCACTAATATTCGAGCAGTCTATAGCTCTGAGAAGCTACGGCGTCATACTATCGCTCTTATGGATTTGTGATAAGATCCAGCGATCCCATCGTCGCTATGACGAAGATGAGCCTGAATTTGACTTGGCAAATCCATTCACGCCTGATGGCAAGAGATGGCGTTGGTGAAACTGCTGTCTTGCGTTTGTTGAATTATCTCCTCCCCGAATACGGCAATTTCTTCTTAGGAATCTCCCAGGCCATCGGCTTCAGTCTCTCGATTTCGGCCTGTGAGTTAGTGTCCAAATAGTGTCCATAACACATCTAAATTGGCCTAAAATCACCTAACAGAACCTAAACAGAAACAATGCCTAAATTATTATAAAATAAGTATTTACATTGTTTTCAGCAAGTTGTCCGAATAGCCTTGATTGGATTCGAAGTCCACCGCTCCTTAAATATTTAAAAATTCAACTCTTTGTTAAATTTGATAGTTGTAGATTTACCACATTTTTACCATTTAGTGGCAAAAATAACTCATTATGGAATAGGATGAATAAAGATAATTTTGAAGAAAAATATTAAAAAATAAGGATCAATAGGAATGACTCGTGAAGGAAACGAGTCTTAAACCTTCTGATTAAGAGACAATGGCTCTTTTAATGTTAGAATAATTTCCCTAGGTCTAATGCATGATAAAAAATGTTGAAAATTATTTAGATTAGTATATCAGGCTTGAAAGATTGAAAAAAATTATTTATTAATTAGATCTTTTTCTTTTTATAACAGCGGTGATAAAACTTCCTACTAGAAGCAATGAAGCTGCGTAGAGTATCCATATCTTTATGGGCTTAGGGAAGATAACTTGATCGGCTTTTCCTGAGATGATGAAACCTGCCCAATAATAGGGGTGAGACAAAGTGTCTGAGGTTATCATCTCAAGCTTTGCTTTCCTTAATGCTTTCATGATTGATTGGGAAGACCGGAGATGTATGTAGAATCTTTCCATCAGTTGGTATGTTGCCTGGTCATTCACTGCCCAGAGACTCATCAGAATAGATGAGGAGCCGGCATAAAAGAAGGCCCTGTTCAGGCCTTCGATGCCTTCCCCTCTGATAAGCTGTCCCCAGCCGGTCTGGCAGGCAGAAAGAGTGACAAGGTCAGAGTTGAGTTTTAGATTAAAGATTTCCCTCATCTGGAGAAAACCATCTTGTTCAGGGTCATCATCCAGTTTAAGAACGATAGAAGAACGCGACGGCGTTTTATCGTCGATAATGCTGTGAGCAGCAAAGTGGATAATTTTGTAATTCTCCAGATTGTGGTTAATCACTTCTTCCTCAGAGGCCAGGCCTCTTTGATAAACAGCCCTTTTTGAATTTTTAAAAAGAGAGCTTATTCTTTCGATTTCTATTCCGCTGTATTTTAATCTGTAGAAATTAAAAGCATTGGATGAATAAAAATTCTGGAAGATGTCATTTCCGCTGCTGTTAGTTTCTGAAGGGCCGTAGTCCGGGTCTCCAACTGCTAGAAGGTCCATTGCCCGCTTTTTGCCATTCGATCTCTTTCGTTTAATGATCTCCCACAAAGAAGAAACCGAGGGAGCATAGGCAATTTTGTAATCCTCGATCAACCAGCGGTTTTTTGTTTCGTCGGTCACAAGTGCTTCAAATGGAAGGGCATGGAGGAAGTCGTCAGGGATGAAAATGATATTTTTTATTTTCTTATCCAGGCCGGGAAGAACAAGACTGCAGTAAAGTGAATAACCAGCTTTAAAATTGAGATTTTCTTTATCCTGAATGATTTCTCTGTAGTCTTTTACAAGGCTGTAGATATCTTCCCTTGAAGGTATAGGGAAAATTTTGAGTCCTTTCTTGGTAATTGCAAAAGCATAGGATTTTTTTTCACCGATAGAGTAGGCCAGAAATGCCGTATTTCCATCAAGAAGGTTTTTCTGAGCTTCTTCAAGAGTAGTGATCCCGGGATATTTAAGATCTGCATAAGCAGGACTCTTAGTGCGTATCTCTCTTTTTAGACTTTCGAGTTCGTTTTCTTTGTCTTTCAGGCGTTCGTTGAAAGCGTTTTTTTCTTCAGGTGAAAGTTCTGCAGCCAAAAGTTTAGTGTATATATTTGAGATGTCTTTCATGAGCTCTGTTTCACGGTTTTTCAATTCAGAGCTGATTGACCCGGAAATATCAATCTTTGAAAGTTCCAGATTGTCCAGGAATGCCCTTGCTTTTGCTCTCTCGAGGTAATCGAAAGCTTCCGAGTCATAGCCTTTTTCCGGAGTTGATTGATAGAGAGTAACAAGAAGATCGATGAGGTTCTTGTATGATTGTATCCTTTTATCTGTGCCTAAAAAACTTGCCTTGAGTTCTTCAAGCTTGATCTGTGAGCGCATGTCTTCGATTATTTTAATGGAGTTTTTATAGCTTTCCAGAGCCTCTTTGTATTTGTTTTGCTCTTTGTACGCATTGGCTAATTCCAGGTAAGCCTCCCAGAGAATCTGTCCCCCTTCG
>Ga0307422_1001089_pt1 | contig 14243 bp, 20 predicted proteins | sample SalMarWE160290MG_FD_202153 | JGI IMG/M metagenome (GOLD analysis project Ga0307422, IMG submission 202153) | Salt marsh sediment microbial communities from the Plum Island Ecosystem LTER, Massachusetts, United States - WE1602-90 | ecosystem: Environmental > Aquatic > Marine > Intertidal zone >...
TTGTTCCAGCAGACTGTAAAACCCACCATCGGATCGGCGACCTGAAAGTAAGGCTTCATATCCTGACTCCCCTCCTGCTTTTAGTTTTGTACCTACAAGACTTCCTCTCCATGTATTTTCCATATCAGCTTCAGCTGGAGTCATCCCAAGATTTATTTCAAGAGTTTTCCACTCGGAATCGGAGGGAATATGCCAGCCACAAGGACAAATTCCTTGTGCTTTTTCCGTTATTGAGCCATTCATTACAGCATTCCAGTCGTACAACCTGCCGTATGTAGAAACATTTTCAAGATCATTGTTATAAGCATAACTCGTTATTGATGTGCCTTCCGGTGACTGGGTAACCCGCAGATTTTCCTGCATCCAGTATTGATCTCCTATTTTAATAACAGGATATAAATTGCCATCAATATCCTCCAACATTTCATCGATAAGTAGAACAGAATCTGTTTTATTGGTACTTAGCTGATCGGTAACTGTAACTGAATATTTACCGGCCGTAAGATCAGTGATATCTTCTTCCCTTGATCCGTTAGACCAGATATAGGTATAGGGGAGAACACCACCGGTAACAGTTAAGTCAATAGCTCCGTTGTGAGCCCCTGCAGCTAAGGGATGTATAATGGTAAACTGAAGAATAACAGAATCAGGATGAGGTTCTGTGATGGTAATACTATCAGTAGCCAATTGGTCAGCAGCATCGATAACCGTAACTGTATAAGTTCCGGCTGTTAAATTAAAAATATCCTCTGTTTCGGCACCATTCGACCATTGATATACATAGGGAGAGAAACCCCCTGTAACAGTTATATCAATTGACCCATCATTCCCTCCATATGTACTTACATCTTGCTGTGTATAACTGATCATCGGCGGATCCGATATAACTTCTCCATCATCGTTACTACAATTCAAAAAGTTTATTGCTACAAAAACACCAAGAAAAGAAAAATACAGCAAACAATTAGTTTTCATGAGCCGGTCGTTTTTGATCAAAATTGCTTGTATAGTAAATATTACCGAGATAATTGATTTTATTTAATAATCCCTTGTTTAACATAGCATCCACAACAGCAAATTCCGTATCTGTTTTATGTAATAATTCTTCCAACGCTTTCTCCTGCATTGGGTGAATCGCAGTTATTGAAAAAATATCTTCTTTCGGTTTGCCAGTCGAAGAAAAAGCATTTCCTTCATATCCGGTTAAAAGTTCAACCTGAGTATCTGAATCAGAAAAAATATGGTATGCCTTTGTTATGGTTTTAGTATCGGGTTGTAGAACACCTTCATATGCCGGAGGCCGTGTTGGAATTACCAGGTAGGCAACTGATGGTTCGATGCTATGAATAAAGGATGACAGGTTATTCAACTCTATGTCAGAATCGTTATAATTTTTCACCACCATAGTTTCAGTCACAAGTTTTCCGGTAAAATTTCTAGCGAACTGTTCAATTCTCAATAGGACGGTTGATAATTCAAGTGATTTAACAGGATGATGCATTTTCTTCCAGCAGGAAGAATTAACCGTATCGACTTTTAAGGATACATAGTCAGCTCTGGATAAATCATTCTGCACATCGGATAAATATAGCAAAGATGCATTCGTAATAACTGCTACCGGAATATTAGTAGCTTTCAGTTTTTCGATCAGAATTCCCAAATTGATATCCAATGTTGGTTCACCATCAGGAACAATAGCAATATAATTAGAATATTCGTCTGAATCAGAAATAGCCCGTAAAGTTTTTTCAACTTCTTTGATCAGTTTTTCCGGTGTGTAAAACACCTGTCTGTTTAGCTGCATTTTATCAGCTTTACCTACCTGACAATACAAACATGAGTAGGTACAAACCTTATGAGGTATATTATTTACTCCCAGGCTTTTCCCAAGTCTTCGGGAAGGAACAGGTTCAAATACATTTCTTTCCACACTCATAAATTTAGTATTCAATAGATACACCATATTCGATTAATGCATCGATTTTTTCCAGTAGGTAATTTTATAATCGGTTTTGGTTTTACCTTTTACTATTTTATCCAGCTTCGATTTTAACATGCGCTTCTTTAATGCCGATAAATGATCGATAAATAGCACGCCAAGGGTATGGTCATATTCATGCTGAATAATCCTTGCCGTATATCCTGAGAATTGCCGCTTATGTTGTTTTAAATCTCTGTTCTGATATTCAACAGTAATTTTCCAGGGACGCTCAACCTGTTCCGTTATTCCCGGTATACTCAGGCAACTTTCAAATTCACTCCACGTAATTTCAGACTCAGCGATAATTTTAGCATTACAAAATGTTTCGATAATGCCTTCATCATCCGGAAAATAGGATTTTTTATCTCTTTCATTCATACCCTCATACATTAATTTGCTATTCACAACAAATGCTTTCCAATTGGAATTCACCTGAGGCGCAGCAAGACCAACTCCACCCGATATTTCAAGCGTTTCCCACAGATCCTGAATCAATGGATCAAATCCGCCTAATTCGGAAGAAATAGTATTACACTTCTTTCGTAACACACTAAAACCATATGCAATAATTGGTAAAACCATTTTCCAATTACTTTATCATTTCCCAAATTTTTTTAATGCATTTAGTTATTTCTGAATCAGGTTTGTATTCCGTTATTGTTTTTCCTTCTATCATGGCTTTAATTACATCCGGTGTAAAGGGAATCTTCTCCAATAATGGAATGGTATTATCCTTTAAATAAGACTCAATCTCTGACGATAATTCCAGGTCAATATCATATTTATTAATTACTGCATAAGCTGGAATGGAAAAGCCTGCAATCAGTTCCACCAGTCTTTTCAAATTGTGCAATCCTGACTTTGTTGGCTCAGTTACCATTAAAACTGCATGGGAACCTGTTAGCGATGAAATGGCAGTACAACCTATTCCCGGAGGACCATCATTTATGATATATTGTAAATTGTCATCCGTGGCAATTTCTCTCGCTCTGATACGTATCCGCGAGACCAGCTTCCCCGAATTCTCTTCTCCAGGACTCATTTTGGCATGAACCATAATTCCAAAACGTGTTTCGGAAACATACCAGTAATTGTTGTTATTCCGGATCGATGTAATGGCATTAGCAGGGCATTTCTTTTCACACAACCTGCAACCTTCGCACTGAAAAGGATTAATTTCTAATTGCCCATCGCGGCTATAATGTATGGCCCCATACCTGCATAATTCCAGACAGGTTTTGCACAAGGAACACTTTGCCTGATCAATTTGAACAATCCATCCACCTGAAAATGTATATTCTTCTTTTTTTTGTGGATGAAGCAGAAGATGCAAATCTGCTGCATCGACATCACTATCGCACAGAACAGCATGTTCGGCTACTGAAGCCAGAGCAGCCGTTATACTGGTTTTGCCTGTTCCCCCCTTACCACTTAAAATAGTTATTTCCTTCATACTGTATCAATCTGTTTTCCAACTCGCCGGCTATGATTCGGAAGTTCTCATCTATGATATCAGGAATATCGTTTAAAAGTTCACCCTTAGCATATTTTACCGCATATTCCCTTGAAAAAGGTATTTCACCCAGTAATGTGAGACCTTCTTCCTTCAGGTAATTGTAAACCTGATCATCTCCCATACCTGCCTTATTAATAATCACTCCAAAAGGTTTTTTCATATCGTTCAAAAGATCGACAGAAAGTTGCAGGTCATACAATCCAAATGGCGTAGGCTCTGTAACAAGAATAACATAATCGGCATCGGCAACAGTTTCAACAACCGGGCAACTGGTTCCGGGAGGTGCGTCGAAGATGATGATTTCATTATTGGATGAAACGGATTTTTTCAGTTCTCTGATCATCATGGTTTGCATAACAGAACCAATCTTTAAGATACCCTCTTTTATACCGTTACCCCTATTAATTCTATAATAGTTAATGGATCCGATAGGTTCTTTCTTTTCTTTTATGGCATTATCATTACAAGCTTCCAGGCAGGCACCACAAGAATGACATAAGCTTTTATTTACTTCAGCAAAACGGGCAGGTGGTATTACAACTATAGCATTAAATTCACAATACTCAGCACACTTTCGGCAAAATGTACATTGCTTAAGTACTATTTCAGGTATGTCCTGAAATACGACTTTTTCTTCTTTAATTTCAGCCTCCGGGAAAAAAATGATATCATTAGGTTCTTCCACATCACAATCAACCAGCTTAATACTGGAACTATATTTATTAGCTAAAAACCAGTATAGATTTACTGCAAATGTTGTTTTACCTGTACCTCCTTTTCCGCTTGCTATGGCTATTTTAAAGGGCATAATTGTTGGAATTTAATTCTTTCACAACCATATCACCTGCACGAACTCCAAGCAATTCTGCAATTGGCTTGCATTTTGTAATTAACAGGAAGAATACATTGTTTCGATTGCAATGCAATAAGCCTTCGAAATTGCCCTGACCTTTTGCAATAATCAGGTCAGCAGCATGAAACTGGCTAATAAATTCTTTGGAACAATATTCAAGTATAGTGGAAGGAGCATCGGAACCACTGGAGATAATAGGACATATTTCATCGAGACCTGTTTCTTTTGCATCATACAGGGTAACATCATTTAGCACAGGCTTACCCCTTACAGCATATACCACATTAGGATGTTGCAAAGTTTCGATAAAAAGTTTATCGAATACAATTTCCCCGGCATTGTCTCCAATGTAAAATACTGTCTCTGCCTGTTTGATCCTGTGAATTAATTCGGATGTCTCATCAATCTTCAGATCCTTTGATAGAAGAGAATTAACCTGTTTTGTTATATCACCGTTTACACTATGGGCTCCATAATCGATAATATTACCAATAACGGCCAGTTTTGTGGCCATCTGCAATGGATTATTGCTTTGAGCGACCTGGTTTTTCCAACTATGATACTGCCCTAATAAAAGCTGGTTTGCATAATGTTTTTCTTCAAGATATAAATTATCATGCTTGAGTTTTTCTTTTGCCAGACGATGAATACGAGTTGCCAGAAAAGGATTTGCTAACTGCCAGTTATGATACAATAACTCATGAATTAATAATACAAAAGCTTCAGCATGGACGGCATCAGGTTTGAATTTTTCGATCAGTTTTTCAACTGTTTTCATATGGCAGAAGTAACACTCGTAACGCATGACTAATGATCGCAGTAATTTGCCACAAATTCCAGGGTATTAGCAATAAATCCTTCGACAAGTTCTTTGGCTACCTGTTTTGGGGCACCAGCATATACATTTATTTTGTACTGGTTAAAAATCTGAATAGCCCGCTGCCCTATCCCTCCTGCAATAACGTCACTGACGCCCATTTCTGCCAGAAACGGAGGTAATAATCCGGGTTGATGGGATGGAGCATCGATGGTCTTTTGATTCAGAATACTTTTACTGTCAATCTCGAATATTGTGAACTGACTTGAATGCCCGAAGTGTTCATCAAGAACTTCGTTTGTTGTTGGTATTGCAATGATTTTATTCATATTATATTTCTTTTAAGAAGTAAATAATTAAAATTCCCAGAATGATAAGTATAAATTGAATAATGGAATCCTTTAGTTGTGTTTTTTTATGCATCTGCGGCACCAGGCCGGCAAGAGCAATATATATAAAGCTGGCTGCTGAGAATGCGAGTACATAGGGTATAAGTTGATTAGTAGAACTGAGGTAATAATAGGCAAGAATCCCCGCTGGAATAGCAGTGAGACCTGAAATCATATTGTAGCAGAATGCCTTTTTTCCTGAATAACCGTTTTTTATTAATACTCCAAAATCGGCCAGTTCCTGGGGAATTTCATGAGCAAATACTGCTATTGTAGCCAGAATTCCAAAATTAATTGATGTAACAAATGCAGAAGCTATTACAATTCCATCGATAAAATTATGAAAGGCATCCCCGATAAGAATTAAAGGTGCAGATGCATTCTGATGGCGCTCACATTCCTTATTATAGCATGTACGCCAAAGAATTATTTTTTCAATAAGAAAAAATACCACGATGCCAACCAGCGTAATCTGTAAAATAATGCTGCCGGTCAGCAGATTGATCGCTTTGGGCATCATACCCAGAAAAGCTGCTCCCAGCAAAGTGCCACCTGCAAGCGATACGAGATAAGTTGCTGTTTTTTGCAGTTTATCTTCTTTCAATAATAGAAGAAGACCAGCCAGTGACACACTTCCTGCACTTCCAATAAGTATTGCTATAATAATATAAGTTAGCAGCATATTATATCAGATAAATCAATTAAATAATCGCATTTCATTATAAAATGCGATTATCAGGAATACATTTATGAACGTTCAGCGAATTATCTTCGACCTCTGCCCATTCCTCTTCCAAGCCCCCGACCCCGGCCAAATGCTCTTCCCAGTCTGCCTGTTACATTATCTTCCCGGGTATCGGTATCGTCCGATTTGTTATTGGGATTACATTTTCCTAATCCCCTTCCTGTACGGGAACCTTTTCCCTCAGGACCAGTTCTGTCAAATCCTGGCATAATAACCTCCTTTTTTATGGTAAATTACTTTTAAGTCTTTTCCCTCGGCCTTTTCCGCCTCCGCTTTTTCTTCTCAATCCCAGACCCTTACCCAATTTCTTCACTTGTTGATCATCATCATCTTCTTTACATAAGCCTAATTTCCTGCCATTTTTGGAACCTTTCCCTAATGGACCTGTTTTATCGAGTTTTGGCATTTTTCATCAGGTTTTCATTCTATTTATAATATCAAGTACTGTGTTATTGTCCTCCTGGATGATTACCATCTGGATATTAAATTTATTTAGTAAATCTTTTGCCTTAGGACCAAAATCACCTGAAATGATTTTTTTCACCTGGAATTCAACCATTTTTTCGACAGATTTTGTCCCGGCACCTCCATTGATATTCTTGTTTTCATTCTCGATAAAATTTGTCTGACCTGTATCTTCATCATACAGGCAAAACCATGCAGCACGGCCAAACCTTTTATCAAATTGTGAATTGGTATCTTTTCCGGTTGATGTAATAACTGTTTTCATAAATTATTTTTTTATAGAATCGATGTGCAAAGATTTACATATAGGGCAATTATATTCAATCAATTCAGGGGGCAATGAAAATCTGGCATTACAATTATCACAGAGAAACCAGCTTTTATCTAACCTTGCATTACCATATACTGTTTTTATTTCTTTCGTCTCGACAAGGGCTTGAGCAATTTTTCTCCGGGCACTCTCATATATTCTGGCAAAAGTCGCTCGGGAAATACCCATTAAACTCGAAGCTTCCTGGTGATTCATCAGATCATAATCGGCGAGTTTAATGGATTCATATTCTTCATATAATAGTTCCACATAACCCTTTGATCCATTACTTGTGCCGTAAGGTCTGTATCCTCCAAACCCGGGAGGAGCAACTACTTTTCTCAATCTTCTTCGTCGCGGCATAGTGAAATTTTATGTAAATATAATGAGAATATTCTCATAATAAAAATTTATCCAACTATTTTTCGATTAGATTCCAGCTGAAGTATCCAGAAATATATAAGCCAATTTCAACAGGCGCCTCTTAAATTTTACAATTACCTGCAAGCTTAAAAACTTTCTGAAATTGTAATGTTGAAGATCAATTTTTCATACTTGAAAAATATAGAGTATTTTAGGGTGATTAATTACTAGCTTATTATACTAAAAAATATTCTTTTGATAGGTTTGGGTGGTTTTATAGGCAGTGTGTCCAGTTATTTTGTATCTAAACTCAACCTGTCAATTGATATTTTATCGATTCCGGTTGGGACTTTACTGGTTAATATTATTGGCAGTTTTCTTATCGGCTTTCTTGCCGGCATTGCTGATAAAAGTGCTATCCTTACCGTGGAATGGCGTATGTTCCTGATGGTGGGATTATGTGGTGGTTTTACTACCTTTTCCACATTTACAAGCGAAAATCTGATGTTGCTACACTCCGGCCAGATTGCTTCCGTTCTGCTTTATACCGGACTTAGCGTTACACTGGGTTTTGTTGCAGTGTTCCTGGGTTATGTAACTTCAAATTTGTTATAAAATGAATACTTCCGAATTCAGCATTCTAAAAATATATGCAAGCACCACCGACAGAATCGGATCAAAAGCCCTGTATGAATTTATTGTTCACGCAGCAAAAGAGGAAGGTATATCAGGGATTACTGTATACAGGGGAATAATGGGCTTCGGATTAAGCAGCAAGATCAATTCTTCAAAATTCTGGGAACTTACGGAAAAATTACCGGTTACTATTGAAATTATTGACAGAACCGATAAACTGAAGGCATTTTATAAAAAAGTGGAAAATGAACTCCTTAATATGCCAAAAGGATGCCTTGTAGCAATTGTTCCTGTGGATATTAAGCTTCAGAAGCACGGAAATAAGGATGAGTAAAATAACTTGTAAACATACTTGCCTGGGAAGTTCAAGAAATATGATACGATCTGTAGTGTTAGTCGGAGACAATATTTTTCGGTTATTCTGCTTCTCAATACGAATTGGCCTCTTGGCAATCCTATGGATTCTTATTCAAACCTGCGATAAAGATACTGAAGCAACCAAACTATTTAATGGAACTGATCTGTCGGGGTGGGATACATACCTGGGTATACCCGATCCTTCACAAGAAGTACCCCTACTCAACCGAAATTCATCCGGAATTTATACCGAAGCATTTGGGCTGAATAATGATCCGATGAACATTTTTTCGGTTGTAGAGGAAGATGGAGGACCTGCAATCAGAATTTCAGGTTATATATGGGGAGGTCTGATAACCAAAGAGGAGTATGAAAATTATCATTTTCATCTTGAATATAAATGGGGAACACTCCAGCATCCGCCAAGAGAAGATCTACCTAAAAATTCAGGTTTGTGCTATCATTCTGTAGGAGAATACGGAGCATTCTGGACCTATTGGATGCGCTCATTCGAACTGGAAATAAAGAATGGCAGTTTAGGCGATTTTGTGAGGGTAGATGATGTATATGCTGAAATAAATGCAACCATCGATCAACCAGCTACATCATCATGGTATCATTACGACGAAGAAGGGTCTACGGTTCATGTGAATGAGGCCTTATATACAGTCAAGGCTTCCGGCGATTACGAAAATCCAATAGGTGAATGGAATTATGTCGACTTATATGTGTATAATGATGAATCCATGCATGTAATCAACAACAAAGTCGTTCTTAGAGCCAAAAATCTCCGGCAATGGATTAATAATACATTTGAGCCTCTACTTAGTGGAAAAATCCAGCTTCAATCGGAAGGTGCAGAAATTTTTTACAGGAATCTTAGCATCGAGAGTATTAATAAACTTCCGTTGTAAAAAATAAAAATAATTATTACCCGTTCAGGATAAATCCCTCCATATTATTAATCGATTTCAGAAACAGATCCCGGTTTCAATTCTTCAAGGCCCTCACCTGCTATTTTTTTAATTCGTGAATTGGTTGTCTTCCCGGATATTTCAGCGAACAAAGTATAATCGTTTATAAATTTTGCCATGCGGAGAAGTATATCTTCATTTTTTATCTCAGCAACAAGCGATTTACATACTTCTTTATCTCCCAAACGAACAGCTGCTTCTGCTTTCTCCTGTTCTCTGGTGCTTTTTTCAACAATAGTACGTAACTGATCTTTGGAAGTAATATAATTCAGTGCTATATCACGGTGTAAATCCTCACCACTGTTTATGACAATACCTGCCAGCACTTCCTGATCGTTAAGTTCAATTGCCGCTTCCAGTCGTATTCGTTCATCAGTGTGTTTTGTAAGTTCCTTAAGTATTCCGGAGTTTTTCGTTTGAATGGCCGATTCAAGCCTGATCCAATCATCTTTTGCATTTTTAGCCAGGTAATTGAGTAAATGTTTATCCTTGATATCATCCAAAGCCTGTTTTCGGATACTGTAATTCTGTGTATCGTTAGCCGCAATTTGCGCCAATTCTTCATCTCTGCTCATTTCTATAAAAATTTATAAATTCAATGAAATAAATAACCATAATTAAAATTCATGCAAAACTCAAAAGCAACGTCAATGTGGTATTTAACCACGTACTTATGATGAATTACCTTGTAAGGTTTTCTGATTAGTAGTTGTATGGATTCAGCTAAATATTGAATGTGGTAATGGAGGAGGCAGATCAAGTTCGGAAGGAAGAAGATAAAAGTAAGTAGTATTTTGAAAAATTCTTTGTCTGATACAAATATAACCGGATAAGTTGTGGCTAAAGGACTGGTAAGAATTATGACCTGATGATGAATTATCAAGGTCAATATACATCCAGGTTAGTACCTTATTCTTTACGAATTTGGTATCGCCTTTATCGGGTTGAAATACCTGATCTGGAAGAAGCTGTATACAGTCACTCTGTAGAATTCTGCTAAAATCGGCTCGTAAACCTGTTTCAAAAGAAAGAATTCCAACAAGGACTATTCCTATGATTAAATTAATAAATGGTATCATTATATAGGATAAATACGGCAACAAAATTAGCAAATGATTTTGATTTTCTAATTCTTATTTATTTTAATTCATCTTTAATAGAATTAACTCATTATTATACCATTTAGTATAAAATTTAACTCAAAAATTGAGTCAAAGTAATGAGAATAATTGCTAATTTCGTCGCGCAAATCAATACTACATACTCATATGGACGAAGGCCCGTATCATAGATGTTTTAAATTGTTCACTTCTCTTTAGGGGGGCCTTTTTCGTTGCCTCCCGGGAGACAAAATTGTGGGAGGTAACATCATGTTAAGAATTTACAAAAGCTTTGCTGGGTACATAGACATACCTCAGGCAGAAAAGGGATGCTGGGTTAATGTATCACAGCCATCTCCGGATGAAATCAACCGGATTGCAAAAGAATTCCAGGTTCCTCAGGATGTTATTCAGGATATTCTGGATGTCGATGAACGACCCCGTGTGGAATATGATGATGAATGGACACTGGTAATTATACGTATACCCGTTGTGAGTCCTGAAAATGGAGTACCCTTTCATACCGTACCATTGGGAATTTTTATGACCGGGGAAGCGACATTAACCCTTTGTTCAGTCCATAACGAGGTACTATCGTTTGAACAACCATCGCTTTACAGAGAACAATATCAGCAGGTAAATGACATTTTAAATTTTCTATTGAAATTATTTCTCCGTTCGGCAACCGTATATTCACGTTATTTAAAACAGATCAACCAGCAAACTTCGTCAATCGAACAGGATCTTGAAAAATCGATCCGAAACCGGGAGCTCAATAAATTACTAAAGATGGAAAAATGCCTGGTATACTTCATTACTTCGCTGAAAGCTAATGAATTGGTATTGGCTAAATTAAGAAATTCAAAAAGGAATTCCATCAGCGAACTTAATGAGGACCTGCTTGAAGATGCTGTAATCGAAAATAAGCAGGCACTAGAAATGGCCCAGATCTATTCCGATATCCAGGCAGGCATGATGGATGCTTTTGCCTCAGTCATTTCAAATAACCTTAACGTGGTAATGAAACAACTTACTTCAATTTCTATCATCCTTATGATACCGACACTCATTGCCAGTTTATACGGAATGAATGTCCCTAACTATTTCGAAAATGTAAAATGGTCTTTTCCGGGAATATTAGTGTTTTCCCTTTTAATGTCTTTTATTGGCGTGCTTTCCTTCCGGAAGCGCAAATGGTTTTGATGCTGTTTTTTTTCTGAAGATTGAGATAAGAATAATCTATAATTTTCGATATATCCGTTGTTGAATTCATTATTGTTCTCATCATTACCAGATTTAAATTGATAAATAATACTCTATGATGCAGAGCAGGAAATCTTAAAAAATGATTAAGAACAAACCGGTGGTGGTAAATCTAATTGAAAAGGGGTTAAGTACTTATTGAAATACGGTATAGAATTGATTGTTGCAACAAAGAATAAAGCTATATTATTATTGACAATAAGCGCATTATTACTCTCAATAAAGGATTCGATAAAAATAGTGTACTCATCTTCATCGGCCTGCACATTTAATTTTGCATTGGAAGTAGTGCAAAAAGCTTCTGATAATTGAATATTATTCCCGCGGACTTGCTGAATTCTATTGTTCGACGAGGGGACAGCACAAAGAAAAAGTAATACTATTAAATAAACTAAATTCATTTTCTGCTTTTACATGTACTAAATTATTTTATTGAACGCAGAAATTCAGGTTAAAAAGGTATAACCCATATTAAACTAAGTTAAAACTTCTGGAAAAAGACAAATAAGAAATATGAATGCAGCCTAATCTGCCTTTAATTAAAGCTGAATAGGATTTTGAAGAGCGGAGGGGTAATTTTAAATAATTATAATTACTATGTACCCGGTTTGATTTTTCTGTCCTGATGACCAAAACGCTCTGAGATCATTCCAATAATTTCATTAGCAGAAGATTCAATGGGCTTATTATTAACACTTACCACAGTAAACTCACCCTTCTCAAAAATAAAATTGGCATATCGAAGCTCTTGTCTGACTTTAGCATTATCAATATAATCTTTATTTAGCAGATTGCCCATTTGCTCCAGGCGTTTAACACGTTGTGTAATTAAATGACTGGGGCTGATATTTAGACCGAAAACACGTCTGCGATCTACTTGAAAAAGCTCTTCGGGAGGACTAAAATCTTTTATGATCGGAACATTTGCTACTTTCCATCCAAACATTGACATATAGACACTTAATGGAGTCTTACCGCTTCTTGAAACACCGGTTAAAACAATATCTGCGCCGAAGAGTCTATGGGTATTCATACCATCATCATGGTTCAGCGTATATTCAATGGCCTCTACCCTTTCATAGTATTGTGCATTAATCTTCCGGTACAAACCCGGAGCATTAACTGATTTCAGACCCAGTTCTTTTTCGAGGAAATCTGCCAGAGAACCCATAAAATCAAATTCCCGAACTTCATATTCTGCACACGTTTCTTTAAGAATGCGTCGCAGATCAGAATTAATCATAGAATGAGCAATTATTCCACCAGCTTGTTTTACTTTCTGAACAACTTCAATTATTTTCTCCTTGGTTTGTACTTCAGATAATATATGAACAGGAAGCCTGTTATCGGGATATTGAATAATAAGTGAATTCACCATAGTATGACCGGCAATTCCTTTTCCTCCGGATACAATGAAGATTGGAATCGATGGATTCCTATTTTTCGGACCAGCCATAGCATTTTATTACATTTCCTGATCTATAATACTAAGGTTAATTTTTATTTAAAGCGGTTCAAAAAAAAATTTAATGCGGTCCAGTATTCGGTATTTTCAGGAAAGGCATTCCATAAGGCTTTTGCTCCATGCATACCATTTGCCTGTGGCAGAAAAGCTACTTTGCCCTGAACAGGAATAGCATCATAAATTTTCTGCCAGCTTTCCTGTTCATTGCGAGCCGAAGTAATAAATACAGGACATTTGATATGAGTAGCAGAGGTTTGAATAATATCGCGGTTCCATCCAAATTTTGAAAAATATTCTCCGGGAGAAAAAGCCACTACACCGGAAATACGCTCAGGAAAATCACCGGCCAGCTTAATCGACAGTGAGGCAGAATATGAACTTCCTAAAAGAATAATTTTAGAACCCGGGTACTTGCGTTTCACATAGGATAATGCAGCACGCATATCGGTATAGGCATCAACATAGCGGGTTTGCATTTTAAGACTATCGGCATATCTCCATGTCTTGTTTTCAACGCCATTAACAGCCTCTCCACTTCGTAAATCGACAGCCATGCAGTTAAAACCCAAGGCATTCAATTTTGGCGCAATATCCAAATATTCACCCCGGCTGTAGGTAGCCTGATGGAAAAGTATGATAAAGGTTGCTGTTGCAGGATTGGGCGCATACACATCGGCGGTGACAGTTACTTTATCGTTGGTCATAAACTGTACCCTGGTCGACTGACCCAGTACAGGATTTAAATTAAAAACTACTATTATGCTAGTTATCAGAAGCATAAGTCGGTAATTGATTAAATATTTTTTCTGGCTCATAGCAATTATTTTTCAAAACAATATTTCATAAGTTACTAAAAAAATAAGATTTCTAAAAACAACTCTTTAATTCACTTATGCTTGAAACTAAGAAAATACAAATCAATGCACCCAATTAAGCTTAGTTTTATTCAGATTTACTATATTCGGGACGAATACCCCAGTGCACTATGAAATATCTTTTCTTTTTTATT
>Ga0307422_1001091_pt1 | contig 14237 bp, 12 predicted proteins | sample SalMarWE160290MG_FD_202153 | JGI IMG/M metagenome (GOLD analysis project Ga0307422, IMG submission 202153) | Salt marsh sediment microbial communities from the Plum Island Ecosystem LTER, Massachusetts, United States - WE1602-90 | ecosystem: Environmental > Aquatic > Marine > Intertidal zone >...
TACCACCGCAGTAAATTACCCGTGTATCTAACAGTGAGGATGGTTTACTCGCCTTTGATTTTGCTGCTTTCTTCGCCATAAGCTAATAGTCTAAACTGTTTGGATCAATTTGCAAGAGGCAATCAGGATTCATAATCCCAACAGGGACGCGGATGTGAATAAGTAGTATTTTGTTATTGCTAAGCGGCTGTAAATCGACCCGGCCCTGTATCTTCTTTCTCTTCTTCCTTTGAAAATTCCCCCATTGGGCCATCACCAGTAAACAATACTGCCAATCTTGTAATTAACGCGCCTAATAAAACATATCCCAAAATCACTTGCACCATTAGAAGTATCTGTCCAAAATAACTATCAGGATTAGCCGCTATGTCACCGAATCCCAGAGTTGTCATCGTTACCACTGAAAAATATAGGCTGTGAATGAAACCTCTTAAATGGTCAGCCCCTCCTCTTACCATAACAAGTCCCGGCCAAGCCCAGTAAATAAGAGCAAATACAAAAGCCAATCCAAAAAACCACAAAACTATACACCACGTTGATTTCCCATAATCACTCATCTTCCAGAACAACCATACCGGCCACCTTAATATCTTATGTTTTTTATACCAATCTTCCCAATTCATCCGCCTTATATTATATTTCAATAACTGCTTAGTACCTGATTCAGTTTGAATAATACCAATAGCAACATCTCTAAAATCTGTATCTTTGTAAATCTTGCACCGAAACATTTCTGTTTCACTGTCCACAATAGAGCGGCTAAAATCCGTTCCTCTAATATTTGCTGAAAAGAAATCTGCACCTTTCAAACACGCTCCCATAAGCTTTGCTCCTTGTAGATGAGTACCATAAAATTTTGCTTCTTCCAGATGAGCAGAATTAAGTTTAGCCCCCTTCAGTTTGGCATCAGCGAGTTCTGCTCCTTTTAAATTAGACTGCGAAAGATTTGTGTTTTTTAAATTGGCAGAATAAAGAATTGCTTCTTTGAGATTGACTTCGGAAAGTTCTGCTCCTTCAAAATCAGCCCACATAAAATCAGCTTTATCAATATTAGCTCCTTGTAACTTCGCTTTTTTTAAGTTTGCACCACGAAACACCGCATTTTCCAAATACACTTCACCATGAAAAGCTACCACCCTTCCTTCAAAGGCAACTTTATAGGTACTGTTTAAAAATGCTCCCTCTAGATATGACATTTCAAAATTCGCTTCTTCCAGTTCAATATCCTCATAAGGATTTTCTACGCGATATTGATTCCATTCTTTTAAGTCTTTCTTGTCAGAGCATTTTTTGAGCAGGTCATATTGCTGTTGATTGAATCTTCTTAGCGGATTTTCATTTTGGTTTTTATTATTTTCTTCGTCCATTTTTTATCCACATTTTTATTATATTATATTTTGGCTCTTTTTCTTTTCAAACTCAACCAAAATCCAATCATTATTTATTCCCCTAACATAACGCTAAATATTAGCACTGTAATTCTAAAAAAATCTGGGAGCATCATATCAATTTCTTTTTAACGGCGGGTGGCAGCTTGATAGGTGCGATTCTCGTGCTACGTAGCCTCTGCTTCGCCCTGCGTAATGGCTACGCAGAGCAGGGAGCTAACTTCGCAGAGTAGATCATCGCACCCTACGTTTCTCTAGCTCTCCGTAAGGAGTCCCTAGGACTGCCACAGGTAAAATCCTTGATACTTAAAGCAGTCCATAAGTATATACGCATATACTTATATAGGGACCGCATGGGCTAAAGTACATCCTACGGGACTAAATACTTTTAAGATTCGCTGATTAATTTTCAAAGAATACCTAAGTACCTTAGGTATTCTATAGAGCATAGAAATTAAAAGTGTTGATTTTCTAATGGATTGATGTCAGCACAATACCTAAGTATCTTAGGTATTATTTTTATAAATCCTTCCTTTATAATGAAAGAAAAGAATGAAAATGGTGGAGCAATACCGTAAGGCATCCCATAGGGAGTCCCACCCTACCAAAACAAATACAAAAACAATTTATGTCCACTAGGTGGTATTAACAGGCCTGCCCGCGCGTAGCCGTCCATTCTCCGTAGCAAGCCACTGCGAAGGATGAACTTCGGCGAAGGCAGGTAGCACAATAATCTTACCATCCAGAGGAGTATTTTTGATTGATATAATTTCCTCCTTGCCCGTTCTTTTATTTAACCTTTGTTTCACTTTGATTATCAATCGCAGAATAGTCACGTACGTAAAGCGCGTACCTGTGGCAGTCCTAGGGACTCCTTACGGAGAGCTACGCGCTTTACGTATGAGTGACATAGCGACTGTCTTGAGAATCAAGTATCCCTTCGACAGTTCGACCGCGCTCACCGCAGGCTAGCGCTCCCTCCTTCGCAGAAGCTTCGGCGGGCAAGCAGAGCAGGCGAGAAAGGATTTTACTTGAAAATTAAGCCGTTTTTGGGTATAATATGGCCTCGTAACGCGCATAGCGTATATCGTATCGCGTATTGAGTACAGGATAATATAGCATATCATAGTTCAAACAGAAGACAGAGAACGGAAGGCAGAAGACAGAACTCAGAAGTAAATCCTAAGCACTAAATCCTAAACTCTAAACAATATCAAATGTTCAAAAAACCTTATTTTCAATGCAAAACGAAAAACCAAAACACAAAAACTTGCCCTGAGCGCAGCCGAATGGATCAAGATTCAGCCGGCGGGTTGGGTAATATATTTTTTAGAGACTTATTTGTCCATATTGCCAATATTATGCAAATCCACATTATTCAACAAATTAACCTTTTTATGCAAAACAAAGCCAATTTTGAAACAGAAGTCAGAAAACAGAAGATAGATGACAGATGATAGAAAGGACAGTAACATCGGGTTTTACATGGGATTATGAAAATGAGCGTCTTAACAGTGCCTGCTCCGACGAGGCGGCTACGAAGGTCGGACCTCTCAAAAACAAAGCCAATCAAAGCCAATCCTTCGACGATTCGACTACGCTCACCGCAGGCTTGGTTCGGCTCTTTCGACACTTCGACAAATCTCAGTGCAGGCTACGCTCAAGACAGGTTCGCTCACCAAAGGTCGCTCAGAGCCTGCCCTGAGCCTGTCGAAGGGACAGGTTTCAAACGTTACCTTGCAAAAATGGGGCATAACGAGTCAGCACAGTTGAAGTGATAAGTTTAGAATGTATAATAGATGATTATGGAAAGATATTCGCCGGATAAAAAATGTGTTGTGATGACGGGAGATGAGGTCCGGGCTTTCGATAGCTGGGCTATAAATACGCTCGGATTACCCGGCGTGGTTTTGATGGAAAACGCCGGGCGCAGTTGTGCCGAGCTGATAAAAGAAAAATTAAAAGAAGCTGCCAATACCAAGGCCTGTATATTCTGTGGAACCGGAAATAATGGTGGCGATGGATACGTAATTGCACGACACTTATTAAACAGCAGCTTCAAAGTGACATTAGTTATCTGTGGTGACCGTAATAAAATCAAAGGTGATGCAAAGATAAACCTGGATATCTTGGAGCGGATGGGCCAGCCTATTGAACAATTAAATATAGTGGATGGGGACATCTCAGGACGTGTTAGAGCTTTTGCCGACGGTTCAGATATACTCATTGACGCCCTTTTTGGCACAGGCTTAAGCGGACAATTAAGCGATAGCTATAAACAACTGATCGACAGTATAAACACACAGAAATGTCCCATTTTGGCGGTGGATATTCCATCCGGCCTGGATTGTGACACAGGCGAGCCGCTCGGTGCAGCTATCAGAGCCACATGGACTGTGACTTTCGCCGCGGCGAAAAAAGGCTTTACCGTCTCAAGCAGCGCAACTCACTACACGGGACAGATTTTCGTCGCCTCAATCGGTGTCGTTCCGGACGATGCAACGTCAAGTTAAAATACCCCCCCTTTATTGGCCTGCTCTTTATAACCGATAAAGTGGAGAAATCTGTCGTATGTAAACAGGGGTATCCGTAATCCCTGTGCTCTATTTTGAGCCTCTTTGTAGAGGTCGAACTTTTGCAGTGCAGCTTCGTACCTTTCGTTGGCCATTGGGTCAACTTCCAAATCCTCAGGGCTCGGCTTTGGTGGAACACTCGGCGGACTGCCAAGAATCAGAAAATCTGTGTCGAAGGAAACAGTATCAGCCACTGTTCCACCCCATCCCTCAATAAGTGCTTTTATCTTATCGATAGCGTTACGATCGAAAACTGCATCGCCATTAAGGTCGAACTTGCCGGCTACTACGAACAAATTCGTTTTTTTGCTGTCCCAAACCAAATTTGCAACGATATCATTCACTGCGATGGGCATTTTTTTCTGGGAACGTATAATCCGTGCTGATGAAACCTTCTGCCCAACGCCAAATACTTCAACCTCAGCCTTTCCTTTACCGCCTTTTGGAATAGGCGCATTTCGGTCATAAATTGAGAACGTTAAGCCTTGGTAAACGCGATCATCGGTGCCGATATTCAGATAAACTACCCCGGCTTGGTCGTCAATTAATATGACCTTTCCGTCAGGTTCAAAAGCCGCTGCTTCGTGGTCCGGTGACGGCATAATCTGCCCCAGCTCATCCAACGCACGCTCCATCCTACCTTGAGTCATCTTTAGTTCCGCTTGTGCCCTCAATAACTCATCACTTGTTGCTTTACGAGTGGCTTTTTCCTGCTCCAACTGAGCTATTAGCGTATTCGCTCGCTCATCAGAGGTTTTTTCCATCAAAAGTTTAAGCTCCTCATATTTCTGCGTAATGTCGATAACCTGCTGATGGTACTGTTCTTTCTCCTCTTCTAACTGCTTTTCTTTTTCCTGCGTTGCCGCCATTGCATCATCAAAACGTTGCCGCAGCTCAATAAGCTCTTTGTTGAAGCCATCTCTTTCGTCAATAGTACGGTCCAGTGCCGCCTTCAATTTTTGCACCACTGGTACTAATCCGGCAACATTGGGATCTATTTTTTCGTCAAGACGAGTCTGAACAAGCTTTAACACATCTCTTAGTCTTCTATCGACCGTTTCAACCTTGACCTCAGCGGAGCTATCTCTAAGCTGGCCCAGCGGACCTACGACTGTCGCTACGGTTTTATCAAGATAATCGACCATCTTGCCTATATAGGTCTGGCCGGTTGTTACTGTGCCAATTATCCTCTCTCTGTCTCGCCAATCCCCGTTGGTTATTATATCTGCAAGCCTGCGTTGTGATTCTTGTGCTCTTGCCCTGCTATCTTCAAATTTCACATAGAAGATAACTGCAAGAATAGTTGCGATTATAAAAAGCCCCACAAAGGTTACGAGGGAGTAGAGCATAGTGTTGCTTTGCTGTCTTTTGCCTGCTGGCATGGTAAACTCCTCACAAATAGTTAAATGTCAACTTTATGATGACTTACAGAGTATATATTATCGCCCGAACACCTCTAAGTCAAGCAAAAACAGCACCGAAAGTGACTAAAGTGTGAAGTGCCTAAAGTAAGGTTTTAAGTGCCTAAAGTGCTAAAATATGGATACTTGATGCTCGATCCTCGATGCTCGACAAGTATCGAGAATCCAGTATCGAGCCGACGAAAAATTTAGCTTACTTTAGGCACTTTATATTTTTACCAGCAAAGCGGGCAATTGACCGATTTCGTGGATTATATATTGCGCAGAAACCCCCCTTCTTTCCTGCCCGCCCCCGTGCTTTCTTGTGAAAGCAAGAACGGGGGGCGCAGGCGAAAGCAAGAATGGGGGTGCGGATCCTGTGTGAATACGGGCCGGACGGATTATCTGAATAGTCAAAATGCCCAATTTATTTGGTCCGATAAAGTCCTTTTCCTCATTATCGGCAACGTATGCGACTGTTTCAGCCTTTTTGTTCAGGGTTTGTAGTAGCTTTTCAAAGCCGATCGGCGATGGTTTCCAGCAGTCTCTGCCTAACTGCTCGGTATAAATTATGCACTTAAAATACTCTTCAATTCCCAGGGCTTTCACCTTTAGCTGTTGCGCCGGCAGGAAACCATCCGTCAATAGAGCCAGGGTGTACTTATCTCTAAGCTCTACAAGAACATCCCGGCTATCGGCGGGCAGCGTTATCTTGGGAATGTGGTTACGATACACCTTTATCAGCTCCTGGATAAGACTGTCATTATATCTAATGCCAAGTTCATCAAGGGCTGAGTTGAATGTGTTTTTTCGATTACCGGCTGTAAATTGCTTCCATAGGACATCAAAAATATCCGGAGCAGGCGGGGCCTTGGGCAAATTTGCGATAAACTCAGAAGCAGAAACGAAGCCGCTCCTGCAATATTCGATTTCGTCGTAAAGTGTATCATCTAAATCAAAAACAACGGTTGTAATCATGATTATTTTAGGCTGTATATTCGCAGCATAAAGTTATACCTCGAAAAGCTCTCGAGGTAGCTTTGATTGCCTTATTATTGACTGGAGTGTACCGATGTGTATGGTTGAGTGCATAGGCACGGGAACGGTGATAGTTGAAGATTCGGTCTTTTTTTGCATAACCACATGGCTTCCACGCTGTCGAACATTTATAAAACCATGTTTCTGTAGAAGTCGAGACAATTCCTTCCCTGAGAATACACGTAATCTACCCAACTTTTACCTCCAGACGGGTAACAAAGACTTCGTCATGCAATCGTTCTTGAATCTCAGTTTCAGATGCAGCCTCAAAAAACAATTCTATGGCTTCAATCAGGTTTTTGCGTGCTTGTTCCACAGAATCACCTTGGCTTGCAATGTCAAGCTCAGGGCAAAGTGCAGTGTATCCTTGCCCTTCATTTTCAATAATAGCGGTAAATACAAGCTCTTTTTTCATTCATATACCTTTCTTTGATTACTATATGATGATTTCGTATTTAGTAAAGCATGTTTTATTAGTCTGGTGTTTTAGATGTAAGTATCGCAAAGTTCATGTGAAAAGTCAAGAAACATAAGGTCTGCTGCTCGCTGGACGATAAACTCAGCAACAGAGGTAAATCCGCTCCTGCAATATTCGACTTCATCGTAAAGTGTGTCATCTAAATCGAAAACAACGGTTGTAATCATGGTTTACGTTTCGATTTGCATATATTTTTCACAATGTGGCATTATCTAATTGGATTATAATTTTACATATTACGGCTGGATTGTCGATGTAAAAATAGCCGTATTTAAGGCGTATAGGATAAGAAAATACCTTACTGGGATTAGTTCCTATGCCAGGACGGAAAGGTTAAGCTATGCGATTTCTGCAGATAATGCGTCCTCTGCACTGGACCAAGAATGTATTTTTATTTGCAGCTCTGATATTTGGACAAAAACTTGATGTTCCTCCGGCCGTGGCAAGAGCGGTTGGTGGTTTTTTTTGCTTTTCCTTAGCTGCTTCCGCCATCTATATCTTTAATGACATAATCGACCGCAAGACAGACAGCCTTCATCCCGAAAAACGCAAAAGGCCCATCGCTGCCGGCAGCGTTAGCGTTGGTTCAGCTGCTCTGGTCTCTGTTATAAGTACTATAGCGGCGATTGTCGGCAGCTTTCTCCTTGCTCATAGTTTCGCACTTATCATCCTATTGTATATCGCCCTAATGATTCTTTACTCTCTGTTGTTAAGAAGAATGATGATTCTTGATTGCGTTGTAATATCAATCGGCTTTTGCCTTCGAGCAATTGCCGGGGTTGTTGTCCTTCAAGAGGTATATAAAGAGGTGTTTATCTCCCCTTGGCTGATTATATGTACCTTCGCTTTATGCCTGTTTTTGGCGTTCGGCAAACGTCGCAGCGAAATAGCTCAATTAGGTGAAAACAGCAAAGCGTTTCGCAAAACTCTGGCTGGCTACACACCGGAGCTGCTATCACATATGCTTGACGTAACAAGCGGCTTAGCCGTGATATGCTTTTTGCTTTATGCGATGGACGATAGAACGTTTCAACTCTTCAACACTAACAATCTTGTCTATACTACACCATTGGTTTTGTATTGTATTTTCCGATTCAGCGCGCTAATACAACAGGGCAGGTTCTCTGGCATAGTAGAGCTTATACTGCACGATTTGCCGTTTCAAATCTGCTCTGTACTCTGGATTATATCTTGTATTGGAATTATCTATGTCGATAAACTTAGGATTGGATAAACCCCTGTCTGTAATCTTGAAAGGCGTTTAGACTTTTTTATATTTAGTCCTGTGAAAATCGAAGGCCGGACTATAGTACTTAGAAAATATGCCTGATACGAACATACATAATAATCAAAAACTATCAAGGCCTCTCACCTTATCCCCATCTGCTATGCTGACATTTCGTAAGCCACTGATAATACTCGTTCATACAAATGCCTTTGCTGTTTCTCTGTTACTTTCTTTTTTGGTAGTCAACGAGATGCAGTTCAAGCGAGCATGGCTTGATATATATCCAAATCTGCTAATATTATTTCTCATTGTTAAGCTGCTGATATTCGGCCTTTTTAAACAATATCGCGGCTGGTGGCGTTATGTGGGCATTTCCGATCTGCTCGGAATTCTACGCGCTTCACTATTCAGCACTTTGATTATAGTAGCTTTTTGGTTTTCCATGAGCTACATCGACACAACTCGTATGTATTTACCGGCTGGCATGGACACATTAGCCGAAGGTATATGTATGGCCGATATGTTCACGACCGTATTGATACTCAGCGGATTGCGGATGATAATTCGGCTATACTATGAAGAGTTTCGCACCATGGAAAGCGGCCGATTGAAACGGTTTCTCATTGTCGGCGCAGGCAATGCAGGCGAAGCATTACTGCGTGAAATCCACCGCATGCCTGTAGCCGAATATGAGGTTATCGGCTTCATTGATGACGATCCTGCCAAGCGAGGTATAAGTATTCATGGAATATCCGTTCTCGGGACTGTTGAAGAGCTGCCCGATATCTGCGACGACCGAAACATCGAAGAAATTGCCATTGCAATGCCCTCGGCGACACATCAGCAGTTAAGGCGAGTAATTCAGGTCTGCGAAGGCACTAAAATCCGATTCCGGACGGTACCGGCAATTACCGACATTGCCTCCGGCAAGTTCCGCGTTTCTCAGATTCGCGACATCGATATCAACGATTTGCTTGGCAGAGAAACGGTCCAGCTCGATCTGGATTTAATAGAAGCTTTTGCAAAAGACAAAATTATCCTTGTCACCGGGGCCGGCGGCTCCATCGGCTCGGAAATGTGCAGGCAGCTATGTAAATTTGAACCAGAATTGCTTCTGCTTGTTGAACAGGCTGAAAATCCACTTTTTTATATTGAAAAGGAGCTGCACAAGCAATATCCCCAAGTCAGCATGGAAACGATAATCTGCGATATTACCGACAAGCCGCGCGCGGAGGAAATTTTCGAGCGGTATAAACCGCAGGTCGTCATTCACGCAGCCGCCCACAAGCATGTACCCCTAATGGAGCTAAACCCGTCTGAGGCTATCAAAAATAATGTTGGAGGCACAAAAACTGTTGCCGACGCTGCGGATAAATTCAGCATCACAAATTTTGTAATGATAAGCACCGATAAAGCTGTCAATCCAACCAGCGTAATGGGTTCATCCAAGCGGATTGCGGAGATATATATACAGGACCTAAGCCGGACAAGTAACACTCACTTTGTGACAGTTCGTTTCGGTAATGTGCTTGACTCCGAAGGCTCGGTTGTGCCTATATTCAAAAAGCAAATAGCCGAAGGCGGCCCGATAACTGTCACGCATCCCGATATGAAACGTTATTTTATGACCATTCCTGAGGCGAGCCAGCTCGTCCTTCAGGCGGCAACTATGGGAAAAGGTGGAGAAATCTTTGTGCTCGATATGGGTGAGCCGGTAAAAATTGTAGACTTAGCCAGGGAGCTTATTACCCTTAGCGGCTTCAGGCCCGGCGAAGATATCGAAGTAGTCTTTACCGGCCCCAGGCCGGGCGAAAAGCTATTTGAAGAGCTGCGGATAAAAGGCGAAGACATGCAGCACACAAGGCATTCCAAAATCAGTATATGGAAGAACATCCCCATGGAACGTGACAAGCTCTGCGCCGGAATAAACGAGCTGATGAATATTGCCAAGAATCAAAATAACAGCGAAATAATTCAGAAAATCAAAGAGCTTGTCCCTGAATACACCGGAAATATAAATAATGTAAACCAGACTCAGCTTGTATCCGTGTGATAATCGTAGCCCTAACACGTAATTGGCCAGTCCATAAATAAAACTACTCGCTGCGGCTAAGTGCTTTTTTGTTAATCTGATTAAGGAACCACCATTCGTTACTTACTTCTTTATTCCTTATATGATTTGAATCTCTCTTCATAAGGGTCAAAATACGCTGCTTTTACAGCACCTGGGCATTTTATGATTTCAAATCGTACGAATCGACCATCCGTTTCTGCTTCGATACCGACTGCTCCGTTCTCTCCAGCTCGTCTCAAATCGGCAGTTTTTTTCCCATTTCTATCAGTTGTACCTACTGATTTCGTAAGCCAGACTATTCTACTAATTTTGATTCCGCCGCGTACAATTTCAAAAGTATGTATATCCGAATTGGGATCGGGATACATTTGGCCTTTTAAGATTAGCTTGGCTGTGTCTAATGCGAATTGCTCGTGATCTATTCTCTCTTTTTTCAAGCCGGTATCATCTGCAAAAGATATCACAACATTGTATGGACTTTCCTGTATATGAACGGTATGGGTACCTTTCGTAAATCTTACCACAAATACATCACATAAGCGTTTTTGCTCTGACTCCTCTCTGATTAATCCCCAATTTTTCATAGAAATAAGGTGCGTTTCGATATCTAAAGGTAAATATTCATCTGCAAAAAACTTTTTAAGCCAATTTATACAAGATGCCTTCACCTCTTGATCAGCTACAACGCTTGATACATTAACTTCTTTAATTGATGGCCATATCATCTGTTTTGCTTTCCAAGAAGGCAATACATCTGTTAATTTGGATAATACATCACCATTTAATGTTTGACTTCTAGCATCACTATTCCACCGTATTATCAATGGAGTCTTATTCCCCTCAGCAATTGAGTAATTCACGAGATGGGTAAGTGAGAAATATATAGTAATTAGATAAAGAGACAATTTTGCTACTTTCATAGATTACCTTCCTTTCTATCTAATAGGATTCAATCCCTATTTTATGGCGGTCCATAATGTGTACATATATCTGTAAACAAAGGACCTTTTTGCCAGTAGTAACCACAATCTATCGCTATTTTGCTATTTATTTCGCTGTATGTACCCTCATCTATACTGATAGCACCATTTGCCGGGGCATAACAAGTCGATCCGCTCCCACCAGCTTTTACAACACCTTCCCAGTTGTTCCAAAAACTATCCCAGTATTTTCGCCAGACACGCACTCCACATATTGGACAATCGTGATAATAAACATTCTGAGGATTCGGTTCAGGATGTTCATTAACGTAATCATGTGTGTACGGGCCGATGCCAAGAACATTTAAAACGCAATCCAATCCTTCAGCCCGACAGCAGCACATTCCTTTGTTACCACTTAATGGGTATCTGTCCATCGCTGCATCAAAGTTCTTTTGAAAGCCATCACCGCAGATACAGCCGGAGTACACATCGTCGCCGACGGTATCGTTTGCCTTGGATGCGATGGATGATTCTGTGCTTTCCCCCGACGCTTTTCCCACAGCTTCGTCAACATTGCTTTTAGTGTAGTTGCTGAAACCACATTCTGGAGCACCAAAGACGGCATAGACCTTATGTGGGCCACTGTTCGAAGCCATCGTAATCCATTGATTTGTACCTGAAGGCACTTTGTAGCCCCAGGTGAGATTAAGGGTCGTTGAGCCAATAATATCCGACAAGAGTCCGTTGGAATTATGAAACGTCGATTCAGAGGGCCAGCCCCAGAAAGTCTCGCTGGTGTCTTCGGTGAATAGACCCCACTCAACGTCAGAGACATCCACATGGACCTGTGTTGAATAGGTAAGAGTGTCAGGTGCCCAAAACTTCGCCCTGATTCTTATGTGTTTATTCTTAGTGTACGAAGCTGGATCATCCGGGTTATTCACGCGTTTCCAAACTGGATCCACGACGTTATAAATATCGTGTTCCTCGCCGGGGCTGTAATCCACAAAGTAGACTTCGTCTGGCTGCGGTACCATAACCTTTATTGTAACCGTTTTTCCTGTATCAGCCGAGCCGCATTTAGCCGTTAATGTGTGTGTGCCGCTACTGGTGAAACTAACATCAATAGTTTCGCCTGTACCGCTGGCCAAGCCCGACCACTGTGGTTCTCCTGCAGGCCAGGAACCAGACGGAGATGGAATGGCCTTAAAAGTGTATTTTGCACCCTTTAGAACAGTAATAGTGCTTCCACCATAAATAGTACACCAGCCATAGTAATCATTCGGATATACCTTCATATGGCTGACCTCCATAACGGGGACATATTTGTTTATGGAGCTGTATCCGCAAGTTGCTGTTACAGTTTTCATCCCCGCTGTATTCCATTTTGTAGTAAAGCTTGGGCCGGTTCCTGTCGCCGGGCTGCCTCCCGGGGCACTCCAAGTGACAAGATTACCATAGCCCGGGGGGTTGGTTATTGCCGTGAAGGTAATATCGCAGCCGACACAAACAGTATCATCAGAGCTTATAGAATCAACCTCAACAACGGCAACCTGCTTTTGTACGCTGTTATTGCAGCCTTCAGCGGTTACTGTTTTCATACCTGCTTCGTTCCATTTGGTGGTGTAACTGTAACCGCTTCCTCCTGTCGGGCTATCACCCCCGCTCCATTCTATACATCCATACTTTCCCGAAGGGCTGGTTGTTACTGTGAATTCGATATCACAGCTAATGCACACAGCATCTTCCGAATTCACACTGACTACATCCACCGGCTGTACGTAAACAGAGCGGGTACGGCTTCTGGTCTTGTCATAGCAATCAGGCGCCGTTCCACAACAACATGGCCGGTCATCATCCGTAACTCTTAGAGTTACAGATTTTTCCCCTGGACTGCACCATTTGGTTGTAAATCTTCTACCAACACCCGCTTCCGGACACGCTTCACCCGATGCAGACCAACTCTCTCGGATAGAGCACCCGTCTGGATCATAGGAAGAAGACCTAAAGGTCACTTCGTCCCCACAATATATGGAACTCGGTCCACTAAAGCGAGCCACTGGCGGCGAGCAGGTCGCATAAGCTACACCGGTGACACAAGCAATTATACCTAAGCCACAACAGTAAATTAAGACTTTCTTATTCATGTTTATGCTCCTCGTCCATTAATTCTTCTCTTCTATTTCTATAGAGTTCCACCGCTCCAGAAGATCACGAGCAGCTTCAACGGCTCGGCAATCTGGATAATCTGAAAGGAGCCTTTCGCAGGTGCGAATTATTTGCATAGCAGCATCTTCTTTGGAAATCCTTCCTGACTCTTCTAATTCCTCAAAGCAAATAGCAATTAAAAAATGGGCGTGCCATGCATATTCGTAATAGGGCCAGTTATCAACGACCTTTTGATAATACTCAATGGCCTCTTCATGTTGACCCAGTTGATAATAACACTCGGCCGAAAAAAAGTGAGCGTCCATAGTTACATGAGAAGCCGGCAGCTCTTTAATTACTCTTTTCCACACAGCTAAGGCCTTTTTGAAGTTTACTTCAGTCGGAATGGATTTGCCGTTAGGGTCTTGTTCGTGACCAGCTTGGCCACGCTCAGAAAAAGCCTGCTGCCAATATTGTTCGCCAATGCTGAATACGCCACTGGGCATCTCGTGATGGTCTTTGAATTCGGAAATTATATTATCAATTGCCTTCTGCGCAGCGGCTTCTTTGTTATAAGCAATATCTATCCTCGCAAGGCCGACCTTTGCCCACAATAATATCTTGTTACCGGGCCATTTATCGATTATGTACTTGTAAATAGCAGAAGCTACTTCATATTTGCCGGCGCAGCGATATTCGTCGGCGATAAGGTTTTCAACCTCAGGCAGCCGGTTATCACCGGCATAATCAGTTAGTATTTGCTCCTTAAGCGAGTCGCCGGTCTGGAAATCAGAAACTCGGATACTTGAAACCGCAAGACCCATCTTCGTCCATATAGACTCGTTTGCAGAAATGCCTTTTGCAGCCAGTGCATACATCTGTCGGGCCTTTTCACTACTGATGTTTCTCCAGCGGAGATTGTCGCCGATGGCGTTTAGAGCTTGGTAAAACTGCGGATGGTTTGAGTAGTTTGCGCTGAGCTTTTCA
>Ga0307422_1001092_pt1 | contig 14234 bp, 16 predicted proteins | sample SalMarWE160290MG_FD_202153 | JGI IMG/M metagenome (GOLD analysis project Ga0307422, IMG submission 202153) | Salt marsh sediment microbial communities from the Plum Island Ecosystem LTER, Massachusetts, United States - WE1602-90 | ecosystem: Environmental > Aquatic > Marine > Intertidal zone >...
GGGGCCTCGGCCGCCCTGGGGATATCGGCCATCCCCTTTGCAGGACCCCTCGCCGGGGTCAAGGTAGGGAGGGTAGACGGGAATGTTGTCATTAACCCCACGACCGATGATTTGGCCAGGAGCGACTTGGAATTGATCATAGCGGGTAACCGCGAAGGGGTGGTGATGGTTGAGGGGGGAGGCAGTGTGGTCGATGAGGGGGTTGTCCTCGAGGCGATTTTCTCCGGCTATGAGGCCCTCACACCGATCCTTGCCCTGCAGGACGAGCTCACGGAGAGCTGCGGGAAGGCGAAGAGGGCATACACCCCCCTGCAAGAGGGTGGTACCCTGTGGGATGAGGTGAAGGGGTTTGTGAGGCCCCTGCTCCAGGAGGCCTTCCAAATCTCGCACAAGATTGAACGCCGGGATAGGATGCAGGAGATCTTTCAAGAGGCCGTGGAGCGATTCGGCGGCCAGGAGGGGGAGTCCGCCCCCCAGGTGCGCAGGGCCTGCGAGGATGCCGAGCGGGAGGTGGTGCGCTCCCCCATCTTCCAAGAACAGAAGCGCGTCGACGGCAGGGGATTTGCCGACATCAGGCCCATCACCTGCGAGGTCGGTCTCTTACCCCGGACCCATGGTGCGGCCCTCTTTACGAGGGGGGAGACCCAGGTCATGGCCGTTACCACCTTTGGCACCTCCGAGGACGAGAAGAAGGTGGAGTCCCTCCTCTTGGGGAAGGATCTCTATAAGACCTTCATGCTTCATTACAATTTTCCCCCCTTCAGCGTCGGAGAAGTTTCCTTTTTACGGGCACCCAGCCGGCGCGAAGTGGGGCACGGGGCCCTGGCCGAACGGGCCCTCACCCCTGTGTTGCCTTCGGCCGAGGAGTTTCCCTACACCATTCGGTTGGTCTCGGAGGTCTTGGAGTCCAACGGTTCTTCTTCCATGGCCACCGTGTGCGGGGGGTGCCTCTCCCTGATGGATGCGGGGGTCCCCATCAAGGCGGCGGTGGCCGGCATCGCTATGGGACTTATGACCGGTGATGATCAGGTGGCCATCCTGACCGACATCGTGGGGGATGAAGATCATCACGGCGATATGGACTTCAAGGTGGCAGGAACCGCCGAGGGAATCACCGCCCTGCAGATGGATGTGAAGACCCCTGGTCTGAGCAGGGCGATTATGGAGCAAGCGCTCAACCAGGCCCGCGAAGCGCGGCTCGCCATCCTCGACATCATGACCGCGACGCTGGCAAGCCCGCGCAAGGAGCTCTCCAAGCACGCCCCCCGCATCGTGACCATCCAGATAAACCCGGATCGGATTAAGGACGTCGTCGGGCCCCTGGGGAAGAATATCAGGTCCATCATCGAAAAGACCGGGTGCAAGATCAACATTGAAGATACCGGGGCCGTAAAGATCGCCTCGCCGTCCGCCGAGGCCATCGAGGAGGCCATCGAATTGGTCAAGGGATGTGCTCAGGAAGCAGAGGTGGGAGAGGTCTATACCGGGAAGGTCAAGAAGATCGTCGACTTTGGCGCCTTCGTGGAGATCCTGCCCGGGCTCGACGGTTTGGTCCATATTTCCCAGCTCGCGCGAGAGCGAGTGGAAAAAGTCACCGATGTCCTCAAGGTGGGTGATGAGATCCAGGTGAAGGTCCTGGAGATCGACGGCAACGGCAAGATCAGGTTGAGTCGTCGCGCCTTACTTGAAGGAGAGGGATCACGGTCAGGGGGTCATGAGCGAGATAAGAGACGTAATGTCCGATAATGATCCCTTTTTGCATTGGTGGAAAAAAGGCCGCAGGAGTCGGTCTTTTTTTGTGAGTGGCTAAAGAGCCACTGGCCAACGGGCCACCTACGGCTTCGGCTTTGGCGATGGAACGCTACCAGAAGACAACGCTACCGAACGGTATTCGAGTCCTCACCGAGGGCATACCGACCTTGGATTCCGTATCCATCGGGATCTGGATCATGACCGGATCCAGGGATGAGGGGATCGGGGAGCGTGGGCTCTCTCATTTTATCGAGCATCTCCTCTTCAAGGGTACAAAGCGCAGAAGCGCGTTTGATATCAGCAGAGAGATGGAGTCCGTGGGGGGGAGTATCAATGCCTTTACGGGGAAGGAATATACCTGCTTCCACGCCAAGGTCCTCAAACGAGACACCACTTTGGCCGTTGATATGTTGACCGATATCGTCGCCAATTCCGTCTTTGACCCCCCCGAGATAGAACGGGAACGGATGGTGGTCCTGCAGGAAATAAAGATGGTCGAGGATACACCCGATGACTACATCCACGACCTCTTTCACCTGGCCTGGTGGGGAGACCATCCCCTGGGGTACCCCATAACAGGGGTACAGGAGGATGTCCATTCCCTCCAGCGCGAGGGAATCATCGCCTTTTTGCGGAGACACTACACCCCTGACAGATTGATCGTGGCCGCGGCAGGGAATCTGGACCACGGTCAGGTAGTGGATCTCGTCGAGGCGCAGCTAGGTCGCCTCCAGCCCAGCCCCTCTGGATCGCAACGGGAGGGGACGGACGGCGGGAGATCCCGGATGCAGGTTACCTATCGGGAGTTGGAGCAGATCCACTTCTGTTTGGGGACCGAGGGGATCCCGTACGCCCATCCGCTGAGGTATGCCGGTTATGCCCTCAATACCCTGTTGGGCGGAAACATGAGCTCGCGCTTGTTTCAAGAGGTCAGGGAGAAGCGGGGGCTGACCTATAGCATTTATTCCTTTCTCAATACCTATATGGACACCGGTCTCTTTGGGGTCTATGCCGGCACCACCAAGGCGGAACTCCAGGAGGTCATCACCCTGATCTTGCAGGAGTTGCAGGCCATACGGGAGGGGAGGATTCGGGGGGAGGACGTGGCGGCGGCCAAGGAATACCTGCGGGGGGGTACGGTCCTCAGCCTGGAGGGGTCTGAGGGGAGGATGGGTAGGTTGGCCAAGGACGAGATCTGCTTCGGTCGGCACATACCCCTGGACGAGGTCCTGCGGGCGTTGGAGGGGGTGTCTGAAGCGGCAATCATCGAGGTCGCCCAGGAGATGCTCAATGCTCATCCCCTCTGCATCACCCTGCTGGGGACCATTGAGGAGGGGGATCTTCCCTGGGAGAGGTTGGACCTGTGATATGGTGCGGGTGGCGGTAAGGCGGCTCAGGGGAGGGCATACCGCGCTCCCCCGCTATATGACGCCTCTCTCCGCGGGGATGGACCTGTGCGCCTCGCTTGAGGGGGGCGAGGTGACGCTGGACCCAGGGGGATGGCAGCTTATACCCACGGGTATCGCCATTGCCCTGCCCGAGGGATACGAGGCCCAGATAAGACCGCGCAGCGGGTTGGCCCTCAAGCAGGGGGTGACCCTGCTCAATTCGCCGGGGACCATCGATGCCGATTACCGTGGTGAGATCGGTGTTATCATGATCAACCTGGGCCATGAGCCCTGTGTCATCAAGGATGGGGACAGGATCGCCCAGCTGGTCGTCCACCAGGTCTGCCGTGCTGAGCTGCAGGAGGTAGAGGAGTTGCCCCCCAGCAGCAGGGGTGCAGGCGGATTCGGACACACGGGTATGTAAAGGAAATAAGGGGATGCGGATAGGTATCATTGCCGATACCCACGACAACGTACCGATGATCGAACGGGCCTGCGAGCTCTTTAATGCCCGGGGGGTGCAGGAGGTCTTTCATGCGGGGGACTACGTCGCCCCTTTTGCGCTTAACCCCCTGAACCAGATCCTTCGGTGCGATTACCGAGGAGTTTTTGGAAACAACGACGGGGAGCGGTTGGGGCTTCAGCGGACCGCTGACGGCAGGCTCCACCCTTCGCCTGCTGAGTTCGCGGTTGGCCAGTGGCATGTCCTGGTGGCCCATGAGATGCCCATCTTGGATGCGGTGGCGACCAGCGGAAAATACCGGCTCATCGTCTACGGCCATACCCACCGACCAGAGGTGACACGGGTGGGCGACACCCTGGCGGTGAATCCAGGGGAGTGCGGCGGGTGGCTCTCCGGGCGCTCAACCGTGGCTGTCGCCGACCTGGACACCCTGGAGGCCGAGATCATCGATCTATGAAAACTGAGATAATCGATCCCTTTCTTCACTATCTAGCGGTGGAGAAGGGTCTCGCCCGCAACACCCTTGAGGCCTATAGCCGGGACCTCAACGCCTATTTGGACTTTTTGGAGGGAGAGGGGATTGTCTCCCTCGCCGAGACCACCACGCTCACCATCATGGCCTTTATCCAGCGGTTGAAAAAGCGGGGCCTCTCCATGCGCAGCACCACCCGGGCCTTGGTCGCCCTGCGCGGCCTGTATCGGTTCCTCTCGCGGGAAGGGTATCTGGAAGTCAACCCCTTAGAGGATATGGAACTTCCGCGGCTGAGCCCGACCCTCCCCCATGTCCTTACTGTGCATGATGTGGAGCTGCTCCTGGCGCAGCCCGATGCCGAGAGCCCGCGAGGGATCAGGGATGGGGCGATGCTGGAGCTCCTCTATGCCACGGGGATGCGGGTCTCGGAGCTCGTCGAGCTTCCCACCGGAGGGCTGAACCTAGAAGTGGGGTTTGTGGTGGTCAGGGGAAAGGGGGGCAAGGAACGGATCATCCCCGTCGGGGAGGTGGCCATGGACAGGGCGAGGACCTACCTGGAACAGGGGAGGCCGGCAATGCTCAAGGGGAGGGAGAGCCCGTATCTCTTTTTAAACAACCGGGGGGGGCGGCTCAGCAGGCAGGGGTTTTGGAAGATCCTAAGGCAGTATGCCCTCCAGGCCGGGATCACCAAGCACATCACCCCCCATACCCTACGCCACTCCTTTGCCACCCATTTGTTGGAGCGGGGGGCTGATCTCAGGTTTATCCAGGCCATGCTCGGGCACGTGGACATCAGCACCACCCAGGTCTACACCCATGTAAATCAAGAATACCTCAAACAACTCCACCGCCGGTATCATCCCCGACCGTAATAACTGCCATCTTCATCCCCCTCTTCTGCCTGGGTGATGGGCATTGTCGGGTTTTACAAAGTTCTCATTTGGGGTAAATGAGGGTTGCCGACTGAGATACCTCTTCAGGAATTTGTATCTTCAGGTCATCCGCTCTGCGTTTATTGACAAGGGTAATACCTTCCTGGGGGGCTATAATGGGTATATCGGCAGGACTCTCTCCGTTTAAAATCCTGAGGGCTATTTCAGCTGCCGCCTTGCCCTGTTGGTAACCTGATTGAACTACGCCGCACAATACCCCATCCTTTACCGTAAAATCATTTATCGTAAAATCCGGAATCTTGCTATTTTCCAAGGTCCAGTTCAAGACGGCTTTCATAGGCAGACTGGTTTTACCATCTTTATCTTTTAGGGTGTGATAGGCGATTACTCCCAGGGCATCGACGCTCGTCTGAAGTTCTCGGACCTTTGCTTTCCATTCATTGAAATCGTTTGTAGAAAATATTTCAGACACTTCTACGTGCAGGTCCGTGTTTTTTAATTGGGAGATGGCCTTTTTTGACGTATTGCTTTCATCGAAGAGCATGGCCACCTTTTTCACTTTTGGCACAAGTTTTTTGAGGAGTTCTATGGATTCACCGTAGAGTTCCCTCTCCAACACACCGGTGATGTTTTCAGCAGGGAATCCATAGTTCTCTGGCTCCCCATTCATTCCACAAAAGACAAAAGGAAGTTTTTCCCCGATGTATTTCTTTGCCACAAGATCGCATGCGTTATCATCAAATACTATTACGATATCCGGTTTGAAGTCTTCGATTTTTTTCACGGCGTTATCGGCTGCTTTCTCTGCCCAATCCCGGTTCGTATTTCTTTTTGTGTCCATATAGAACGTTGCTATCGCTATTCCCTTGTTGCGTAATATATCTTCGGCTCCACGCTCTTCTTCTTGAACCCATGCATAGTCAGAATGATAACTGAATATCAGAAGCGCCTTTTTGCTGTTTTTTGCACAACCTAAATTCAAAAACAAAAACCCAAGAGCTATAATCGCTATCAATATTATTTTTTTCATTTAAAGTCCCCCCTCTATTTTTGATTATTTTGGTAATCTGTGTTTAGTTGCCTAACCATTAATTGGCAGGAAAAGTTGTCTTACTCTATTAACTCCCACGTAGCTAATATATGTTTAGCAGAGGGGAGTATCGTATGTCAATACCTGAAAAACACTCTACAAAAAGGAGGCTGCTTGATGGAGTGAGGGATTGAATGCAGTTGCGCCACTCCTTTGCAACCTATTTGTGGAAGCAGGGGCCGACTTGAGGTTTATTCAGGCCATGCTGGGGCACGTGGACATCAGCACCACCCAGGTCTACACCCACGTGAATCAAGAATACCTCAGACAACTCCACCGCCGGTATCATCCCCGGCCGTAATAATTGTCATTTTCATTTTAACAAATAACTGCAACCTGAAGCTTTGATTTAAAAAAAAGGCATTATTCAAAGAAAATAGACTTGGCCCCACATACCAGTGAGAATGTCAATATTTCACAAGCCCCCCCTCTTTCTAGTTTTTCTCGTGAGAAGTTGTTTTAGAACCAACGGCCCCCTTTTCCCTTATGAGACGTATTTCCACAACGTAGCTAAAGTTCTGCACATCCTTTGAATGCCAAAAATTCGTAAATTGGAAGATGCGGGCCTCTTTATAGTATATCTCAAGCACCCGCGGCTCTCGCCATTTTACCTTCAAGCCTTCGACATGGTCGGCTGAGAACACCTGATATCGTTCTTTTGGCGCAGGAGTTTTGGCTCCGTTTTGAACTATGAAGACGTTTTCCGAAAAGGAAGTCGTTGCGCCGCAGTTACCTCTCACATGGACCGCATCGACTATCCCGTCAGTAGACTTTATTCGGTCTACTTCATTAAACTCGCAGGGAGAGCAGCCCCAAGCGAGAAACAGAAGTATGAGAAAATAGAGTCTATTGTATTTCATATTGTTAGGCATAACGTTACGGTTCACCGGCGCCAACGGCCTCCGATGGAACCAGTGGATGGCTGTTGTATGAGTATGCCCTTTTGTATAGGATATCAAACGTTGAAGCGTATATCGAGTATGCTGTTCATTGGAATGACATAATCACGGTCGACGAGCGTGGTCAGCTTCTTGGAGCGTGCATCCTGCATGTTGTGGACCGTCATCATATCCTCACAGCTTACGAGTTCCGCCTTGACAAACCCCCGGGCTAAATCCGAATGAATCTTTCCGGCACACGTTACGGCATCGGCGTCTTTCTCAACCAACCATGCATGAACTTCCTGCTTGCCCACTGTGTAGAAAAACCTCATGCCGGCTTTCTCCATTCCGTCACGGCATACAATATGTGCGTCCGGTGATATGTCTTGGTAAACTAGCGTAGGTGTGAAACTCAATAATCTGAGCGCTTTGATAATAGTCCGCTCGGTATTGTCCAGAGATAGATCACAGATTGGTTTCTGATCCTCAAGTTGCGCCAGGCATTTTTCGAGCACTCCCTTTTCAAACGGATCCTCTGTTCTCGATAGTCTGCCTTCGATTTTCTCCATGTCAAGAATGAGCAAATCAAGAACATATTCATTCGCTATCGCGATGACGTCAGCCGCCTCGTAGTCGTTTGGCAAAAACTCGAAGTAGTACGGCGATACCTTTGCCGGCTGAAACTTTTCAACAAGACCTACGAAGATCCCGTCATTGTATTTTATCTTGCCCGGCGGTAGATTTAATCTGGTATATGCTATTTTCATTCCGTAGAAAGACCTTTTGCTTTTTTTGACATTTAAGACCTACCAGAGTTCTCTAGGCAACCAGCCATTGATTGACAGGCAAATTTGCCTTGCTCTATTATTCTCAATTTTGCTAATATGTTTAGCAGACAGGAGTATCGTATGTCAATACCTGAAAAACACTCTACAAAAAGGAGGCTGCTTGATGGAGTGAGGGATTGAATGCAGTTGCGCCACTCCTTTGCCCCCCACTTGTTGGAGCGGGGGGGGGCGACCTGAGGTTCATCCAGGCCATGCTGGGGCACGTGGACATCAGCACCACCTAGGTCTACACCCACGTGAATCAAGAATACCTTAGGAAACTCCACCGCCGGTATCATCCTCGGGCGTAATAATTGTCATCTTCATTTTAACAAATAACTGCAACCTGAAGCTTTGATTTAAAAAAAAGGCATTATTCAAAGAAAATAGACTTGGCCCCACATACCAGTGAGAATGTCAATATTTCACGAGCGTTCCCTGTTTTTCCCTTGTTACCTAACGCTGGAGCTGAGACGCGCGCTTTAGCTCGTCGATTCTCCAGCGAGTTGTTATGCACCAGCTTTATAATGGCCTATTAATGTACCTATGAATATCAACACTATTCCAATAAAGTATGCATATGGAAATAACGAAACAACTATTCCAAGTGTTAATCCTATGGAAGCGCCAAAAATTGTAGCGAATACATTTCGAGGCGCTGAAATAATAACGCATAAAATATTTCCAATTGTCGCAAATACTAATCCTGTAATAGCCCACAAAAAAGCGCCTTTATATTCTGTCATTGGCTGAAACATTGGTGCTATAATTTGTGTGATATACAAGGACCCTATAAGATACCCAATTACATTCCCGAACAACCCAATGATATATGGTGTTGTTTTTACCTTTTTCTCATTTTCCATTAATTATCACGTTTATTCTTGGTGTATAACACCAGTTTCAGCGGTTTTTTTAGGAGCGAAGCGACGAAAAAAATCCGCTGTAAACATTTGTTAGAAACATTTAATAGATAGTACGTGAAATATTCAGCTTAGTTACAATAAGCTTCTCAGCAATACTTTTTATTATATTAATATCTTCTGATAATCTCCTAAGATGCTGCACATCGTCCGGATCAACTATTGGTTCTGAGTACGCGTGTGTTATTGCACAACGACCAGATTCGTAAAGATATTTTGCAACATCAGGCTCTAATTGCTTTATTTTCTCTATTCTTTTAGTTCCCGTGCTGTCTATTATTTTTTCTAGATATTTTCTTATGCCTTCAATAATTTCATTTTCTCCGTTCTTAAACTTATCTATCCAAAAAATATTTAATATTTTGAAAAAACTTAGAAACTGAAAAGGGACACTGTTAACAGTTAAACCTTCTCTGTATAAGGCAAGTGCCAATTTTGCCTTTGGTTCCTCTTCCTGGTCCCGATAAAAGGGAAATGCTATTGAAGAACCAAGAAACCTTGATCTCTTGGGCACAGGTACTGGAACAGGGTTTCCTGACCATCCGTAGAGGTTCTCCATTCCTTGATTATCACACCAAGAAAGGATGCTTAAAAAGCGATTAATAAGAGTCAGGGCCTCAACATTTGAGAGACCTTTTAAATCAATGTGCACAGATTGTTCAGAATCTTTTGTGGCTGGTTTAAGAATTAATTCATGTCCTCCAAAAGAAATTGATGTCTCTTTAGAAGGCCAACTTGCACAACCATCAACTCCAACATTCAAATAACGTTTCATTCTTAATTTTTTTCTAACGTTTGAGGTCACTGGGAGCCGGGCCGTACCCGGCGATCCAGTGCAGCGATTTGTTATGAACAGATTGATTCATGTTTTTCCTTTGAATATATGCTCGACTCTTCCATGATTATTAATATATACGTATAAAACACCATCTTCGTAAGGAAATATTTCACAGACATTGGAAATTTTAAATGAGGCAAAAGACACCCCAGGCATTCTTGCGTAACTTCCTTTAGGTAGTGTCTCTTGGCTTTTGCCCAAAATATTTCTAACTTGTTCTCTCGTCATCCCTTTCTGCAATGGGATATTTTGTTGCTCATGATAACCGATTGAGGTATGCAGTATGATAAACATGGAAGTTACAGCTGTATACCATAATATATTTTTTGGTATTTTATTACCCACAAATATGATGGGGAGCAAGGCAATTCCAGTAATGGTCATCCATTGTAGTCCTACCAATCCATGAATAAACAAAGGTGGAACTCTTGCTCCAACCCACAATCCGAGCCAGAAGGACGGAACAAACAGTGCTATTTTAATTAATCTTTTCATAACGATGCGGCTCAGCGGGAGCCAGATTTATTGGCGATCCGCTGAAGCCGATGGTTAGACCAACAAATATTGAATTGGGTTACTTATTTTTTTTCTCCTGGTCTGTAACTTCTAGGAAATGCCAAGACAACAGCATAGAGATAATTCCAGCAAGCACTATCATAATTATTATAAACGCAGTAAATTTAATTACCCTTATCCATGCCCCAACCAAAAGAATTATACCAGCTACGACCCACACTGCAGACACAAGATAATAGAATTTGGGATTTGTTCTTATGGCAGCCATGCATTTATCGCATCGTAATTTGGGTGCATCTAGGGTATTTTCTATTTTGAATCGTTTTTCTTTCGGTTTTATTAAAAAAGCACTTATTGGCAAACTATTGCCACAGCTAGGGCATTTTGGAAAAAACATGATTTCACCTCTTTTGATATTTAATCTCTTCCAATCGGTCTAACGATATGAATGAGCCGCTTCGTGAATGATGTCGCGGAGCGGCGGCATTCACGAAGTCGCGCTCGATTCATTGGTTGGGCTTCGGTGGTTCTGCTAGCAGATGCCGTCTATGTTCTATGGTTTCTCCAATCAAGACTGACAAAACTTTAAGCAACGATTCTTCTTCGGGGAGAAATAACGAACTGTCAGCTGAATCGGGGGAAGGGGAAACGAAAACTTGAATTATTCCTACGTGCACTCCCTGTACTTGTATGTCAGCCGACCGTTGATAGGGCATCTTGCGGAAGTATTTTGAGCAGAATACCTGACCTGCCACAGTCAGGCGTGTTGATGTGAGCGCTGGATTTTGATAGCCCTTTGGAATTATATTGACGATATCGTCAAGTACTTGCTCCAGACTGGGTTTATTTTGACGCAGGCTGTCCGAAATCGAATAGAGGCAATCGAGTTCTTTGACTCGCTCGCTTAGTTCACGAGTGCGCTTCCGTAGCGCCTCCTCGATCCATCGGTATTCAGCAACCTGATTTTGCAAATCCATAATATCCTTGTGCGCATCGCGAAGGGCAGCCAACAACTCGTCTTTGGTCACCTCTTCCGGTTTTTTGTTCTCCATTCTCATCTCGTGTTTGTTAGAGCCCATTTCTCCATAGGTAATATGTATGTGCTGAAACTTATAAATGATAATCGCCAGCTGCTTCTGGTTGGTAAAACATCTCTTCGATTTTGATCTTTCTTTTTCCGGCTGGAACAGGCCACTCTAATGAATCCCCGACTGAGTATCCAAGAATAGCTGTTCCTATCGGAGACATTACCGATATTCTGCCCTTGTCAATATTAGCGTTTTTCGGAAACACCAGCGTGAAAATCATCTCTTCATTTGTTTCGAGGTCACGAAGTTTTACCTTAGAATTCATGGTCACAACGGTCGGAGGCACTTTTTTCGAATCAACAACTTTGCATTTACGGATTTCCCTCTCTAATTCTTTCAGGTCAGATCGGTCATGATAGCCGAACTCGTCAGCGACTGCGAGCATTTCCTTCAAGCGTTCTAGATCGAGCTTCGTGATGTAGATGTTGCGGTATCTCATCGTTATCCCTTCTTTTAGCCTAACGCTGAACTGTGCGGTGCGTCTTTCCGCATCCGCACCAGTGACAGGTTATAAATTATTCAATATATGGTCTATGTCCATCGTTCTTCAGAGGCTTAAACTCACCATTTATATAAATGCCTCTTTCATCACCCTTCTTTTCTATCTTGTACCATTTGTTCTGATATTGGATTTCAGCATAGGCAGAATCAAAATGAAGTCTAGAATCTAAAATACCATCCATTCCGTAGTCAATTATTTGCATTAAAGCCTTTCCATTATCATCCATGACGGTATATATAAGATCATCAAGCTTACCATCACCATCCGAGTCACCTGCTGAAATTATCGGTTCACTTGTTTTTGAGTGATATACTGTGAATCCGAAACTGTTTTTACTTTCGTTATCTAATCCGATATGAATGGAAGGGGTTTGATCTCCTTTAATAATGGCATATGAGCAAATATGATTTTCCTTTTTTAATTCTATTGGATCTATCGGATTAAACTTAAATGTTTGAATGCTGAATCCGTTTGATTTGTATGTTTTAAGGTCATGGATGGATTCTTTAACTAAAGGTTCTAATTTTTCATAAAATTTATCAATTGGAGAATCACCTGCAAAGACTACTAGCGGCAAAAAAATAATAAAGGCTATTAATACATATCGATTTATTGACATGACCTCACCTCTTTTAATTTATAACCACTGATTATCAGGCCCATTTGCCCTGATATAATGATATTGAGGGTATTTTCGGGCAAATTTGCCTTGCTCTATTATTATTCCCAATTTTGCTACTATTAATATCGTATGTCAACATCTGAAAACACCTCTACAGACAGGAAACTGCTTGATGAAGTGCGGAATGTAATGCGGTTGCGCCACTACTCGATCCACACGGAACGAACGTACTGTGACTGGATTAAACGGTATATACGGTACCACCGTATGACCAGTCGGCAAGATTTAATAGATGGCGAAGCCAAGATCGAGGCCTTCCTGACACACTTGGCAGTGGATAAAGCCGTGGCTTCTTCTACGCAAAACCAGGCCATGAACGCTCTGGTTTTCCTGTACAGACATGTTCTGAAGCAATCCCTTGACCAGGAAATTAATGCTGTTCGGGCATCCAGGAATATCAAGATTCCCGTGGTTATGACCAAGGAAGAGGTGGCACAGATCATTACCCTCATGGAGGGTGTCCCGCAGCTGGTTGTTAAGTTATTATACGGCAGCGGGCTGCGCATCATGGAGGCTGTTCGTCTTCGCGTGCAAGACATAGATTATAATTTCAAACAAATCACCGTTCGTTCAGGCAAAGGCGCGAAAGATCGAGTTACGACTTTCCCGACCTCGATAATTCCATTACTTCAGAATCATTTTGCAAAAGCGCGGACGATCCATAACCGGGATCCGGATCAGGGATACGGGGAGGTCTATATGCCGAATGCTCTTGCAAGGAAATATCCAAATGCCGCAAAGGAATGGAATTGGCAGTATGTGTTTCCTGCTCGTAATCTTGCCGTTGATCCGCGTAGCGGAAAAGTACGTCGGCATCATGTTGATCCCAGTGTTGTCAACAAGGCAATCAAGGCGGCTGTACGTACGGTAGGGTTGGCGAAACGAATAAGCGCTCACACTTTTCGGCACAGTTTTGCCACTCATCTTCTTCAGCGCGGCACCGACATTCGGACTATACAGGCATTGTTGGGGCACAAGGATGTAACAACAACCATGATATACACTCATGTGCTGCAGCAGGGTGGACATGGTGTGCCAAGTCCACTCGATGATCTTGATATTTGAAGGCCGTGCGTTGGGCTTAAGAGGTAAGGGTAAAAAGGGGGAAATAAAAGGGGATGTTCTTCACTTTTTTACTTCTTGATCTATCTTGTCTTTTTTTGATCTCATTCTGGGGAGTAAGGATGGGTAGCCACGTTGTCTTGCGTTGGAATCCTGTTTGTTTTTATTGGCTTTTTAAAACCCCTTGACAAATACCATATGTTGTGGTAATGCACTCGATAAGTGCAAAATATAGTGATATTATGGCCTTACAAAGCGAGGTGTTGTGCCCCCTGTGGTTTATGGTACAATGCATCCAAGGGGGAAAAGGGGATTAATTTCAAATAAGGAGGGAATACCATGGCACAGGAGCAAGGGACAACAGGAGGCACGTACGAGTTTAGCATCAAGGACTTCATCAAGAGCTTTTTGGGGGTGATCAAGACGGTGGTCACCAAACCGAGCGATTTTTTCCAAAACATGCCCACGACCGGGGGGTACGCACCGCCGCTGATCTTCTTGGCGGTCTGCTTGGGGGTCTCCGGTATTCTGTCGGCCCTCTTTTCGTGGAGCCTTGCTGCTTTATTCTCCTATCTTATCTTCTATTTTATCTTCTCCTTTATTGCAGCAGGGGTTCTAAACTTCATTGCTCAACAGTTCTTCGAAGGGAAGGGGGCGTATGAAGGGATATACCGCGTGGTGGCCTATGCCGGTGTTGTGCAACTCGTGGGTTGGTTACCCTTCGTACACGGGATATTCTTTATCGTGACGTTCTGCGTTGGTATATATGGGCTATACCTCCAGGTTGTTGGGGTGGAGAAGGTCCATCAGATCACCGCAGGCCAGGCAGTGGTCACCGTCCTGATAACCTTGGCGGT
>Ga0307422_1001093_pt1 | contig 14232 bp, 13 predicted proteins | sample SalMarWE160290MG_FD_202153 | JGI IMG/M metagenome (GOLD analysis project Ga0307422, IMG submission 202153) | Salt marsh sediment microbial communities from the Plum Island Ecosystem LTER, Massachusetts, United States - WE1602-90 | ecosystem: Environmental > Aquatic > Marine > Intertidal zone >...
TCAGTCGCTACCGGTTCCGCCGCTTTTTCTTCAGCTTCTTTTTCTATCTCCGCAGCTTCTGCTGCCGCTACCGCCTCTTCATCCATAATAGGCTCTATTTCTGCTTCAGGCTGCTCCTGAAGCAGCTCCTCGCCTACCTGCATGGCCGCTTTCTCAACGTGTTTTATCTTGCGGCGGGCTTCCTTGCCGCTAAGCTTACGCAGATAGTAAAGGCGGGACCGGCGCACTTTGCCGTGACGTACAACTTCCACCTTTTCCACCAGCGGCGAGTTCATCGGGAAGGTCCGTTCCACGCCGACGCCGTAAGCGATATGCCGTACCGTATATGCGGCGCCGTTGCCCCCGTGCCTGATTTTAATAACCACGCCTTGAAAGACCTGGATTCTTTCCTTATCGCCCTCGACTATCCGGGTATGGACACGTACCGTGTCGCCGGGGGAGATAGCGGGCATTTTGGCTTTCTTTTTAGTTTCAACGAGTGATGAGACATCCATATTAAGACTCCCTATCTATATTATTATCGGTATGCATCATGCGTTTTACCAGTTTTTTATCTTCCTGTCCCAGTTCCGCTTTATCCAGCAGTTCCGGTCGCTTTTCTAATGTTCTCTTGATAATCTGTTCCCGCCGCCACTTGGCGATGCGGGCGTGATTGCCTGAAAGCAGTATCTCCGGCACCTTCCAGTCGCGGAAGTCCGCCGGTCTTGTGTACTGCGGGTACTCCAAAAGCCCATCGGCGTGAGAGTCCTCCAGAGGTGATTCTTCCGAGCCCAGCACCCCCGGCACGAGCCGCAGTACGGAATCCGCCACCACCATCGCCGGCAACTCCCCGCCGGTCAGAACATAGTCGCCGATGCTGATGACATCCGTAGCCAGGTGCTCGGCGACCCGCTCATCGACGCCTTCATAATGGCCGCATATCAGGACGATGCGGGGATGCTGCGCCAGCTCCCGGGCAACTTCATGCGAAAAAAGTCTGCCCTGCGGCGAGAGCAGCACTATCGGTAAATCCGTTTCTTTATCATCCAGTCCTTCTCTAATATCTTCCACCGCCTCGAAGATGGGCTCCGGCTTCATGACCATGCCGGCGCCTCCCCCATAGGGAGAGTCGTCGGTGGTATGGTGCTTATCGTGGGTATAGTCGCGTATATTCACCGGGTTGATACTTACCAGCCCGCTGTCGATAGCCCGCTTAAAAATTCCGGTGCCGAACGGCACCTCGAACATCTGCGGGAATATGGTCAGAATATCAATGCGCATTTTTTCTAATTTATTCCGGCATCCTGCAATGAATGCTCCGTTACCTTTCCCTTGATTATATCCACCGCGTGCGGCAGCACCGGCATAATGACTTCAAGACACTCCTTCACCGCTCTGGGGCTACCCGGCAAATTGACAATAAGGCACTTGCCGCGCTGACCGGCCATCGCACGACTCAACATCGCTGTCGGCGTTTTCTCCAGCGATTTTACCCGCATCGCCTCGGCGATACCGGGTACCTCACGGTCGATAATCGACAGCGTGGCTTCGGGCGTAACATCCCTCCCAGCCAGTCCGGTCCCGCCGGTGGTCAGGATAACGTCTGTCTCACCACCGTCCGCCCAGTCGCGCAGCCTGGCGGCGATGGTCTCCTTATCATCCGGCACGACTTCATATTTCACTACTCTGCCGTTCATCGCCGGTGCGCTGTCACGGATAACCTGACCGCTTTTATCCTCGCGCTGCCCTTTCGAGCCTTTATCACTGATGGTAAGTACGCCTATTTTTAACATCGCTGAACTCACAAAACAAATTATATTTTACCATACATAAGGCTTACGGTGGAAATGCCGTAGCGGCAGCGCATCTGCCTTCATTCTTCCGCCGTCAGATTTCCCCCATTTTTCCCCACCTCCACTTAAAATACGCGCTACATTTAAACATCTAATACGCAAGCAACTCATCACAGATACATCACAATTACCAATTATTCTAAATATTCCGATTAAAATACTTGACAAATAGTAGTACATGTGTTATAAAATGGGAAATTGTGGTGAATAGTGGGGATTTAGGGTAATAAGTAGGAGAAAATGTTTTACGGAGAATTTGACTATAAGGTAGACGAAAAAGGTCGGGTGCCCATTCCTCCCAAATTCCGCAACTATTTAAAAGACGGCGTTATCCTAACACCCGGTGCCGAAGCTTGTATCACCATCTACACGGTGCCGGAGTGGAAAAAGCTGTCCACCAGCCTCACCAACAGCCCGCTTTCCCGCAGCAAGATGCGCAAGCTAAGTCGCGCCCTGTTCGCGACCGCCTTCAGCACCAGAACCGACTCGCAGGGCCGTATCGCTATCCCGGCCCCCCTCCGCGAGCACGCGCAGATTGCCGAGGACGTCGTCGTAGCGGGTTCAAACACCTATTTCGAAATCTGGAACAAGGTGCTCTGGGAGGAAGAGAAGGCCTCCAGCCATGAACAGGCATGGCAGATTATTGAAAGCCTGGAAAATAACGACTAAAGAAAATGAATAACAAGTCGGCTCCCAGCCATACTCCGGTATTACTGCCGGAGGCAATCGAAGCGCTGGCCGTCCAGCCGGGCGGCCGGTATATTGATTGTACGCTGGGCGGAGCGGGCCACGCGGCCGCCATCCTCGATAAGAGTTCCCCTGGCGGTCAATTGCTCGGTATAGATGCCGACCCCAAAGCCCTTGAAGCCGCCAGGAAGCGGCTTCAGAATTATAAAGACTCCGCCCTGCTGGTAAACGGCAACTTCGCCGACCTGCAGGCAATCTGCCTTAAGTATGATTTCTTTCCCGTGCACGGCATTCTCTTCGACCTGGGACTCTCATCATTACAGTTGAATAATGCCGGCCGCGGGTTCAGCTTCCAGCAGGACGCCCCGCTGGACATGCGCTTCAGTCCCGACCAGAAGGTAAGCGCCGCTGATATCGTGAATACGGCCTCGGAAGCCAAACTCGCCAGTATTATACGGACCTACGGCGAGGAAAGCCACAGCAGTCGCATCGCCCGACATATCGTCGGCGAACGCCCCTTGAAAACCACGCGCCAGCTGGCCTCACTGATAGAAAAGACTATCGGGAGACGGGGCAGGATTCACCCCGCCACCAGGACCTTCCAGGCACTGCGCATCGCTGTTAATCGTGAACTTGAAAATCTGGAATCGGCCTTGAGGCAGGCTGTCGACTTGCTGGGCTATGAAGGTCGGCTGGTAGTCATAAGCTACCACTCCCTGGAAGACCGGATTGTCAAGCAGTTTATGCGGACGGAATCCAGGGACTGCATATGCCCCCCCCATACCCCTACCTGCATCTGCGGCCATACGGCCAGTTTAAGACTTATTAATAAAAAGGTAATTACCCCATTGGCAACCGAGATTAAAAGCAATCCGCGCAGCCGCAGCGCCAGGTTAAGAGCGGCAGAACGCATTACCGAACAAGAGGACTGCTGCGAAGTTATTGACGAGCCCGCATTTTCCACAATCATCAAGACCAGAGGCTGGCGTAAGCCGGTCCTGCTGCAGAAAGTTAGGACGGTCTTTTTTGCCGCCTGATGAGTTATAAAGAGATTCCGAAAGGAGGTCCTTAATATGTAATAACTGGGTAACAGCAGAACTTAATTCAATCCAGTTACTAAGGAGGGCAAATGAAAAAACGTAATATTTTAGCTTCGATTGATGTTGGCACAACCAAAATTTGCACTATTTTGGCGGATGTTTCCGATGCCGCTCCCCGTATTGTCGGTGTCGGCATCTCGCCGTCCAAAGGCCTTCACAAGGGGCTGGTGGTAAATATCAATGAGGCCAAGGAGTCGATTCGCGATTCGGTGAGAAAAGCGGAGCAGACCAGCAACTACCGGGTGGAGTCGGCCTATGTCGGGGTTACCGGCCGGCACGTTTCTTCCAATAATAACCACGGTGTAGTTGCCATCACGCGTAACGACCGAGTCGTGCGCCCCGACGACCTGAAGCGCGTCCTTACCACTGCCCAGAGCATCAAGACTCCCGCCGATAGAAAGCTGCTTCATATCATTCCCCGCCACTATGCGGTTGACGGCCAGGCCGGCATTAAGAACCCGGTCGGCATGCACGGCTTCCGCCTCGACGTCGAAACTCACGTTATCACTGCGGCGGTAACCTCCGTCCAGAATCTCGTTAAGTGTATCCGCAGCCTGGGTATAGATATCGAGGACCTCGTTCTGGAACCCCTGGCCAGCAGTGAAGCCGTTCTCTCTGAAGACGAGAGGCAGGTAGGCGTTATCATGGCGGATATCGGGGGAGGCACTACGGACGTGGCTATTTTCCGCGAGGGCAGCATCTGGCACACCTCGATTCTGCCGGTGGCCGGCTACCAGCTAACGCGTGATGTCGCTATCGGTCTGGGTCTGCCGTTTGAAATCGCCGAGGAAATGAAGAAAAAGTACGGCAGCGTGATGCCGGTTTATGATGGACAGGAAGACACGGCGCCGGCCATCTCTAAAGACGGCCACGGCGTTTCTTACCAGGACCTGTGCGAAATCATCCGCGCTAGAGTCGAAGAAATCATGAAGCTGATTGTCCTTGAAATGCCTAGCTCGAGCTATGAAGAACTCGCTCCTTCCGGGCTGGTACTCACCGGCGGCAGCTCCAATCTCGCCGGAATGGACACGCTGGGAAGAGAAATCCTTGACATGCCGGTACGAGTCGGGATTCCCGGCAATATGTACGGCATCGGGGATATGCTTCAGGACCCGGCTTATGCCACCAGCGTCGGTCTACTTATGTGGGGCAACAAGCACCAGGGTAAAAAACAATGGAAAGCCGGCGGGTTCGCCGGAAGGATATTTAAGTTAGCATCGCAGTTTAGAAAACTGTTCCGCTAAAAAAGTCATTTTACACAAAAAAGGAGGAGGAGATGGCAAGAACAAGTTTCGTTGCTAATCCCGCTAAGATTAAAGTAATTGGTCTGGGTGGCGGCGGCAGCAATGCCGTTACCCGAATGGTCAGGGAAAATATCCAGGGCGTTGAATTCATTGCCATGAATACAGATGCCCAGGCCCTGGCCATCTGCGAAGCGCCGATGTGCGTCCAGCTCGGACCCAAGCTTACCAAAGGGCTTGGCGCCGGCGGCGACCACCATATCGGTGCCAAGGCGGCTGAAGAAAACCGCGATGAACTAAAGGAAATCATCGCCGGAGCTGACATGGTCTTCATTACCGCCGGCATGGGCGGCGGCACCGGCACCGGCTCCATTCCGGTTATATCGGAAACAGCCAAGGCCAGCGGCGCGCTGACCATTGCCGTGGTCACCAAACCATTCGCTTTCGAGGGCGCTAATCGCTCGGAGGTCGCGGAGGAGGGGATTCAAAATCTCGTCGATAAGGTCGACACCCTCATTATTATCCCCAACGACCGCCTGCTGACCCTCTGCGACCAGAAGACGGGCGTGGACAGCGCCTTCAAGCTCGCCGATGACGTCCTGCGGCACGGCGTGCAGGCGATTGCCGAGGTTATTACCACACCCGGCATGATTAACCTCGACTTTGCCGACGTTAAAGCCATTATGAAAGACGCCGGCCCTGCCTGGATGTCAATCGGTAAAGGCACCGGCCAGAACCGCGCTATTGACGCCGCCAAGGAAGCCCTGGCCAGCCCACTCCTCGAGGTATCGATACAGGGTTCCAAGGGCGTTCTGTTCAACGTTGTCGGCGGCAGCAGCCTGACTCTATTCGAGGTCAACCAGGCCGCTGATGTTATCAAAGCCGCCGTTGACCCGGATGCCATTATCATCTTCGGCGTGGCCAACGACCCGTCGATGGACCAGGAAATCAGGATTACCCTTATCGCTACCGGTTTCCAAGCCAAGATGGGGATGGGTAAAGTCAATGCCGAAGAGGAAGAGCTTACCAAGATACTCAAAAACATGAAGACCGAGGAAGAACTGGATATGCCCTCGTTCCTGCGCCGTCCGCTCTTCAGTCGCAGGAAGATGCCCACGGAAAACAAGACCCCCTACCCGGCAGAGGAAAAGCCGAAACAGCGACACTTTGCTTAATCTTAGCGAAAAAATAACCTGTAAAACTTAAATAATTTAAACCTGTTAAAGCAGGATAAGCCCTCCGTTTAGAAAGGCTGCGGGGTGAAATAAACCCGCAGCCTCCTTTTTTCCCAGACTATGAACAGATTTACTCGTCGCAGGTTGACAAATACATAGCTATCTGTTTATCCTATTACTTGGTATTTCCAATACCGAAATATGCGGGTTATTACGGGCAAGTTAAAAGGCCGCCGCTTGAAGTACCCGAAAGGGACAAAGACCCGTCCCGTTACGGACCTCGTGCGCGGCGCTATCTTTTCAATACTGGAGAACACTAATAAAGACTGGTCGCAGGTGCTGGACTTATTTGCCGGCAGCGGCGCCCTGGGTATCGAAGCTTTAAGTCGCGTCGCCGACTGGGCAGACTTTGTTGAAAGTCAGCGGAAGTGTTGTGATATAATAAAGGAAAATCTGGAAACCATGGGATTATCTTCCCGGGCTAAAGTTTATTGTTGCAGCGTTGATAAAGCGCTCTCTTTTCTTGATAAGGAGTATAACGTAATACTGATGGACCCGCCCTATTCTGATACTACTACCGGCGATATTATTACCCGACTGGCATCATCCGGGTTGGTTGGGACGGAAACAACGCTCGTCGTAACACATTCTTACCGCTCACCGCTGCGGCAGAATTACGCCGCACTGAACCTCGTTAAGCAGCACCGGCACGGTGATACCTGTATTTCAATTTTTCATAAGGAGGCCGACTCTTGATAGTTGCGCTCTACCCCGGAAGCTTCGACCCCATTACCAACGGACACATCGATATCGCCAGCAGAGCATCCAAGCTCTTTGATAAGACTATCATAGGCATATTTTCCACGCCGGAGAAGAAACTCACCTTTACGATTCCGGAGCGCGTCGAGCTGGCTAAAGAAGCCACCGCTCATCTCAAGGGGGTCGAGGTAATCTCCTACAGCAATATCACCGTAGAATTTGCTAAACAGGTCAAAGCGCAGGTGCTGGTGCGCGGCTTGAGGGCCATCGGCGACTTCGAATGGGAGTTTGAAATGGCCATGATGAACCAGATGCTGTCACCCGGTCTGGAGACCGTCTGCTTCATGGCCAGCCAGGAATACCAGTTCCTTAGCGCCAGCCTGATTAAAGAAGTAGCGAGCCTGGGCGGCGATATTTCCAGTCTCGTGCCCGCTAATGTTGTCGCGGCACTGAAGAAAAAGGACTTGAACAAAAAGTGACGGATTAGATATATACTCTGATATTTAGATATTTCCCCGGGATAAATTCAGGAGGTATTATTCATGGCTTATAGAATCAACGACGAGTGCATCAGTTGCGGGGCCTGCGAAGCGGAGTGTCCGGTGCAAGCCATCAGCGAGGGAGAGACTATTTACGTCATCGACCCTAACAAATGCGTAGAATGTGTGGGGTACAATGACTCACCACAATGTGCGGAAATCTGCCCGGTTGATGCCGCAGAGCCCGACCCCGACCACCCCAAAAAGTAAAAAATGGATTTCACTTAAATATAATAGCGGGGCCTTTTACTGCCCCGCTATTGCCGATTTTCAATTATCGCACGTTTTTTGATTAACGCAGCTGGATTTTCCTTTATCGCTACCAAAGCTCAAAGAAATCGTGTATGATTTGATATTCAGAGGGTAACAAGCCAAGAACAATACCTAATTTATCCAGCAGGAAATTAGCCAGGGCGGAATCCAGTACCACATCCGCACCGGTGGGACCGTACTTCAGCCACATCGCCAGCAGCGCCCCGATAATAATAGCCCCCGACAGCAGCCCGATTATTCCTCCGCACAGCTTGTCCACCCACCCTACCAAGGGTAATATATGGACTACTTTCTTAACTATCGTTCCTGCAATCATCGCTACCACTATTGTTGCTGCAATGATTAAAACAAAGGAGATAATACCCTGTGCACTGTCACCCGGGATAAATGATAATTTGTCCGCCAGACCGTCAGAATAGCGCCCCGCCAGTACCACGCCGATAATCCCGCCCACCAGCGTAAACGCCACCTTGATTAGCCCGGCCCGAATACCCGCGAGGACAGAAATCGCCAGGCCTATTATCAGGACGATATCAAGCCAGTTCATATTCACCTCCCATATAAATTGATATAATCATTCTGTTCATAATAATACGAGAGTACAAATATATCTACTTCAATTTTCCCGATTAGCCGGATTTTGCCTCCCCCAACTCCTTAGCCCTCTCGTACGCCGCTTTAACCGCTTTACTTACTATTCCAGCCAGCTTATTTTCTTCAAGTACTTTAATGGCGCGCTCTGTTGTGCCGCCTTTAGAGGTAACGTCGCGGCGCAGTTCCGCCGGAGCTTTTCCCGCTTTGTCCATCATCTGCGCCGCCCCGAGTACCGTTTGTATTACCAGCTTCTCGGCGTCTTTCCTCTTAAGACCCAGCCCTACTGCCCCCTCTATAAGCGCCTCCGCGAACAGATACACATAGGCCGGGCCGCTCCCGCTTATTGCCGTGACCATGTCCAGATACTTTTCACTACCAAAGTATATTTCCTTCCCCATCGCCCCCAGTATCTTCTTCGCCCGCAGTTTTTGTCTTTCCGTAACCCCCCTGGCAGCCGTCCAGCCGCTCATGCCGATTCCTATCTGCGCCGGCGTATTGGGCATCGCCCGCACAACATCAGGGTGTCCCGTCCCTTTCTGGATTTTATTTATCTTTACCCCGGCAGCGATTGATAATATAAGCTGGCCCGACTTCAGGCTGCCTTTCAAATCAGACAAGACTTCATCGATATTTTGCGGCTTCACCGACAGGACTATCACTTCCCTGCCGCTGACAGCTTTTTTATTATCGGAGGTCACAGCAACACCGTATTGCTTCTTAAGATACAGGCGGCGCGACTCGCTGATGTCGCTGACGGATATATCCTTGGCAGAGCTAATTCTGCCCTTCATTACCGCCTTGATAATCGCCTCCCCCATCTTCCCCCCGCCGATAAACGCTATTTTCATATCTCCTACTTCACCACGATATTTACGAGTTTACCGGGCACGTAAATGACCTTTACCACCTGTTTCCCCTCCACAAAAGGCTTTACCTTATCGAGTTGAACGGCCAGCTTTTTAGCCTCGTCTTCCGTAATCGTTACCGGGGCGGTCAGCCGACCGCGCAACTTGCCGTTTACCTGCACCACCAGCATAAATTCGTCGCTGGTCACCAGTTTTTCATCCCAGCGCGGCCAGTCCTGGTGGTGGATACTGTACGGCTTGCCCTTTTTCTGCCATAGTTCCTCGGCCAGGTGCGGCGTCGTTGGCGCCAACAATAGTAATAATGTCTCGATGGCGAATTCCCAGGTGTCTTTCGAGGCGCTGCCTGCCTCCTTTACCTTACCCAGGTAGTTGGTGAACTCCATCAGCGCCGCCACCATGGTATTGAAATGCAGGCGCTCGATGTCTTCGGTGACCTTCTTAATCGTCTGGTGGGTCATGCGCTTTAGCCCGTCATCACCGCTTTTACCGGTTGCTTTGTAGTCCTCTATTGCCAGGTTCCATATCCGGTTCATCCAACGGTATATGCCGCTGATACCGCTGTCGTCCCACTCCCCACCCTGGTCCCACGGCCCGATAAACATGAGATAAGTGCGCACCACGTCCGCCCCCAACTCGACCACATAGTCGTCGGGGTTGACCACGTTGCCTCTCGATTTACTCATCTTACGGTGGTCGCAGATGATAACCCCCTGGTTAAAAAGCTTTAAAAACGGCTCGCCGAAGTCGATTAGTCCCATGTCCCGTATGGCCTTGGTAAAGAAACGCACGTATAGCAGGTGCATCACGGCATGTTCCGCGCCGCCCGTGTAGAAATCGACCGGGCACCATAGCTTTACCTTCTCGTCATCGAAGCCCGCCGCTGAATCGTGGGGACTGCAGTAGCGCAGGTAATACCACGAGGAGCAAACGAACGTATCCATTGTGTCCGTCTCCCGCCTGGCCGCCACTCCGCACCTCGGGCAGGTGGTGTTGACGAATTGCTCGTGGTACTTCAGCGGCGATTCGCCGGTCGGTTTGAACTCGGCGTCCTCCGGCAACAGCACCGGCAGGTCCTGCTCCGGCACCGGAACCAGGCCGCACTTTTCACAATAGACCATCGGTATCGGCGCGCCCCAGTAGCGCTGCCGGGAAATCAGCCAGTCACGGATTTTGTATCTGATAGTGCTCTGGCCCCACCCCTTTTCCTCCAGGTATTTAGTAACGGCATCTATTCCCTTGACACTGTCTAACCCGTTAAATCTCCCCGAGTTCACCATGGTCCCCGGTTCGGTATAGGCCGCTTCCAGTTCTTCACCGTCCCATTCCGACGGCGCAATCACCACCGGTATCGGTAAATCATACTTTTTAGCAAAGGCAAAGTCGCGTTCGTCGTGGGCAGGGACCGCCATCACAGCGCCGGTGCCGTAACTCAACAGCACGTAGTCGGCAATCCAGATGGGCACCTTCGTCCCGTTCAATTTGTTTGTGCAGTAGGCACCGATAAAAACGCCGTCCTTCTCCTTTTCCGTGGAAAGGCGCTCGATTTCACTCTGGCGATGTGTTTTGTTAATATAGGCTTCGACTTCTTTCTTTTTTCCCGGCGCGGTCAGCTTAGCCACCAGCGGGTGCTCCGGCGCCAGCACCATGAAGGTGACGCCGAAGACAGTATCCGGACGGGTGGTAAAGACGCGGATTTCCTTTTCTTCCACGCCGGGGTGGTCCAGTCCAAAGGATATTTCCGTGCCCTGGCTCTTGCCTATCCAGTTCTGCTGCATGATTTTGATGCGCTCCGGCCAGTCGATACCGCTGAAGTCGAGCAGCTCATCGGCATATTTAGTGATACGGAAAAACCACTGCTCCAGGTCGCGCTTGATGACCGGGGTCTCGCAGCGCTCGCAGACCCCCTCCCCTACCACCTGTTCGTTAGCCAGCACCGTCTTGCAGTTTGGGCACCAGTTGACCGGCGCCTTGCCGCGGTAAGCCAGCCCGGCTTCATACAGCTTGAGGAAAAACCACTGCGTCCACTTGTAATATTCCGGCAGGCAGGTGATGATTTCACGACTCCAGTCGTACATGGCGCCGGTGCTCTTAAGCTGCTGCCGCATCTTATCGATGCCTTCCATCGTCCATTTGAAGGGGTGAATTCCCCGCTTGATGGCGGCGTTCTCGGCGGGCAGCCCGAAGGCATCGAAGCCCATCGGGTGGAGCACGTTAAAGCCATTCATCCTTTTGTAGCGGGAATAGGCGTCGATGGGGATGTTGTTGTACCAGTGCCCCATGTGCAGGTCACCGGAAGTATAGGGGAACATCGTAAGGGCGTAATACTTGGGGCGCGGGTCGTCGTCGCTGACTTCATAAAGCCTGTCGTCGTCCCACTTTTGCTGCCACTTCTTCTCTATCTGCTGCGGGTTATACTTCTCGGCCATAACTGCTCTCCGTCAGGTGCTTGCGAAATGTAAATCGCTATGCAGTAATTTTAACAATAATAGCTACGTATGTAAATAAGTGTAAAAAGCCCTGCCCGGTTATTCCGGTTTCTCGTCCCTTACATAGCGACCGGCGGGGACGACGGTGAAGTGGAAGATGGGCCTATCCACGCGCTTCAAGACTAAAGGACAGTGCACCATGCCGGCGGGGATGAAAATCATGGAGGACTTGGTGATGATTTGTTTCTCATCTTCCAGCCAGATTTCTATCTCGCCGCCGAGGTCGCCGGGATTATTGGCGTCGTTGCCGCAGAAGCCGATAATCTCATCGGTATCGTGGGTATGGGGCTTGTTATCGATGGTCGTAGAAGCTTTCAGGTACCAGGAAGCGTTCATGTTAAACGCTCTGGGGACTACATCTCTGTCCATCCAGAGGATGCGCCTGCCGTACGTATTATAGACCGGTGTTAATTTCCTTCTTTCCTCCGGCTCCTTGAGCTCGGTGACCACGTACTTTCCGTATTCTGTTTCGGTTATTTTATTCTCCTTAACCCCTCTCATGATATATTCGCCCTCGATGACCACGGAAAAATGAAAGATGGGGCGTTCGACGCGCTTTAAAATCAGGGGGCAGTGCTTCATGCCAGCGGGGATGAAGACCATCGCGCTCCGGGTGATGGTGTGTTTTTCGTCGCCTAGCCAGACTTCCACCTCGCCGTGGAGATTGTAGGGGTCGGATGCATCATTGCCGAAGAACCCGAGGATTTCATCGGCATCGTGCGTGTGGGGCTTGACCCCCCTGTCCAGAGGTTTTAAATACCACGAGCAGTTCATCTGGAAGGCACCGGGCACCACGTTTTTATCAATCCACAAGATACGGTTGGCGAAAGCGGCGTAGCGAGCGACGGCTTCCGCGGAAAAATCCGGCGTCTTTAGCTCCGAGACCACGTACTTGCTGTATTTAGACAAAATTGTTCTCCTTTTTAGTTTGGATAAAGATATTGTAGCACGTTTGGGGAGATGACCTCACCTTCTGGTTCACTATCTCCATAGCATGTGAGGTCGCCAGCTAACTATGCTACAATGTTGTCAAGATGATTCCCGTCAGGCTCAAGATGCGCAACTTCATGTGCTACCGTGATAACGTCCCGGCGCTGGACTTCACGGGCATCCACCTCGCCTGCATCTCCGGCGACAACGGCAACGGCAAGTCAGCCATCATCGACGCTATTACCTGGGCGTTATGGGGCAAAGCCCGCGCCAACAGCGACGACGACCTTATACACACCACGCAGTCGGAGATGGAGGTCGAGTTCGAGTTCAACGTCAGCGACCAGCTCTATCGCATCATCCGCAAGCGCGCCAAACCCAAGACGAGAAAGGCGGCCGGGCAGTCTTCTCTCGAGCTCCAGATAAGCAGCGGCGACGGCTTCCGCCCTATTACCGGCGACACCATCGCCCGGACCCAGCAGAAGATAATCGATATCCTGCACATGGACTATGACACCTTTATCAACAGCGCCTATCTACGCCAGGGTCACGCCGACGAGTTCACCCGTCAAGCCCCCGCCAGGCGCAAGGAAGTGCTGGGGAATATCCTCGGTCTGGCCGTCTATGACCAGCTGGAAGACCGCGCCAAAGAGCTTATGAAACAGTATGAAGTCGATACCGCCCAGCTGGAAAATACCATCGCGGAAATCAACGCCGAACTGGCGCAGAAGCCAACCATCGAGGCGGAACTAGAGCAAGCCCAGAAAACTCTCGCCGACGTAACCGCAACAGCCCAGGAAAAAGAGACTTCTCTCAACGACCTGCGCCAGAAAAAAGAAGCCATGGAAGCTAGGAAAACGCAGCTCGACGAGCTTGAAGCGCGCCTTGATACCGGCAGCCGCAACCTCCAGCGCTGGGAAGAACAGGAGCAACAGCACCAGGCCAGGTTAAAACAATACGAGGAGATAATCGACAGGAAAGCGGATATCGAAGCCGGCTACGCCGAATATACAGGTGTAAAAAAGACAGTCGATGAACTGGAGCAGAATTTCAGGCAGTTCGTAAGCCTTGAAAGGCAAAAAGAGCAAATCGAACGCAAAATAGAGCAGGCCAAGAATGAATTGCTTAAGGAACACGCCGTTATCGAGAGCAGAATCCGCGAACACGACAGAAAAACCCAGAACCTGCCGGAACTTAAGAACCAGTTGTCTCAAGCGCAGACACGCCTGCTTAAAATAGAGGAGGCGGAAGCCGATGTCCGACGTAAAGAGCAGTCCGCCCAGGACATGCAGGCGCGAATCAGCACCTTAAACGCGGAAAATACGCGACTGGACAAAGAAATCGGAGAGGTGGCGGAAAAGCTGGACCTCATCGCCAAACATATAGAGTCTCATACGGAGGCAAAATGCCCGCTCTGCGAGAGAGAGCTGACAAAAGAGGGTCTGGAGCTTATCGCGACCAAATATACAAAGGAAAAACAGCAGAAAACGGACGCCCTGAGCCAGACCCGACAGGAACAAAACAAGCAGAAAACCGATTATGATGCCCTTATACAAGAGAAAGCCAAAATGGAGGCAACGCTGAACCAGGAAAAAGCCAGGGTCCAGAGCCAGACGGGCGCCCTGACCAGGGAAATCGGCAGTATCGAGGAGGAAAGTAACAAGCTGGCGGAGCTAAAGAACGACCTGACTGCCATTGAGGAGCAGCTGGCCAAAAGCGAATTCGCTGCCTCGGAACAATCAGCCCTGGC
>Ga0307422_1001094_pt1 | contig 14229 bp, 12 predicted proteins | sample SalMarWE160290MG_FD_202153 | JGI IMG/M metagenome (GOLD analysis project Ga0307422, IMG submission 202153) | Salt marsh sediment microbial communities from the Plum Island Ecosystem LTER, Massachusetts, United States - WE1602-90 | ecosystem: Environmental > Aquatic > Marine > Intertidal zone >...
TCACATGTACGCTATAGTAGATATTGGAGGTCAGCAATTTAAGGTTGAAAAGGATCAGAAATTGTATGTAAATCGCCTTGATGGTGACACCGGATCATCGGTTGATTTTGACAGGGTATTGCTGATTGACGACAATGGCAAAGTAAGTGTGGGGACACCTCTTGTTAAAGATACTGTTGTAACTGCAAAAATTGTTGACCATATTAAAGGTGAAAAGGTCAAAGTATTCAAAAAGAAAAGAAGAAAAGGATACCGGGTATTGAACGGTCACAGGCAATACCTCACCGAACTGGTAATTGAAGGTATCGGTGAAAAGAAGGCTTCCAAAAAACCTGAATCCAAAACCGGATCAAAAACTACAGAAAAAACCGAACCAAAGGCTGATTCGTCGAAGAAACAGGCAAAACCGGCCACAGGTAAAAAAGATACAGAAATAAAAGCTGAAAAAGAAACAAAAGTAACCAAACCCAAGACAGAAAAACCTGCCGCGGCACCCAAAAAATCAACTACAACGAAAAAACAAATAACAGAAGAAAAAAAGTCTGCAACAAGCTCTGAGAGTAAAGTAACAAAAAAAACCGCGACAAAATCCAAACCTGCGGCAAAACCTAAAACCGCGGCAAAAAAGAAACCAACCGAAAAAAAAGCAGCACCAAAAAAAGATAACACGAAAGAAAAATAAACAAAACTAAAATAAAATGGCACATAAAAAAGGAGCGGGAAGTTCACGTAACGGTCGTGAATCAGAAAGTAAACGACTGGGAGTAAAACTTTATGGCGGTCAGGTTGCCAAAGCCGGTAATATTATCATTCGTCAGCGTGGAACTCAGCATCATCCGGGTATCAACGTTGGGATGGGAAAAGATCATACATTGTATGCCCTGACAGATGGTAAAATAGAATTCAAAAAAAGACGAAACAATAAGTCATACGTATCTGTTTTCCCCGTTGAAGGATAAACCTGTTGGTAAAAATAATAAACAATGTGCCTCCTGTGTTTTACTTTTACAGTAAAATTCAGGAGTTTTTTATTTATTAATTAGAATTATCAAATATGCTGACGCTGCCATTTATCCGGGATAATCATGAACTAATTATTGACAGGCTGAAAATCAAAAATTTCGATGCACACCAACTTATTAAAGATGTGCTGGAGGCTGATAAAGATCGAAGAACTTCTCAGTTTGAGCTTGATACAAAACAATCCGAACTTAAATCTGTTTCAAAGCAAATTGGTATACTTTTCAAAGAAGGAAAAAAGGATGAGGCTGAAAATGCCAGGGAAAAAAGCTCGTACCTGAAAAAAGACATGAGCCGTTTATCCGAAATACTGGAAATATCCCGAAAAAAGCTTGAAGATCTTCTGGTTCAAATACCCAACCTCCCGCATGAAAGCGTTCCTCATGGCACCGGGGAAGCAGACAATAAACAGGTTCGTGATGGCGGACAGGCAGTAACCCTTTCAAATGAATCTTTACCCCACTGGGACCTTGCCGTAAAGTACAACCTGATTGATTTTGAGCTGGGCAATAAAATAACGGGTTCAGGATTCCCCCTTTATAAAGGAAAAGGAGCAAAGCTGCAGCGCGCGTTGATCAATTTTTTTCTTGATGAAAATGAAAAAGCAGGATATCATGAATTTCTACCTCCTTTGATAGTAAATGAAAAATCGGCCTTTGCCACAGGTCAGTTACCGGATAAAGAAGGTCAAATGTACCATATCCCTTCCGAAAACTACTACCTCATTCCAACCGCCGAGGTACCGGTAACCAATGTTTACCGGGATGTGATACTTAATGATGACCGGTTACCGGTAAAAAACACAGCCTATACACCATGTTTCAGAAGGGAAGCGGGATCTTACGGTAAGGATGTTCGCGGATTAAACCGCGTGCATCAGTTCGATAAAGTGGAAATCGTTCAAATCCGGCATCCGGAACAATCATATCATGCACTTGACGAAATGGTGCATCATGTTGAATACCTTATACAACAACTTCAACTTCCCTACAGGATCATGCAATTGTGCGGTGGAGATATCAGTTTTACCTCAGCACTTACCTATGATTTTGAAGTATTTGCTGCAGCCCAGGAAAAATGGCTTGAAGTTAGTTCCATTAGCAATTTTGAATCGTATCAGGCCAACAGGCTCAAATTACGCATCCGGGATAAAAAATCGAAAAAAACCATGCTGGCACATACCCTTAATGGAAGTGCTTTGGCTCTTCCCAGGATCGTAGCCGCTATTCTTGAAAACAATCAAACCCCCGACGGAATATTGATCCCTGAAGTACTTCGAAAATATACCGGATTTGAGAAGATTAGCTGAACACCCTACTCTATCACTCTTATGGCAAGTTGCTCAATACGCGTTTTTTAACATGTAGTTCGTTTTCATATAATGACTTTTATTAATCACATATTTTGTTAGATGACTATTTCATTTTGACAGATTACGCAAAATTGGTATTACATATATTTTATTGTATTTTCACGTTACAGCAATAAACCATTTCCTATTCAGATATTCATGCCGGATAAAAACACCAGTATTTCTTATTTTTTTGCCGGTTTAACCGTCTTTTTCTGGTCTACGGTTGCTACAGCATTTAAACTGGCACTTATTCAACTTTCTTTTTTACAGTTATTGTTAATTTCTGTTATAACATCCACCGTTGTATTGTTTATGATAATAGTCGTCACTGGGAACACAAATAGTTTAATCAGGGTTAACAAAAAATATTTATTCAATTCGTCTGTACTCGGGTTCCTTAACCCTTATCTCTATTACATTTTGGTCTTTAAGGCTTATTCTCTTCTCCCGGCTCAGATTGCACAACCTCTTAACTTCATCTGGCCTGTCATGTTGGTTATCCTGTCCATTCCTTTTTTAAAACAGAAAATAAACATAAGGGGATTAATTGCCTTATTAATAAGTTTTGCAGGTGTTTTGCTTATCTCCTCCCAGGGACATATAGGATATTTCCGAATTGAACAGCCCCTTGGTGTTTTCCTGGCTCTTATTTCTTCAGTAGTATGGGCCACATTCTGGATAGTTAACTTAAGAATAACAACCAACAACAGAATACAATTATTTTATAATTTCCTGTTTGCTTCGGCTTATATTTTTATTACATGCGCGATTACAGGCAATCTTTCAATTCCTTTACATTTCTCAAGCCTTATCGCGGTATATGTTGGTTTGTTTGAAATGGGGATAACTTTCCTGTTCTGGTTAAAGGCCCTTCAACTTGCCGAATCAACCGCGAAGATCAGTAATCTTATATACCTGACACCCTTTCTTTCCCTTATATTTATTCATCTGATATTGAAAGAGAACATCTACTGGACTTCAGTGACAGGACTTGTTCTGATCATTACCGGTATTATTCTACAAAAAACAAATCCGGTGAAAACATGATTGATTAACAGTTTACTTTTTAATTTTTCATAACATATCCACCCTTTCTCCCGTTATACCATATAGTGTCTGTCTATAATGTCCGATATCCGCGTTGCTGCTCACATTTTAAATCCTCAAATACTTTAGTATACCGCGGTTTAAAATGTTCACGCGCCTTGATCCCGAACATTCTGAACAAACACTTAGAGTCTGCCTATAAAGTTGGCAAAATATTCAATTGGTCATGTGTCTGTTCAGAAGGTTCAATTTGCAAGGCTTGCGCGGTCTGAAAATGCGGAGTTTACCAGTCGTAAATGAGCAATTTTCGGACAAGCGTAACGAAGCAAATGGGACTTTATGGACAGACCCTATATAATTGTAATTACCCAATAACAAATATCAGATGAACAGGAACAAGCAGCAGTTTATTTTTTCCGGAATTATTCTCATATTGATACTGGCGTTAACTTCATGCGAAAAGGAAGAGGAGTTAACCGACAATCAAAAAATTAATCATATCGTTTATGATCTGATGGAAAACTGGTATCTGTGGTATGAACATCTGCCTGATGAAGATACAGCCGATTACCTTCTTGACCCGAATTCTTTTATCAGTAGCATCAGATATGATAAATACGACCGCTGGAGCCATCTTATGCCTGAAACAGAATACAAAGCATATTTTGAAGAGGGTGAAATGGCCGGACACGGTATTTCACTGGGGGCAGATAATGATGGTAATATAAGGATATATTTTATTTACCCAACTACTTCCGCCTATGAAAAGGGAGTCAGAAGAGGCTGGATTATTAACAAAGTGAACGGAATAAAAGCAACTGCTGAAAATGTAATAGATCTGTTGGGTGAACGCAGTACAGGCCTTACAAATAATATTGAATTCACAACAAACAACAACGAAAACTTAAGCCTTTCATTAACCAAAGAAATTATTTCTATAAACCCTGTTTTGCATGAAGAGGTGATCATGCGTGATAATATTAAAATAGGGTATATGGTATTTCAGGATTTTATTGACTCCGGCACTTCAATTATAGACAATACTTTCAACAAATTTTTCACTGAGAACATCGACGAACTGATCATAGACCTGCGTTACAACGGCGGAGGCAATGTTGATGTGGCTCTGCATATTTCAGGATGGATTGCCGGTAATTTCGCGAATAACACTCTGATAAATTTCATCCACAATGATATGAACAGTAGGCGCAACCGTGAATTTCTGATCCCCGAGAACAGCAATTCTTTACAACTTGAACGCATCATTTTTATTACTACGGGTGAAACCGCTTCTGCAAGCGAACTTTTAATAAACGGTATGACACCCTTTAAGGAAGTAGTATTAGTAGGGAGTACAACTCATGGCAAGCCTGTCGGCATGTATCCTTTCTCGATGAAAGATTATGACTGGGTTGTAATGCCCGTAAGTTTTGAATATACAAATGCCAATAATGAAGGAGGTTTTTACGACGGGATCCCGGTAAACATTCCTGCTGCTGATGATCCTACAAAACCTTTTGGCAATCCGGAAGAAAGTTGTTTGAAAACTGCACTGGAATATTTAACTTCGGGCACGGTTACCGGCATGAGCTATAAATCCACGAAACAGAATGAACTACTGGTTGACGCGCGGCCTTTAAGCAGTTTTTATAAAGCACATTGATACCGGAGAGACCGGTAAAATAAAAATACGCCAATGAAGCCCGAATGCATTATCCTCGGCATTGATCCCGGGACAATTATTACCGGCTATGGTTTAATTAAAACTACAGGCAGGGAACCTGAACTGATAACAATGGGTATTATTGAATTGAATAAATTTAAGGACCATTATATAAGGCTGCAGAAAATATTTGAACGTACCCTCCAGTTAATCGATTACTATCATCCTGATGAGCTGGCTATTGAAGCTCCCTTTTACGGTAAAAACGTTCAATCCATGCTTAAGCTGGGGAGAGCCCAGGGTGTAGCGATCAGTGCTGCCTTATATCGTTCCGTACCAATTTTCGAGTATGCACCCCGCAAGATCAAACAATCTATTACAGGGCAAGGAAATGCACCAAAGGAACAGGTTGCCAGCCTGCTAAAGAGTATTTTACATCTCAGTGAAATTCCAACAAAAATGGATGCTACCGATGGACTCGCGGCTGCAGTTTGTCATTTTTTTCAACGCGGTAATCCCGTGGCTGACAACTCATATAAAAACTGGAATGAATTCATCCGGAAAAATCCTGATAAAATAATATAGCCTTTCATCAGGGTCTGCTGAAAAAGTCTGTAGTGCATCAGATATAAGGCGGTAAAGCGAAGATGTATGATAAAACACCTGGTGAATTATAATCACATTTTGACTTCTGCAGATATTTTCTTTGCAATCTCCTTGAATTCCTCTTCGGATAATTCCAGTTTTGGCCGTGAAAATTCAATGTCATACAAACTGTTGATTGGTACCAGGTGTATGTGTGCATGTGGTACTTCAAGGCCAAGAACTGCCACACCAACTCGTTTACAGTCTATAACCCTATCGATGGCACGTGCAACTTTCTTGGCAAAAACATGGAGACCTGCAATCGTATCGTCATCAAGATCGAAAAGATAATCTACCTCCACTTTCGGTATCACCAGTGCATGTCCTTTTGCCAGGGGGTGAATATCGAGAAAGGCATAAAAACGGTCATCTTCGGCTATCTTATAAGACGGTATCTCGCCACTTATAATTTTACTAAAAATACCAGCCATTTTCTTTATAATTTATGTGGGTCATTTATAGTGATATATCGATAATTTCAAAAGGAATAACTCCTGAAGGAACATTAATATCAACAACATCTCCTACCTTTTTACCCAATAAGCCTTTTGCAATAGGTGTATTAACCGAAATTTTCCCGTCCTTCAGATCGGCTTCACTTTCAGATACAATAGTATATACCATGGTTGAATTATTATTCACATTCTTGATCTTCACCTTATTGAAAATCTGTATCTTCGAAGTATCAAGCCTGGATTCATCCATTATTCTTGAATTTGCGATCGTATCCTTTAATTTTGATATTTTCATCTCCAATAAACCCTGAGCCTCTTTTGCTGCATCATATTCGGCATTTTCTGACAAATCACCCTTATCCCTGGCTTCAGCAATTTGCTTTGACAATTCAGGGCGTTCAACCTTCATCAGTCTGTCAAGATCTTCTTTCAACCTTTTCAATCCTTCTTCTGTAACATAAGAAATCTTTGCCATACCTCACTGCTGTTTTTATAAAAAAAAATAAAAGAACCCCGAAACTATTCGGAACCCTTTTAACGGTATAAAGTTATAAATTTTTCTAACTAAAAAAAAGTTTCTATCTGTCTGGTTAAAAATATTTTCTGTTAATAATCTCAGAATAAACAATTGCCTCTCTCAAATTAAAATCCTGCTCCGTCATATCCTTTTCATCAATAAAATCTGATATGCTCTGCCTGGTAATATCATCCTCGATTTCTTTTTCATGAAGATCAACAATATCCAGAGGCTGATCATCTGAAAGCAGGGAATCGCTGGTCGATTGAAAAGCCGATTCTCCTTCTTCAAGGTAATTATACATTTCTTCTTCATTTTCTTCTTCAACTGAAAAAGGTACGGGTTTATCTTCCGTATCAATTACGTATTTCTCATCACTTATTCTTTTTTCTTCGAACAGATCGCGAGGCTCCATTCCTCCACTACCCTTATCCAGATCGGGGAAAAAGGCTTCTTCAGGCTGTTTTTGTTTATCCTTACCGGCCTTATTCTTAAAAACGCTGCCAACAATCGCAACAATTGTAATAATAATATATATTATGACTTCAATAAAATCTTCCATGGCTTTTCCGGATTACATAAATATATTTTTCCGTTAATAAAAATAATACAATTCTTTCATCGTTCAAAATAAGTACTTTTGTAATTAATAATAAACTGTAAAAACCGTGAGTATCCTCAAAAAATATTTCTTGTATCCAAAATTATCCGGTCTTCCCGTTATCATGTTTTTTATCACACTTTTTTCAACCTGTGAGAAACCCGTAAGAAATGTGGTCCCGGATGTTCCGGTAAATCTGACCATCAATATCAATGATCCGGAATTTTTACCCCTGCAATCTCAAAATAATTCGGTGAAAATAACCAGTGCTTCTGTTGGAGGTTACGATGTCGGCTACCATAATAATGGAATAATTGTCTATAATACCGGGGATGGCTTCCTTGCTTTCGACTGCACCTGTACCTATAAAGTTGAAGATGCCGTTTCCATTGAATTAACAAGTGACGGCTGGACAGGGATCTGCCCCGAATGTGAATCTCTTTATATCTTTTCAAGTGACGGGGCTCCGTCAATGAACAGTGTATCCGTATATAACCTGAAAAAATATAATACCAGTTATAACCCTAATACAGGTGAAATAAATATCTATAACTAAAGCTCTTATATGAAATATGGTTATTTTATGAAATAATGCCTTTCAAGGGCTAATTGTTTCGAACTGCCTTGCGGGCGGTTCGAAACCGCGAAAATTAGTACCTGTAATGATCAGGTTTAAAAGGCCCGTCCTTAGGCACACCAAGATATTTTGCCTGTTCCGGTGTAAGCTTTGTCAATTTCACGCCAAGTTGCTGCAGATGCAGCCGGGCAACTTCTTCATCAAGCTTTTTTGACAGGCGGTATACACCCAGTTCAAATTCATTATTCCACAGATCAATTTGTGCCAGCACCTGATTGGTAAATGAATTACTCATAACAAATGACGGGTGGCCCATGGCACATCCAAGATTTACCAACCGGCCCTCTGCCAGCAGGATGATGGAATGACCATCAGGGAAATAAAACTGATCAACCTGCGGTTTAATGTTTTCCTTTTTAATGCCGGGCCATTTTTCAAGTTTTGAAACCTGGATCTCATTGTCAAAATGTCCGATATTACAGACTATTGCCTGATCTTTCATTTTTGACATGTGCTCTGCAGTAATAACATCCTTGTTTCCCGTTGATGTAACAAATATATCAGCCTCCGGCAAAGCATCCTCAATGGTTGTTACTTCGAAACCTTCCATGGCCGCCTGCAATGCACAAATGGGATCAATCTCCGTTACCATGACACGTGCACCAAATCCCCTCATTGATTGAGCACTTCCTTTGCCTACATCACCATAACCGCATACAAGAACACGTTTGCCGGCAACCATAACATCAGTGGCACGTTTTATGCCATCGGCCAGCGATTCACGGCATCCATACAAATTATCAAATTTTGATTTTGTAACGGAGTCATTCACATTTATGGCAGAAAATAACAATTTCCCCTCATCAAGCATTTGGTAAAGACGGTGAACGCCGGTTGTTGTTTCTTCCGAAACTCCCTGAATACTTTTTGCTATCCGGGTCCATTTTGTGCTATCTTTGGAATAACCCTCCTTAATTCTTTCCATTAAAGCAACAAAATCTTCCCCTCCTTCACTGTGATCCATATCAAGGAGTGAGGGATTTTTTTCAGCTTCAACTGCCTTATGCACCATCAGGGTAGCATCACCTCCATCATCAACAATTAAATTGGGACCGGTACCATCAGGGAAAGTCAAAGCCTGTTCGGTACACCACCAATATTCACTGAGTGTTTCACCTTTCCAGGCAAATACACTGACACCGGCCTCGGCTATCGCTGCAGCAGCATGATCCTGAGTGGAAAAAATATTACAACTTGCCCAGCGGACATCAGCTCCTAATTCCATAAGTGTTTCAATCAATACTGCAGTCTGAATTGTCATATGCAATGAACCCGAAATTTTTGCGCCTTTAAGAGGTTTGGCTGTACCATATTTTTTACGCAATGCCATTAATCCGGGCATTTCCTTTTCTGCAATCTCAATTTCCTTTCTTCCAAAAGATGCAAGACCAATATCTCTTACCTTATAAGGCAGCGTTTCAACCATTGTATCAGTTTTCACAAGAATATATTTTATTTAAGTTATTAGTAATTAATTTGTTATTTCGTTTAATCAAAGTTGGTGGTAGTTGTTCACCTGTTGTTTATTTTAAATGGTGTTCACGAGCTCTCCCGCTTAAGCGGGATCGGTTGTTCACCTGTTGTTTATTTTAAATGGTGTTCACGAGCTCTCCCGCTTAAGCGGGATCGGTTGTTACCTCGCGAATTAATAATTTAATAAAGTGCTCGGTGAACCGACCGAAGGGAACTCACGAACCGGAAGATGCAAAGTTATTAAATTTCTCAAAATCAACCTGTATTATTGCTGGCGAAATACATCATTATTTGATCTTTATCTTTTTGTATCTGACGAATCAGTTGTTCTTTACCATCAAATGCAATTTCTTCCCGTATTCTTTTAATAAAACGGATTTTTAAATATTCGCCATAAACACTAGAGTGAAAATCAAAAATATGCACCTCCGGTATTCTTTGATGATCAAGTCCTTTGAATGTAGGCCTGACACCAATGTTCATCATTCCCTGATGGATCTTCCCTCCATATTCCACCTGAACAGCATACACTCCGTTGGCCGGGATCCGTTTATCAGGGTCACCGGGCTGTATATTCGCAGTTGGAAATCCCAGGCTTTTCCCAACTTTCCTTCCTTCCACAACGACTCCCCCCAGAGAATAATAATCGCCTAACATTAAGGCAGCCTCACTGACATCCCCTGCATCAAGCCTGTCCCTTATCAGGGAAGAGCTGATATACATATTATCTGTCTCTTCGGGTGTCAGCTGCTCAACGGTAAAATGGTATTTCGCCGCCGTTTCAGTCAGTTTTTCAAATGTTCCTTCACGATTCCTCCCAAAAGCATTATTAAATCCTACCACCATATATTTAATCCTGAGTTTTTCGACCAGAACATGTCGAATAAATTCCACGTAGGGTGTCAGGGCATACTTTTTAGAAAAAGGAATGATAAGCACATTATCCACACCAAGGGAATCCAGTAATTCAAGTTTTTCTTTCAAAGGAGTCAGATAAGTGATCTTTTCACCAGGACGCGAGAACACCACTCTTGGCGGAGGCCATAAGGTAATCAACACTGATTGCCCGTTGATCTGTTTCGCCAGGGTATTAATCCTTTTGATGATCTTACGGTGACCAAGGTGTATGCCGTCAAATGTGCCGATAGTTGCAACCGGCTCAGTAATCGATAAATTATTTAAATCCTCGTAAATATTCAATTATTCTAAAATTTTGGAGCCACAAAAATATAAAATTGTTATCTTAGAATACAGGAATTACAGCATAAAAAAACTTATAACAGGATTGAGCGAAAACCGCTCAATTTAAGTATTTTTTTATCCCGTTCAATTATAAATCATTAAAACCATGAATAAGCCTGCACCCGGAATAGTAAAAAAGGACCCCTGGCTTGAGCCTTTTGCCAGCGTAATTAGTGGCAGGCAACATCGACTGACCGACAAAGAAAAAGAATTGATCCAAACAGCCGGAAGGTTAACAGACTTTGCCACGGGATATCTGTATTTCGGGCTTCATAAAACGGATTCCGGCTGGGTTTTCAGGGAATGGGCGCCAAATGCGCGAAAAATATTTCTTCTTGGTGATTTTAATAACTGGCAGATCTCTCCCGGGTATGAGATGAAAAGATTACATGGTGGAAACTGGGAAATTGAACTGCATGGAGACCAAATCCATCATAAAGATAAATATAAACTTATTGTTCAGTGGAACAACGGAGAGGGCTACCGTATTCCCGCTTATGCCAGGCGGGTTATTCAGGATCCTGAAACAAAAAATTTCGATGCCCAGGTATGGTGCCCGGAAAAACCCTATTCCTGGTCGGTTCCTGAGTTCAGCCGGATTGCCGATCATCCCCTCATATATGAAGCCCATATTGGCATGGCCACTTCGGAAGAAAGAACCGGCACATACGAAGAATTCAGGAAACACGTCCTGCCCCGGATCATTCAGGCCGGATATAATACGATCCAGTTAATGGCCATTCAGGAACATCCCTATTACGGCTCTTTTGGCTATCACGTATCCAACTTTTTTGCAGCCTCCTCACGTTTTGGTGAACCCGATGAGTTAAAACGGCTTATCGATGAAGCACACCAGCATGGAATTGCAGTGATCATGGACATTGTTCATTCACATGCCGTAAAAAACGAGGTTGAAGGACTTGGCTTGTTTGACGGCGATCCATCCCGGTATTTTCATAAAGGACCCCGCCGTAACCATGTGGCATGGGATTCATTGTGTTTTGATTACGGAAAAAATGAAGTACTGCATTTCTTATTGTCGAATTGTAAATTCTGGATGGATGAATACAAATTTGACGGATTTCGTTTTGACGGTGTAACCAGTATGCTTTACTATGATCACGGGCTTTCACGGGATTTTACCGACTATTCAATGTATTTCGACGGACAACAGGATGAAGATGCAATAGTGTACTTAAAACTGGCAAACAAACTTATCCATGATTTCAAACCTGAAGCTGTCACCGTAGCAGAAGAAATGAGTGGCATGCCCGGTACCGGGGCTCCGGTTGAAGACGGCGGACTGGGATTTGATTTCCGGCTTGCTATGGGCATTCCCGATTACTGGATAAAAATAATCAAGGAAAGGACAGATGAAAACTGGAATGTAAATGAGATCTATCATGAACTTACCGGTAAAAGGACAGATGAAAAAACCGTTTCTTATGCTGAATCACATGATCAGGCATTGGTTGGAGATAAAACCATTATTTTCAGGCTTGTGGATAAAGAAATGTATTTTGCCATGGATAAGGGGTCCGGGAACCTGATAATAGATCGAGGACTGGCATTGCATAAGATGATCAGGCTGATCACCCTGGCTACTTCAGGTGGTGGTTATCTTAATTTTATGGGAAATGAGTTCGGCCATCCCGAATGGATCGATTTCCCCCGTGAAGGCAATAACTGGTCGTACAAATATGCCAGGCGCCAGTGGCATTTGGCAGATGACAGGAACCTTAAATATCATTACCTGGGTGATTTCGATCGCGACATGATACAGCTGATAAAGCAGGAACATATCCTTTCTGCTCCGTGGTGTAATTATATTAAAGGAAATGAAAACGATCAGGTGCTCGTCTTTGAAAGAAACAATTATTTATTTGTTTTTAACTTTAATCCTACCCGGTCCTTTACCGATTACGGCATAACAGCCGCCCCCGGCAGGTATTCAATAGTGCTGAACACTGACTCTGAAAAATACGGGGGATTCGGTCGTATTGACGAATCTATGACGTACTTCCCCGAACGTGAACATAAAGTTTCCCGGAAAAACATGTTGAAACTATACCTGCCAAGCCGTGTAGCTTTCGTAATGAGGGTTAAACCAACACCACGTGTCCATTAATACAAAGAACGACCGGTTCACAACCCGCCGGATCCATCCTGCATTATAAGCTTTGCCGGGATATGGCTTCAGCTTTCGACGTCCTGCTTCTTCCCTTAACCTGATACATGAATAATACAGGCTATATCCATTTCATCAAAGGAAAATCCATCCTGTGAGGCAGAAGATCATACTTTGGAAAAACCCTTATTCCGAATGTGAACGTTCCGGGCTGGTTAATTGAAACGTTTATATTATAAGTAGCTCTGCCGGACTCATAATGTGACATTTCAAATTCCTTACGAAGAATAATCTTTGTCATGTTCTCGGTTAACACCAGTTCAACACCTATATTAGCGGGAGGCACCTCATTGAGATCAAGTATTACCTGTCCGCTGTATTCCGTTCCGGCATCAAAACTGACTGCTTTCTTATCGTAAATATTCACCTCAAGTACCTCGATATTCTCCCAAGATTTTCCTATTCTTCTTTTCCATGATGCAATCTTCTTAACAAGCTGATTATCATTATCAAGCAGTTTTAATGAACGGTCATACTGAGGATAATAGAACCTTTCCTTATAATTTTCAATCATCCTGTTAGTAGTGAAATATGGAGCAATAAGAGCAAATGAATTTTTTATGAACTTTATCCAGTTATTTGGAATACCATCCGTACCGCGATCATAAAACATGGGAATGATCTCCTGTTCAAAAAGGCTGTATATGATCTCGGCATCAAGGTTATCCTGAAAAGTCTGGTTTTCATAAGTGCGTTCATTTGTGAGCGCCCATCCCGCTTCAGGCTTGTATCCTTCAACCCACCATCCGTCAAGCACACTGAAATGCAATGTACCGTTCATTATAGCTTTTTCACCACTTGTACCTGAAGCCTCAAGGGGCCTTGTTGGAGTGTTTAACCAGATATCCGAACCCTGAACCAATAATTTTGCAAGTGCAATGTCATAGTTTTGAAGAAACAGAATTTTACCAATAAATTCAGGTCTTTTGGATATTTCAATTATCTTTTTGATCAATTCCTGGCCACCCTTGTCATGAGGATGTGCCTTACCTGCAAAGATAAATTGCACAGGCATATCCTCGTTGTTCAATAAATTTGACAGGCGTTCAAGGTTGCCGAATAACAAATGTGCCCGTTTGTAGGTTGCAAACCTGCGAGCAAAACATACTGTCAGTGCATTTTCCGACAAGGTATCACGTATGGCAATAATTTGCTTCGGATCTTCATGCCGCCGTATCCAGTTTTCTTTAAACTTTTCTCTTACCGAATGTATAAGTTTTCTTCGGAGGATTTGTTTTATATCCCATATTTCCTTATCAACAATATCATAAAAGCCTCTCCAGTTTTCAGGATCATGCACTTCCCGATTACCTTTCGCAAAGACTTTTTCATATGTGCTGTACCACTCTTTCGCTTTCCATGAAGGTAAATGTACTCCGTTGGTCAC